>ERZ1292633.5692-Hain-H41-02um-R1-5692-length-11158-cov-6_pt1 | contig 11158 bp, 13 predicted proteins | sample MGYA00564406_ERZ1292633 | MGnify/ENA primary metagenome ERZ1292633 (study PRJEB36523, sample SAMEA6512639) | groundwater metagenome | collected 2019-01-08 | study: AquaDiva: Metagenomics assemblies of 32 groundwater samples
GACACGCGATAGCGCTGCAGGATCGCGGCAAGGCGCGCGGGGTTCGCAAGCGCGGGCGTTGTTTCTTCGACCTTGAGGGCGCGCTGTGCGCGATCAAACAGTGCGGTCGCCATCTCGTCGCTGTCGTGGCGACACCGGTACTGCAGGCCATCGACGGCGTCGGCGTGTTGCCAGAGAGCGAGCGACCATAGCCACGTCACGTCACAGGGCAGCACGGTCGCCAGGCCCGCCGTCGTGCCGAGTTGCGCCAGACCCGGCCCGTGCAAATCGACGAGGCGCAGGGGGCGCTGGACGGCGACTTCGGTGAACGAGCGCGCCCCAAGCTCAACCATGCTGATGCCGCGGACCGGGACGTCGCGCAGAAACGTCTCGGCGAACGCCCCGAAGGCGGTGTCCGCGAGGTAGCAAACGCCAAACTGATGCGCTGGCGAATGGAAGCGGAAACTCGGCGGATCACCCGGCGCTGGGCCGAACACCAATGGCTTGCTGTTCGTGCGGTGACATCGCACCAACCTATGCGCGACCGGCACAATGTTCACCGGCAGCGTGATGGCCGTGAGTCGTGCCATGTCCGGCGGCAAGATCGTCACGCGACGCTCAGCCGCCGTGCTCGCCGAACTCGGCGACGATGCGCCGAGCAGCTTCACTGCGACCGGAGCGCGTCCAGTCGATTACCGTCTGTGGCGGCTTCGTGCCGCGAATGGGCGTGGTCAGCAGTTCGAGCAGCGTCCAGGCGCCGATCTGGTTCGCTGCGGCCACATCGAACAGTGGGCGCAACCGCACGTCCACTGCATGGCGCCGTGCATCGACCTGAAAGAGCGGGATGCGATACCCGTCTCCAACCGGCAGGGCGAGCATCGTGCCTTTCTTGATGCGCTTCTGAATCGCCTGCGGCGTGATGTGCAGGAGCCGCGCCACCTCAGTGATGCTCTGGTGGGGGTGCATGGCAAGCAGCTCCTCCTTGCGGAGCGCCCCGTGCGCGAGCGCGGCCGCGAGTGGCGACTCCTCAGCCGTCGCGACGGCGTACACTGGCAGTGCGCACAGAAGTCGGGCCAGGCTCATCACGCCGTTTTCATCGCTCAGCGCCTGCGCCCGCAGCGCCGGCGGCGCGCGGTCAACCAGCCGCTCTGCTACTCGTGCAATGCGCTCTCGAAGCAGCTGGCTCTTCGGGTCGACGATCTGCACGCCCTTCGGCAGGGCCTGCACGCTGGCCTTGGCGTGCCTTGCGGACTTCGCCTTGCCCGTCGAAGGTCGACGGATGGTCGCCATAATGCGCTCCCGGTTGTGTCAGGGAAGTTACTAGGAGTAATGGACACGCACAACCACCCCGGGCGACCGCGGAGAGGTGATAGCCTGGCTGACTGCCCATCGAGCCCTCGGCGTTTGTGTGCCTTGTCGGTAGCGAAACCGAGTCGCATAATCCGGTCGGTCCCAGTCGTTGGCTTTCTACCGTCTACCGTCCAGAACATGCTCCCCTCCGACTTCACCCTGCTCACCGACACCGGCGAGCCGCTGACGCTCTCGTCGCTGCGCGGCCGCACGGTCATCCTCTACTTCTACCCCAAGGACGACACCTCCGGCTGCACGCAGGAGTCGTGCGATTTCCGCGACCTCTTCCCGCGCTTTGATGCGTCCAATGCCGTGGTCCTGGGCATCTCGCCGGACTCCGTGAAGTCGCACCAGAAGTTCAAGAAGAAGTTCGGCCTGCCGTTCACGCTCCTGGTCGACGAAGGACACGTGATCGCCGAGCAGAACGGCCTGTGGATCGAAAAGACCTTCTACGGGCAGAAGTACATGGGCGTGCAGCGCACCACGTACATCATCGGCCCCGACGGCGAGGTGCAGCACGTCTTCGAGAAGGTGAATCCCGCCGGGCACGCCGACGAGGTGATGGCGTTCCTGACGGGTGGGGTGGAGGCGGCGCTGCGCTCGCGCGCGGATTTCGACGCGCTTGCGGCGGCGGCGAAAGCCGCCGAAAAGCCGGCGAAGCTGGCGGTGAAGCGGCCGGCGAAGAAGGCCGTGAAGAAGGCCGTGAAGAAGGCGACGAAGAAGGTGGTCAGGAATTCGCCACGAAAGAAGTCCGCGCCCAGGCGCCGCACCGCCGCGAAGAAGAAGTAGCCGCAAACAGCCAGAGGGGCCCCACCACGGAGCCCCGCTGTCGTTCTCTGTCGTTCTCTGTCGTTCTCTCCCCCTACATCTTCCCCGCAATCATCACGTGCGCCTTGGGCGTCCCCGGGAACATCAGCCACGGCCCGTCGTTGCGCGGCTGGGCGGTGACCCCGATGCTCTCCGGCGTCGCGCCCGGGATGTAGAGTACCATCAGCGTGCCGGCCCCCGTCACCTTGTTGGTCGCCGCATCGTACGATTCCTTCTTGCCGGTGATCGTGTACAGTGAACCCTGCGCCGGCATCTTGAGCTTGCCGTTCTTGATCTCCTTGAAGCGCACACTGTCCACCTGCTCGCCCTTCACGCCCTCGGCGCGCAGGGATCGGCCGCGCGCCATGAACGGCTCGAGCCCCTTGTGGTAACAGGCCACGTGGAAGTCGGGGCGCGTGACGTACAGCGCCAGGCAGTGCATGCCGTTCTTCCCCTCGCGCAGCACCACCAGCTTGCCGGCTTCCTTGTATCCCATCACCGTCGCGCCGTCGCGCAACTCGGCGGGAAGTGCCAGCACGGCGGCGGCAACTTGCTGCTCGGCGGGGGGAATGGTGCCTTGGGCGCTCGCGCTGGCGCATGTGGCACCGACGAGGGCGATGATAAGGGCGACGCGGGCAAGGGGCACGATCACTCCGGCGATGAACGGTAGGCGGCAGTAAACGGACGGCGTAGAGCGTACAGCCTACAGCGTACAGCTTCCTTTCGCCACTCTAACCCAGCACCGCCCTCCGAACCCGCTTCCACGCTTTTCCCGCCGCGTACCCCGCGATCGTCGCGATCTCCGCCACGCTCGGCTCCGGTGTCTCGCCCAGCGACCGCAAAATCCGCGATCGCATGCGCAGCACGATCGGCGATGCCACCGGAATGGCCTGGAAGTACGGGTCGCCCCGGGTGCCGATTCCTTCGATGAGCGTCGCCGTGCGCGCAAAGTAGACCATGTCGCGCGGCAGGGTGATGGGGAAGTCGTACAGCGTGTGCATGACGCGATCGGCGAGCATCATCCTGATGCGGTCCTCCGTCGTGGTGTCCTGCTCGTAGGCCGTCTTCAGCAGCAGGACCACCAGCCGTCGGATCTCGCCGAGGTCGGCATCGGGGACGATCAGTCCCAGCTCGCGGAATCCCTCGACGATCCCGTCGGAGTCCTTGCGCACCGCCGCGAGCACGGTGCGAATGAGGTGCAATCGCGTGTCGGGCGCGACGCGCACCACCATCCCGAAGTCGAGCAGCGCCAGCGTGCCGTCCGCGGTGACCAGCAGGTTGCCGGGATGCGGGTCGGCGTGAAACAGCCCGTCCACCAGCATCATCTGCACGTAGAGTTCGATGAGCGAGGCCGTGATGCGCTTCGCCTCGTTCTCCGAGATGTCGAGCTGGTCGATGCGCGTGCCCACGACGAAGTCGAGCACCAGCACCCGCTGTCGCGTCAGTTCGTGCACCACCTCGGGGACGATCACCTCCCGATTCCCCTCGAAGTTCCGCCGGATCTCGGTGGCGTACTCGGCTTCGAGCCGGAAATCCATCTCTTCGTGGATGCGCGCCGAGAACTCCTCGATGACGCTCTGGATGCCGTGCACGTGCGGGTTCGGCCAGCGCGTGGCGACCAGGCGCATGATGCGGCGGGCGATGGCCAGGTCCTGCTCGACGATGCGCTCCACGCCCGGACGCAGCACCTTCACGGCGACGTCGCGTCCCTTGTACAGCGCGCGATGCACCTGGCCGAGCGAGGCGGCCGCCACCGGTGCGCGGTCGAAGCGTTCAAAGAGCTGCTCGGCGGGCATCCCGTAGGCCGCCATCACCTCGCGATCGATGGCGTCGACCGGCACCGGCGGCACCTGGTCGTGCAGCGTGCCCAATTCGCCGATGTATGGCTCACCAATCAGGTCGGCACGGGCGGCGAAGACCTGCGCGAGCTTCACGAACGTCGGGCCCAGGCTGGCGATGTCGGCCACGATGCCCTGCGCCCTGGCAAGGTGAAAGGCGGGAGTTCGGGGTGCAGCGATTCCCCAGAATACCCACCGCCGGCGGTCCCGCAGCAGCGAGGCCACCCTCGGGAGCAGGGTGAGGACGATTCGGATGGTGCGCATTGATACCCGATGAACGTCGCCGGCCTATCCAGGGTTGCGAAATACCCCCCGTCAGAGTGGCCGACCGGCCGACCGCTTTATAGTTTAGCGCCTTCCCCCGGCACCCGAGAGTTCGCCCCCTGTCGACCGACACGCTGTCCCGGCTTACGGCGGCATTGTCCGACCGTTACCGCATCGAGCGCGGACGAGAAACTAGTCTTGACAGTCCTTTATATATGACTATTATAGTCATATGACAACAACCTCCATCTCCGAACTGAAAGCGCGGCTGAGCGCCTACCTCGACATCGTCCGGCAGGGCGACGAAGTGCTGGTCACCGACCGCGGTCGCGTGATCGCCCGCCTGGCGCCCGTCACCGGCAAGCTGTTGGACGAGAGCCGCCGCGAACTGTTGATCCGCAGCGGACGGGTTCGGCCGCCAACAGCGGCCCTGCCCAAGGGCTTCTGGAAGACGCCGCGTCCAAAGGACGCCGAGGGACGCTCCCTCGCCGCGCTGCTCGATGAACGCCGCGAGGGGTGGTGAGATTCTGGGACGCTTCGGCGCTGGTGCCGCTCTGCCTCGACCAGCCGGCCACCGCCAGAGCCCTTCAGCTCCACGCGGAGGACCCCGAACTGGTGGTCTGGTGGGGCACTCCGATCGAGTGCGCCTCTGCGATCGCCCGGCTGCATCGTGACGGCCAGCTCACCGCGGCAGAAGAAGCGCAGGCGCGGTCACTGCTGTCGGCGCTTCGGGCGAGCTGGTTCGAGGTGCAGCCCGGTGATGCCGTACGCGAGCAGGCGCTGCGGATCCTGCGGATTCATGCGCTGCGCGCCGCCGATGCGCTGCAGCTCTCGGCCGCACTCGAGTGGGGCGGTTCGCCTCCAGAGGGCCACCTGGTGACGTTCGACGAGCGACTAGGCGCAGCGGCTCAGCGCGAAGGATTCATCACCCCGTAGAGTCGGAGCCCCCCACGTGACGAATGCCATCGACCGCCTCGCCGCGGCGCTCACGGACCGCTACCGCATCGAGCGCGAGCTCGGTGCAGGCTCCTAAACGTACATAAAGGGGTTGAATCGTCGACCCAATTGTCCTAGATTCCCTGTACAACCGCTTGGGATCCTGAGGTATCGTCATGCTCAGCAACCAGATCGCCGACCGTCTCAGGCGCGCTCGCAAGGCATTGGGCCTCACGCAAGTTGAGCTCGCTCGCCGAGCAGAGGTGAGCACGCGCCTCGTGGCAGAGGTCGAACGCGGGGAGCGGAAGAACGTGAGCCTGGCGACGGTGCTCCGCCTCCTGGCCGAGGCCGGGGTGTCCGTTCGACTCTCCGGCCCGGTCGGCGGGGAGCTGCCACTCCGCGAGTCCGCTCGGCGTGAGTCAGGCCGCGCGACTCGTGCTGCAGTGCGCCGCGCGACCTGGGGAGGTCAACAGATTCGACTTGCCCAGGAGGGTGTTGAGGACCCCGGGGCCGCGCCCGGTCGCGACAGACTTGCGGCGGTAACGCTCGTGTCGGCGCAAGCGTTTGCCGTCGCCCGCGGCCGGCCGGCGGGCCGGGTGGCCACCGCGCAGCCTGCTCCATCGAGGAAGCGGTAACGCGCGGTGGCACCAGACAACGCCGAGCTTGCCGACGACTTTCGCGATTGTATCGAGTGCCTGAACGACCACGATGTGTCGTTTGTGCTGGTCGGGGGCTACGCCGTCGGCTGGCATGGCGTCATACGAGCCACCGGAGACATCGACTTCCTCTACGAACAAACGGAAGACAACGTCGACAGGCTCTGTGCGGCACTGCGCGATTTTGGCGCACCCGAGCAGCTGGTAGATCCCGGGTTTCTCCTGACGCCAGACGCCGTGACCCAGATCGGTATTCCGCCGCTGCGAATCGATCTTCTGGCTTCGATCACCGGCGTGTCGTTCGACGCGGTTCGCGCCGGCGCCGAAACCGTGGAACTCGATGGGCTGCGCCTGCTCGTGATCGGACTCCCGGAGTTGCGTATCAACAAGGGTGCAACGGGCCGCGCCAAGGACCGGGACGACCTGCGTCGCCTGCGCGCGGCGAAATAGTGGTGCACGAGCGCGCAGTCTCATCCAATGTGCTGCCACAACCTTCTGATCGGTCAACTGTCGCACCCATCAGCAAGGCGATGCACTCGTGAGCCCCATGGCACGCCTCACCGCCGCCCTCGCCGACCGCTACCGCATTGAGCACGCACTCGGCGCAAGGAACTAGACGGCAAACCCCAGTGCTTTCGCCACGTCCCGCTGTCGCGCATCCAGCGTCAGGAACGTGATATCGCCGGGCGTCGGCGAGTAGAAGAGCGCCGTCGCGAGGTGCCAGCAGTCGGCGCCGCGCACGTAACCGGCGTCGAGCACCGTCTCGATTTCCGCGCTCAGCGGTCGGTCCGGGATCACCCATTCCAAAGATGCCAACCAGGGCTCGACGCGCTCCGCGGCGCCATATCCCTCACGGCGCAGGACGGAGCGAAGCTCGGCCTCCAGCAGCGGCGAAGCCGTGCGGTGCTCGAATGATGCCAGCCTCCTTCGTACGGTGACGGCGTTGCGCTCGTCGAGGGCGAGCGCCGCCAGGCACGACGTGTCGACGAACGCCTCCTTCACTCGTTGCGGTCGTCGAGGAAGCGCTTGAGCGCTCCCGGGCGGTGCATCAGCGGCTTGAACGACCGGTCGTCCGAACGCGCCGGAATCAGCAACCCGCGTTCCGTCAGCTCCTTGCGTCGGGCCGCGATCCCCTTGGACTTCGGCGTCACCGGCCGAATCTCCACCGCCGGCTTGCCGTGCACCGTCACCACCACCGTGTGCCCTTCGCGCACCCGGCGGATGATGGCCGACAGCTTGGCCTTGGCGTCGTACAGCGAGTAGGTGTCCTTCATGAATCTAGTCTATCTAGTCAGACCAGATCAATCAACCCCGCACCCCGCACCTGCACCCCGCACTCCGCACCCCGCACCAGCGGTCCTACCGCCCCACTTCGATCGCCAGCACCCCAAAGTCGTCGCCCCCGTGCCCCGCGTCGATCAGCGCATCCATGCGCGCGGCGATCGCCGGCAACGCCGCCAGCGGCCTGGCGCCCGCCGTCTCGATCATCAGCCGCACGTCCTTGCGCGCCATCGAGAGCTCGAAGCTGGGCGTGAAGTCGCCCGCCGCCATGCTCTTGCCGCGCCCGGCCACGATCGTCGCCGGGTTGAAGAACTCGAACAGCGTCATGATGTCCGCCGCGCCGATGCCGGCGCTCGTGGCGATCGTCAGCACGTCGGCGATCACCGCTCCCGTGCCCACCAGGTACGCGTTGCCGCACAGCTTGAACACCGCCGCCGCGTCGGGGCGCTCGCCGTAGTACTCCACGCGCGCCGCCTGCAGGGCGAGTGCGGGGTGAACGGCATCGAACAGCGCGCGCGGCCCCGACGCCAGAATGATGCCCAGACCCTTGCGCGCCATCGCCGGCCCGATGAACACCGGGCAATGGATGTAGCGCACTCCCTCCGCGTTCAGCCGGTTGGCGCGCTCCGCGGTAAGCGCGGGCTGCGTGGTCGTGTGGTCGACGAGGATCGCGCCGCTCTCGAGTGCGGCGCGACACTCGGCCACCACGCTCTCCACCGACGCGTCGTCCTTGAGCACCAGGTGCACGCGCTCGGCGCCCTTCACGGCGTCGGCCGGTGTCGCCGCCACCCGCGCCCCGAAGGCCTCGAGCGCCTTCGCCTTGTCGGCGGTGCGGTTCCAGACGGCCACCGAGTCGCCGCGTCCCAGCGCGGCCTCGACGAAGGCCGCACCGAGGCGGCCGGTTCCGAGAAATGCAATGTGGGCGCTCATGGTCTGCTCGCGGTGGCTGGAGGTGTCGGGCAATCTAGCCATGGCGAGCCCGAATCGTCCGCGCCGCCTAGCCCCACTCCTGCCACTTCGGCATATTCAAGGGACGCGCGAGGGGCCGCCCTCGCTCCAGTCTCGACCCACACCGCGAGCCCGGCGCCCGCTGCGAGTGAACCCCGTGTCTGCCGAAAACGCCACCCTGCTCAAGACCCCCTTCCACGCCAACCACGTCGCGCTCGGCGCCAAGATGGTCCCGTTTGCCGGCTTCGAGATGCCCGTGCAGTACCCCATCGGGATCACCGCCGAACACACGGCGGTGCGGACGGGGTGCGGGGTTTTTGATGTCAGTCACATGGGCGAGTTCAAGATTACCGGTCCGCAGGCGCTCGACTTCGTCAACTACGTGACCTCCAACAACGTCGCCGCACTGGTCAGCGGCCAGGTGCATTACTCCGGAATCCTGTACGAGAACGGGACGTTCGTCGACGACTGCCTGGTCTATTTCCGGAGCAACGACCACGTGATGATGGTCGTGAACGCGTCGAACAAGGACAAGGACTTTGCGCACATCAGCAAGTACCTGTCGAAGTTCGACGCCAGGCTCGAGGACATCAGCGATCGCATCGCGTTGCTCGCGCTGCAGGGGCCAGAGGCACAGGGGATTCTTGCGAAGCTCACCGACGTCGACCTCGAGGCCATCAAGTACTACCACTTCACCGATGGCAAGGTCGCCGGCGTGGGGCCGATGATCATCTCGCGCACGGGCTACACCGGCGAGGACGGTTTCGAGTTGTACCACGACGTCAAGGACGCCCAGGTGGTGTGGGACGCGATCATGGCCACGGGGCAGGTGACCCCCGTCGGGCTCGGCTGCCGCGACTCGCTGCGCCTCGAGATGGGGATGGCACTCTACGGCAACGACATCGACGACACGGTCACGCCGCTCGAGGCCAACTTGGGATGGCTGGTGAAGCTCAAGAAGGGCGACTTTGTGGGCAAGGCCGCACTCGAGGCGCAGAAGGCGGCCGGCGTGCCGCGCAAGCTCGTGGGCTTCAACATCGCCGACAAGGCGTTTCCGCGTCACGGATACCCCGTGTTCGTGAATGGCGCGCCGAGCGGCCTCGTGTGCAGCGGCACCATGAGTCCGTCGCTGCAGCTGCCCCTGGGCACCTGTTACGTGCCCACCGCCCATGCGGTGGTCGGAAACACCATCGAGATCGACTGTCGCGGCAAGCGTGTGACGGCGACGATTTGCGAAATGCCGTTCTGGAAGCACGGAAGCCACAGGTAGAACAGATGACAGATGACGGATGACAGATGACCGATATCTGTCGTCCGTCATCTGTCCTCCGTCATCACTATGCGAGTACTCATAACTCTGACTGATGTCGAGCCCGCCGTCCGGCTGAACGCCCTGCTCGAGGGCACGCCGGATGTCGAGACGATTGTCGTGTCGCCCATGGACGACCTGCCGGGCACGGTGCGGCGTCGCAAGCCCGACGTCATCGTGTTTTCTGGGGCGCTGCTCGATGCGCAGACGGTGGCGATCGTTCGCGACCAGCTCTGGCTGGGCACCGCGATGATCGGCTTGGCGGACATCGGCGACGTGCGGATGGAAGAGCGACTGCGGCAGATCGGCTTCAGCGAGGTGCTCACCAAGCCGGTGAGCGCCGACGAAGTGGCCCATCTCGTGAGGCGGCGACTCGACCGTCAGCGGCTGGCGCGCGACACGGGGCTGTGGGGCGAGAGCGACGCCGTGCGCGAGGTGCTGGTGCAGGTGGAGCAGATGGCGCCGGTGAGCAGCACGGTGCTGGTGGAGGGCGAGAGCGGCACGGGCAAGGAGCTGGTGGCGCGCGCCATCCACTTGCTCAGCCCGCGGCGCAACAAGCCGTTCATCGCGGTCAGTGTGGGGGCGTTGCCCGAGACGTTGCTGGAGAGCGAGCTGTTCGGGCACGAGAAGGGAGCCTTTACCGGGGCCGCCGAGCGTCGCCTGGGGCGCTTCGAGCTGGCGCACGGCGGCACGCTGTTTCTCGACGAGATCGGCGAGATTCCCACCAGCACGCAGGTGAAGCTGCTGCGGGTGCTCGAGGAGCGGGAAGTCACGCGGGTCGGCGGCGTGCAGGCCATACCGGTGGACGTGCGGGTGATCGCCGCCACCAACCGCAGCCTCAAGGACCAGGTGGCCGGCGGGGAGTTCCGCGCCGACCTGTTTTATCGGCTGAACGTGCTGCGCATCTACCTGCCGCCGCTGCGGGAGCGGCGCAGCGACGTCGGGCTGCTGGTGCGCCGGTTCGTGAACGAGTTCGCCACGATGCACGAGCGCGAGTTCCACGGCATCAGCGCCGAGGCCATGGATTGCCTGGTGAACTATTCGTGGCCCGGCAACGTGCGCGAGCTGCGCAACCTGGTGGAGAGCATGGTGGTGCTGGCGCACGGCCGCGAAATTGGCGTGAGCGACATTCCGCCGGGCATTCGCGAGGGGGGGAACGACCGGCTGCTTCCCATTCCGATCGGGCCGCTGTTGCGCGAGGGGGCGAGGGCGGACGGGCGCGAGCTCGAGTTCATTGTGCGGAGCTTGCTGGAGCTCAAGTTGCAGGTGGAGGAGTTGCGGCGCCGGGTGGACGAGGACCGGGTGGTGTTGCACCAGGCGCGCGCCCTGGACGGCCGGCTGGCGTCCAGTTATGGGCAGGAAGTGGGCATCGAGCCGGCCGGCGCGGCGCGGCCGTCGAACAGCGTGACGATCAATCCCGGGATGACGATGGCCGAGGTCGAGCGGCTGGTGATCGAGTCCGCGTTGCGGGAGACACGGGGGAATCGTCGTAAGGCTGCCGAGATTCTCGACATCGGTGAGCGGACGTTGTACCGCAAGCTGAAGGACTACGGGGTTCCGGACGACATTGGGGTTTCGGACAATTAGTCCGATCTTGCAGTTGACTGGCTAAAAAGTTTACAATTACCGAACTATTAGGACCGAACCGACGGAGGATTGGACCTTGCGTGGGTCGGGTTTGGAGTGCCCCTCGTCGTATCATTCCATTGCAGGTCTCCGCCTACACGAGGGTGCGTGAGCAAATCAGCGCAGGAAGACAATGACCCGGTGATCGCGGGGACGGTGCTTCC
>ERZ1292633.5694-Hain-H41-02um-R1-5694-length-11156-cov-8_pt1 | contig 11156 bp, 8 predicted proteins | sample MGYA00564406_ERZ1292633 | MGnify/ENA primary metagenome ERZ1292633 (study PRJEB36523, sample SAMEA6512639) | groundwater metagenome | collected 2019-01-08 | study: AquaDiva: Metagenomics assemblies of 32 groundwater samples
ACTGGAGCAGCTCGGAAATGATCCGCCAGAACGCGTTCTGGGCATGGGCGTAGTATTGGCCCGCTGCCAGCGATGCGCGCCCCGGCATGCTACCAAGGATGAGGATCTCTGCATTCCTGTCTGCGATCGGTGCGAAACTGTAGATGTGTGCCATGTTTATAATGCCAGCGTCTCATGGGTTACCTTTATTCGCATATTTTCACATAATGACAACAGTAACGGGAATTTACACGGTGTTCCAGCCTTACGGCTGGTGGTGTGATTTGCGTAGTTCACAATCCTTACTACCCGGCAGCCATGTAAATATTGTCTATAGTTAAGAAGCCTCTGAACAGTCCTATGCGAGTGCGACGTGACAGCGAGTGAATCCTGGAGCAATGGCGAGTACTCTCGCTTGATGTTTATCGGGAGCGTAGCCATAACGTCGTTGCAAGACCCGACCCGTAGCTCGTGCATCAGGAACATCGCCATGATATTGCGCTATCGATTCACTGCTTTCCTTTCCGTCATTCTGCTGGTTTCTCTGCTGGGGTGTGTAGCGACGCCCAGGCAAGAGCAAACGGCTGAACCGGTTGTGCAACGTTTGAATGAATTGCCTCAGTCCGGTGCGTCAACACCAAAGCAAGAGCAAATGGTCGAATCTGTCGACGACGCTGTCATTACTGCCAAGGTAAAGGAGGCGATTCTCAAAGAACCTTCCTTGCACGCGGAAAAAATCAGCGTTGAAACTTCCAAAGGTACGGTTCAGTTGAGTGGTTTCGTCAGTACCATCTTTGCCATGGCCAAGGCGATCGAAATTGCCCGCAGCATCAAAGGAGTCATAGCTGTCAAGGATGAGATGAGGCTCATGGGACAGCACTAGCCGTACATACAAGGAGGGGGGTGAGGCATGAAACGTTTTGTTTTATTTTTTATGTTCGCAATTTTCAGTAGCAGTGCGGCGGCCGGATGGGCTTTGGTTGGTGATGATATCGAACAAGGTGTAAAAACATTCATCAATAAGAACACCATCAGCAAGCATGGAAACATGGCGAAGATGTGGTCTGCGGTCGACTATGAGAGTGCCAGATCGGTAGATGGTAAGGATCAATTATCAACAATATCGCTGGATGAATATGACTGCAAAAATGAGCAATATCGAACGCTTACTTTCTATTGGTATTCACATCACAGGGGGGAGGGTGAGCTAATTTATTCGGAAACCGTTCCCGGCAAGATGCTGCCAATTGTTCCAAACTCTGTTGGTGAAATAGCGTGGAAAATCGCCTGTGGCAAGGAATGAATTAAACTTGCGAAATAATTTCCAGCATGATTTTCATCTTCGTGAAAAGTAATTAAAGGAGCCGACGAATGGGTGGCGCCTCTGATTTCGTGCTGGCCTCCACGCGGTATGAATATGGTAATGTGCGTATATTCAGGTTTGGTTCAACACACTAAACTTCTTCCGCATTGCATCAACGACCAGCCCTATAAGAATTTCAAGTATTTGTTGCTCTACCCATTCCGGTATGTACGGAATCTCGAGCGATTTGTTTAAACGTGAGCCTAGCACCAGTTTTAGCTCTTCGGCGTCCTTGTCGGAAATCCCATCACTTGTGGTTTTAACTAAGCCATAAAGCTCATTAGGTATGTTTTGATAGAGCAATCGATCAAAATTTCTAACAGTTTTCACAAAAATAACTTGTTCGGTTCCTTCCACAATAAAAGGAAGATCGATCTTTTCGTTCAACTTTGCGGCCAATGCCTCCACTTCTTTCTCAGATAGCATTTCTATCTGTACATCCATCTCATGCAAAACCTGTTTTCTTTGCTCTTCCGTTAGGGTGATAGCAGGCATTTTTTAGTTTCCATGAAGGTAATGTGCCCAGAAACTACTAGATAGGGTTGGGCTTACCTATCCAACTGCATAACTTGGAAAAATCTCATGAAGTGCAGAGCAAATCATTTTTCAGATCCCTTGAACCTCCCCCTTCGCGGGCCAGTAATTATTTGTAGAACAAATTGGTTAAATTTCAAGGAGAGGAATTAAAGAGGGCAGCTCCAACTAATGGGCGGCCCCTTTAATCCGCGAACAAATTTGATTTACGGGCTTGGATTTCCTATTTCATACTTTATGTACTATACAAATCTTATAGCGGTGCATTCACGAATTTAAAACGAACTCAGGAGATCAACCATGAACTATCTTTTCAAAGGACGTCTGTGTGGTTACATCTGTGCGGAATGCCCCGAGCCACTCGCCGATGTTGTCGTGCGGCTTTATCGTGCCACGCAGCCCAATGTGACGGCATTGGCGGTAGCCAGCCCCAAGGAGACCTTTGCCATTCTTTCCGACGATGCGGTCACGGCCAAGGCCCGGAGCCTGATCGCCGAGGTTAAGACCGACGCGCAAGGCAACTTTGTCTTCGAACTGGGTGAGGCGCAAAAATACGGTGGTGAGGCATTCGATGTCGACGTGTATTGCGGCACGGTGCCGCGTCGCCCGCCCGGTCCACGTCCGCTGCAATTCTCCATTACCACGCTGCAACCGCAGTGGCGCCAGACCGAGCGCGGCATGATTGCGGCGTGGGAGTATTGCGTGCCGCAACGCTATTGGTGCGCCGTGCGCGCCCGCTTCGATGCCTGGACCATCTGCGGCCGCGTCAGTGTGTGCGACACCAAGCAGGACGTCATGGGCGTGCGCGTGCTCGCCTTCGATACCGATTGGATCCAGGACGACCCGCTCGGCAGCGCCATGACGGACGCGAGTGGACGTTTCCGTATCGATTACACGAGCGCCGACTTCCGACGCACGCCATTCTCGCCGTTCATCAATCTGGAGTGGGCGGGCGGGCCGGATGTCTATTTCCGTATCGAAGCGCCTGATGGTACGCCGCTGCTGATTGAGGCCTCCTCGCAGGGGCGCACGCCAGGGCGTGAGAACATCGGTCATTGCTTCTGTGTCGATCTGTGCTTGAAAGAGCCGCCGCGGCAAAACCTGCCGACTATTCCGCTGTTCACTAATATTGGGCAATATCACGTCGATCCGATCTATGGCGATTTCACCGCTGCGGGGTTAACCACGGCTGGCGGCTACGCCTTTACCGACACGATTCCGCTCATCGGCATCCTGCCCGACGGTCAGGTTTCCACCGATATGGAATATCGCTTCCGCGTCGCGGAGTACGACGCCACCGCGACGGTGCTGGGGCCGGTTATGGACGTGAATGCCTCCATGGTGAGCGCAACGCTCATCGGCAAGCTACAGTATTGGAGATGGAACAGCGTACTTAGCGCGTGGGAGATCAAGGCCGCGGATTACTGGATCAACAACCCCGGCGCCACGGTCACCATTCCGCAACCGGCGGGGCCGGCGTTGGTGGTGAGCGTCAACAAAGATGTCGAGCCGGGCGGGTGGGTCAAGGTGCCGCGCGAAAACGCCTTGTTCCCCGGCGGGGTTGGGCGCTTCATCCCGCAGGGTGGCTTGATAAATCTCATGACCACCAAGCTGACCGACGAGAACTACGATCTCACCATCCCCGTGCCGGGCACAATGGCCGGCGACAGCGTGCCAGCCATGAAGAAATCGCGCGCACATACCTTCAAGCTGTTCTTTGAGGCGCGCGAGGTTGGCGCTGTCGCGCTGCTGCCGGGAAGCAATGCCCTCGACAAAATCGTCTTCAGCAACACGCATTACACCTATCAGCGCCACCCCAGTTGGGCGGGCAGCACCCCCACGACGCGGGCGGTGGTGTCGCTGGATATCAAAGAGCTGTCTGGACCGGGCGCCGGATGCGGCAAACTGACGAACGATTTGCACGCCTTGTTCACTGTGTATCACCCCTTCATGGGCAGCGCACGTGTTTACTTCGAAGGGAATCCGGTGTTACCGGCGGATCTACCGCTTACCCTCATCGGCGGCGAGGCGGTATCGTTAGCGGCAGGTCATTTGTTCGACATCTCCGGGCTGGATCCGTGCGCCTATATCCTCTGGCTGGAGGCCACGCTGAATCTCACCTCCGGCTGGGGACGTATCTCGGGCGCCACCACCTGGGATCATATTGCGTTCTGTAAGGGGTGAACTTGTAAAACAAGCCTACGCCGTTCCGCTGATCGCAGGGATTCAAGGAAGAATCGCGGGGCTTTGTTAAAACCCATGTTACCCCCGCCCGGCAACCTCGGGCGGGGGTTCTTAAAACCCGATCTGGCGCTCCTGCCCGGCCACATCATTGCCAGCATCTTGATGCAGAACGGTGGGGTGGTCTTCCGCGGCTAAGAAGCGGTACTGGCGGCAATGGCCGCGTTACACGATGTGCGGCGGAACTTCGTCAAAATGAACGCGCGGCCAACGGGGCATGCAGAAGAGACTTTAAACCTTAGCCAGAAAAATAAAACGAGCCTGGTTCCTTGAATCCGTTTATTTACTCTCTGCACAGTGAAAAAGATTTCACCTTGACACTATGCTCGTAGCGGTCTAGTTTTAAATTTGAGTAGGATTTCCGCCTGTCTCTCTCTTTTCTCTGAAATTCAATCAAATCAAAGGAGGTTTGCCATGTCAATTCAGAAATCCAAAGAATCTTCAGGCTTCAGCAAAGGCGGGGGCGAGGAGGGAGATAGTGGCATGTCTGCATCACCCGATGTGATGTCTTCTAGTGGTGGCGAGGAGTTAAATACAGGCCACTCAATGCCGGGTACGCGCGCGATGGCGGGTAACGGCGGAAGCGACATTACCATGCCAGCAGCCGGCATGGGCGATGTTGATAACAACAGCGGCGGCGGCCGCATGCCGGGAGGTGGCATGGGGGATGGTGGCGATGAAGCTGGCGGCGATGGCGGCCGCATGCCAGGAGGTGGCATGGGTGATGGCGGTGGAGGTGGTGATGAGAGCAAGGGCACCGCAACGCCGCGTTCGCGCACCTGCGCGACTATGGATGTCCACCGGCTGCTGCTGTCCAGAGATCCATCCTATGCAAGAGCAAGGGACGAGATTGAAAACCAAGCGCGGCTCTATGACAGGGGTCTCAGATCGGCGGAACGGCCGGGCGTCACTCGCATCCCGGTCGTTGTGCATGTCGTGTGGAACACGGCAGCACAAAACATTTCGGATGCTCAGATTGCCAGCCAGATCGATGTTCTCAACCGGGACTTCCGCCGCACGAACCCCGACGTTAGCAACACACCGTCACCGTTCCTGCCGTTGGCGACAGATGCAAGGGTCGAATTCTTCCTCGCCAATGTCGATCCCAACGGTGCCCCAGCCACGGGTGTCAACCGCAGGCAAACGACGGTCGCTTCCTTTTCTAGCAACGATGCAGTCAAGTCACAAGGAACTGGCGGTGCGGACGCATGGCCGGCAGCCCGCTATCTCAACATCTGGGTCTGCCAGTTGGGAGGCGGATTACTCGGTTACGCGCAGTTTCCGGGCGGCCCGGCGGCGACCGACGGCGTGGTCATTCTTCATTCCGCATTCGGCACAACGGGAACCGCAGCACCACCGTTCCATCTCGGTCGCACGGCGACCCATGAAATCGGTCATTGGTTGAACCTCAACCACATCTGGGGCGACGACGGCACTGGGTGTTCCGGCACGGACAATGTGACGGACACACCTAATCAGGCAGGAGCCAATATTGGCACTCCAACGTTCCCCCACGTTTCGTGCAGCAACGGGCCCAACGGCGATATGTTCATGAACTACATGGATTACGTTGACGATCCGGCCATGTTCATGTTCTCGGCTGGGCAAGTCACCCGCATGCAAGCCTGCCTCGATGGTCCGCGTAGCTCGATAGGGACAGCCGCGGGCGCACCGTTGCAGAGTTCTTCGCCGGTAGTGGCATGGGGGTCAAACCGGCTCGACGTGTTCGTACTAGGCAGCGACCGTGCGCTGTATCACAAGTGGTGGAACGGCACGTCCTGGGGCCCGTCGGTCACCGGCTACGAGGCCATGGGCGGGGTGTGCACGAGCGCGCCGCAGGCAGTAGCTTGGGGGCCGAACCGGCTCGACGTGTTCGTGACCGGCACCGACAGCGCGCTGTATCATAAGTGGTGGAACGGTTCGGCCTGGGGCCCGTCGCTCACCGGCTATGAACGCATGGGCGGCGTGTGCGTGGGTGATCCACGGATCGTCTCATGGGGCGCGAACCGGCTCGATGTATTCGTGCTTGGCACCGACCGGGCGCTCTATCACAAATGGTGGAACGGTTCGGCTTGGGGCCCGTCACTCACTGGTTACGAAAACATGGGCGGGGTGTGCGTGGGTCAGCCGGAAGTGGTGGCTTGGGGGCCGAACCGGCTCGACGTGTTCGTGATTGGCACGGATCGAGCTTTGTATCACAAGTGGTGGAACGGCTCAAGCTGGGGTCCCTCGCTCACCGGCTATGAACGGCTGGGCGGGGTCTGTATGTCAGCGCCACGGGTGGTGGCATGGGGGCCGAACCGCCTCGATGTATTTGTGGTGGGAACGGACGGCGCGCTTTATCACAAATGGTGGAATGGCTCGACTTGGGGCCCATCGCTCACTGGGTATGAACGCATGGGCGGCGTCTGCGTGGGCGAGCCCGAGGTGGTGGCGTGGGGTCCGAACCGACTCGATGTGTTCGTGATCGGTACCGACAGCGCGCTCTATCACAAGTGGTGGAATGGCTCGACTTGGGGCCCGTCACTCACGGGATATGAAGCGATGGGCGGCGTCTGCACCTCCCGGCCGCGCGTCACGGCATGGGGTCCGAACCGGCTTGACGTGTTCGTCACCGGCACCAACAGCGCGCTGTATCACAAGTGGTGGAACGGCTCGGCCTGGGGTCCCTCCCTCACGGGCTATGAGGCCATGGGCGGCGTCATCTCCGTGTTCTGAGCAATATTCTAAGTTAAGGAGTCACTGCATATGAAAGCGATGAATCAGGACGCCGCGCCGGTGAGCGGCAGTTGGACACATTCGTTCGAAGAAGACGAAGCGGGCGTTCTGGTTTATCGCCCAACACACTCCTTCGCGTTCCCGCCTGCGCGGGGACGCGAAACCTTAGAATTCGGTGAGGGAGGTGGACTGATCGAGCGGACACCAGGACCGGACGACCGGCCGCGCGACAAGGCTGGCCGCTGGACGGCGCTCGGCATGAACCGCTTCGGTTTGGGCGGTACGGCAGATGCGCCCGATCGGGTCATCGAAGTCATCGAGTCCACGCCGGATATTCTCAAGATTCGCAAGATTTGACGCCGATACGAGCGGCAGACTACCATGATCGCGTTCACCGTCGTTCAAGCTACGTCAGAGCCGCTTGCTACGAAAGCTGCAGCCCGCTATCCCGGTGTGAAGTGGTGCCGCCTCAATGACGAGACTGTATATTGGGAAACATCGTATCGCGAGCGGTTGTTGCCTGATGAACTGCGCCGGCTCGGCGGACCGCCGCAAATGGCGCAGGGTGATCTCTATCTGGTCGTACAGGCTGGCAATGCCTTCCTGTATGAGTTTCCCTGGGCGCGCGTCGCGGTCAATAAGGGGCGTTATCTTGCTGTCGATCTGACGGCTAGAGAAGCCGAGGATATCCGGCATCACCACGGTGCGTGTTTCGGTTTCTGCCCGCTCCCCGAGAATACAGTCGTGTTGGAAACGAAGGCACGAATACAACGCCAACCGGATCCAGGGATCGCGCCACTTGTGGCAATGGTGTCTCAGCCGCACTTGATCGATACGCTGAGAACACTCACCGGCTTTCGCACGCGGCATTCTTTGACGGCTGAACTTTCCGTCGCCGCCGATTGGTGCAAGAACGCGTTAGAAGCACTTGGTTGTACAGTGTCAAAACGCGCCATCTCCGTTGGCAGCGGCACGAGCTTCAATGTCGTTGCCGATAAGCCCGGTTCGGGCGTCAACCGCCGGCTTGTGGTCGTGACAGCGCATCTTGATTCAGTGAATTCAGCTGGTGGCGTTGCAGCAGTCGCGCCAGGTGCAGACGACAATGGCAGCGGCGTGGCCGGGGTGCTCGAGATCGCGCGAATCCTGACCCGGCTGCCAGCCGAGCACGATCTGCGCCTCATTCTGTTCGGTGGTGAAGAGCAGGGTCTGCACGGAAGCCAGCAATATGTAGCATCCCTCAACCAAGCTGATCGCGCGCGCATCGATAGCGTGATCAACATGGACATGATCGCGACACTCAATACCCAGGCGCTAACGGTATTGCTAGAGGGTGCCACCGTGTCGCAAGGGTTGATGAGCGATCTCGCAGATGCAGCGCATGACTACACCTCATTGGCCGTGCAGACTTCGCTCAATCCCTTCGCAAGCGACCATGTTCCTTTCATCAATGCATCGCTGTCAGCCTTGCTGACTATTGAAGGTGCCGATTCGGCCAACCACAACGTCCATACAGAGAACGATACGCTCGACAAGATTCACTATGGGCTCGCCTCCGAAATTCTCAAGATGAATGTCGCGGTTGTCGCGCGCCGGCTTGGTACGACCGCGGGCGCACCGTTGCAGAGTTCTTCGCCGGTAGTGGCATGGGGGTCAAACCGGCTCGACGTGTTCGTACTAGGCAGCGACCGTGCGCTGTATCACAAGTGGTGGAACGGCACGTCCTGGGGCCCGTCGGTCACCGGCTACGAGGCCATGGGCGGGGTGTGCACGAGCGCGCCGCAGGCAGTAGCTTGGGGGCCGAACCGGCTCGACGTGTTCGTGACCGGCACCGACAGCGCGCTGTATCATAAGTGGTGGAACGGTTCGGCCTGGGGCCCGTCGCTCACCGGCTATGAACGCATGGGCGGCGTGTGCGTGGGTGATCCACGGATCGTCTCATGGGGCGCGAACCGGCTCGATGTATTCGTGCTTGGCACCGACCGGGCGCTCTATCACAAATGGTGGAACGGTTCGGCTTGGGGCCCGTCACTCACTGGTTACGAAAACATGGGCGGGGTGTGCGTGGGTCAGCCGGAAGTGGTGGCTTGGGGGCCGAACCGGCTCGACGTGTTCGTGATTGGCACGGATCGAGCTTTGTATCACAAGTGGTGGAACGGCTCAAGCTGGGGTCCCTCGCTCACCGGCTATGAACGGCTGGGCGGGGTCTGTATGTCAGCGCCACGGGTGGTGGCATGGGGGCCGAACCGCCTCGATGTATTTGTGGTGGGAACGGACGGCGCGCTTTATCACAAATGGTGGAATGGCTCGACTTGGGGCCCATCGCTCACTGGGTATGAACGCATGGGCGGCGTCTGCGTGGGCGAGCCCGAGGTGGTGGCGTGGGGTCCGAACCGACTCGATGTGTTCGTGATCGGTACCGACAGCGCGCTCTATCACAAGTGGTGGAATGGCTCGACTTGGGGCCCGTCACTCACGGGATATGAAGCGATGGGCGGCGTCTGCACCTCCCGGCCGCGCGTCACGGCATGGGGTCCGAACCGGCTTGACGTGTTCGTCACCGGCACCAACAGCGCGCTGTATCACAAGTGGTGGAACGGCTCGGCCTGGGGTCCCTCCCTCACGGGCTATGAGGCCATGGGCGGCGTCATCTCCGTGTTCTGAGCAATATTCTAAGTTAAGGAGTCACTGCATATGAAAGCGATGAATCAGGATACCACTCGGCATGAATTGCTTTGCTCTGGGCGGTACGGCAGATAAGCCCGAGCGAGTCGTAGAAGTGGAGACTGAGGTTAAAGTATAGGATGAACAGATCTCCTCTTTTCCGAAATCGAGCGCATCCAGCGTGAATTAAAGTGAATTAAGGGGAGTGGACTCGAATGGTTTTCCTGACTGTCGAAAAATCCACAATTCCAGCGCTCCTTGCCCATCCACGTCATTGCCAGCATCTGATGCCACACGCTGTCTCCCCCTTGGTTTGGCCTCGCGTTTTTGACCTGTCAACTACTCTATTCTGGCGTAGAACCACTCGCTTCCCATTTTGATTCAGCGCCAGCCGGATGTTATCGACTGCTTCCCGAGCCAGTTGCGTACGGAACAGAGAAAAATAAAATGAGCTTGCTTCCTTTAATTCGAAGATCAAAAAATTTGATTTATGGGGTTAGGTTTCCTATTGTAATTAGGGAGATTAGGTTTACTGTTGTTCGACGCAAGAAGGAGGCGCAAGCCGAACCGGTGCGCCAGCAGGAGCCAGATCACCGGCCTGGGATTTTCCACGGCCAAGACAACAAAGCGCGCGATTGCGAAATTCAAAAAAACCTATCTGGAGTGCGAAGGAAGTTTGGGATAGCCTAGAATAAACACAATGTAAACGGAGGAAATCATGGCAAGAAGAGCTCTCATGGTAGGTATCAACGATTACAAATCCATCAACGATCTGGGCGGTTGCGTCAACGATGTGACCAATATGCGCAGCATTTTGACCACCTATCTCGGCTTCACCAACAAGGACATTCGTGTCCTGACCGACAGCCGTGCCACCAAGGCGAACATCATGACCCGGCTCGGCTGGCTCACCAAGAACGCCAAAGCCGGAGATTATCTGGTGTTCCACTACTCGGGTCATGGCTCGCAAATCCGAGACCGGGACGGTGACGAATTACGCGACAACATGGATGAATTGATCTGCCCCTACGACATGGACTGGGACGATACTTTCATCACTGACGATGACCTCAACAAGACATTCAAAGCGCTACCTGATGGCGTTCTGCTGGAGGTCTTTCTGGATGCCTGTCATTCGGGTACTGGTCTCAGGGAGACCGGCCTGGGCAGACCCGCTGAGTTGGGGCCGATGAATGACCCGGTTCCGCGTTTTCTTCCGCCGCCCATGGACATTGCCTGTCGCCACGAGGGGGAAGAAGACACTCTCAAGCCGAAGCGCGGCTTTCAGTCAGCCAAGCGCAGCACCTTGCACCATATTCTTTGGGCGGGCTGCAGAGACAACCAAACATCGGCAGACGCGTACATCGGCGGCACCTACAACGGTGCTTTCACCTACTACTTTTGCAAGCACATGCGCGATGCCGGCGGCGGCATCTCTCGCAACGATTTGCTGACGCGCGTCCGCAATTCATTGCGGCACGAAGGCTACGACCAGGTGCCGCAACTCGAGTGCGAAGCCACGGTGCGCGCAGCAAAAGCTTTCAGCGCCAAAACGAAGAAGTAGGGCGCTGTCGGAGACACGCCACGGGGGAATAGCTCTATGAGCCGGCCGATTTTGCGATTGAACGATGGCTACGACCATCCCTCGCCCGAACTGCGC
>ERZ1292633.5695-Hain-H41-02um-R1-5695-length-11155-cov-6_pt1 | contig 11155 bp, 4 predicted proteins | sample MGYA00564406_ERZ1292633 | MGnify/ENA primary metagenome ERZ1292633 (study PRJEB36523, sample SAMEA6512639) | groundwater metagenome | collected 2019-01-08 | study: AquaDiva: Metagenomics assemblies of 32 groundwater samples
GGGAGCGCGGGCACCTGATACGGGGCGGCATTCTTCGACTCATCGATGACCTTGTTGGCGATGCCTAGGACGGCGTCGTAGTCCGCCGCGGTCGGCAAGACGGGGCGGGTCTCCGTGCCAAAGCGCAACAGGGATGCGACCGCGAGATGGGAAAAGTTCTCCGCCGAGCCATCAAAATTCGAGTCAGTGATGATCGTGGGTGGCGGATACTGAAGGCAGCTTGCCAGCGACCGAAACTGTCGCACAATACGCTCCTTCTTTTCGTGCAGAAAACCCGATCCTTGATAAGAGCTGTAACCTTGCTCGGTGAACGACGGGTACACCCGCACCGTGTTGGCCGGGTCCGTCAATCCCGAATACGCCACAAAGCCATCCGTAGCGCTGTTGATCGACGAGGTGGGGTCATCGTGTTTCTTGTGCATCCCTTTCACTTCGGAAAACCAAACGTGGCTGACGTCACGAAGGGAACCCGGCGCGAGCCCTTCCGGCGTGGCGAAACGAATACGAGAGTACGACCGGCCGTTCTTGTCCACCTTGTCCACAATTTCCGTGATGGATTTTTGCAGACAGGGATGGCCATCGGGATCAGTGGTGACGAAATGGTCGCCGTGGTCCACAAAGATGGATCCCAGCGGCCCGGCGCACAACACATACAGAAACGAGATCGTGGGTTGGTGTTCGCGGCAAAACTTGTTGACGCGGTGGATTTCGGCCCCGTGGATGCCCAGTCCAGGACAGGCGCTCGTGACGATGACGGCGTCGTGCTGCGACACCGCTTGATCGTCCATTGCCTCGACGACGCGAACGCGAGTGCCTGGGTTCAAGTCCGCGAGCAGCGCCGCCGACAAAGACGCGCGCGTTTCCTGCTGAGCGGCCACGCTGGCCGCCGTCAGCGCGAAGTTGGTTCCCAAGTCACGCACGGTCGGTCGCTCAGGGTCATACAGCGAGATGGTGTGAACTCCCGCTAGGCACAAATTCTTTGCGACTTCGATGCCGGAACCTCCTGTGCCGGCGATGAGGACCTTCAGCGAGGACAGACGCAACATCGTCTCAAGGCCGAAGGTGCCAATTTGACGGCTGTTTCGGTCGAGAAACCGGCTCGTGACGTTGGCCGCTCCCGTGGGTGCCGCGGAGGCAGCGTTCGGGACATTAGCAGCCATCGTTTTCTCTCTTCGGTTGTGCGAAATAGAGAGAGAACGATTGATAGAGCGAGGGCGGAGACACCGAAGCGTTTTCGAGAGTTAGAATGACGGGGATGAATTAACTGTATCGATTCGCGCGAAACTCGAAGGAGGAGGGAGGAATTCATGGCATGCGGTTCATGCGGTTTCACAAAAAAGCCACATGCTACGTTACTGAGAGCGGGCGGAGCGACCAGAAGGGACAGGATGACACAACAATACGGGGAGTGTGGGTCCTCCCCACGCGACCCGTCGGGTGGGACGGGTGCTGGTGAGCGTTTCTCTCCTCGGGATGGGCCCCTCGAGGGGTCCGGCTCCACTGGTAAAAAAAATAGCACTATTCGTCACGGAGAGACCCCCCAATGGATCAAAATCCCATTGAATTCCGCGGATCGATGCGTGTGGCAACACAATCGTGTGGAGCCACTGACTCAGTCGTCAGACGGTTTAGAATTCATCGTGCGCATCCAGTCGCATCTCGTACTTGGGGTTGCACGCTCGGTGGCAGAAGCGGTGCGACAAGCCATGGAGGATCATCCCCGTTGACTTGCCGACATCCAAATTCGCAAAAACCCACTTCGCGACCTCCTCCACGCTGTGAAACTCGTGCACCCACTTGACGCAGGTCGCACGGATCGCCTCGGCGACGTGTTCCGGATGCGAGGGATCCTCCGACAACACCATATCAAACTCACTTTCATGAATGGCTTGGTACTTCGTGGGCAATTTGTCGCAGACATTTTCGACCATTTCTTCGATTCCGAAGCGGTGGAGAAAAGAGTATTTGCACCTGGGGTCCGTGCTGTCGCCGTCCTTGCAGTGCCAGCGGAGATTTTCGCCTTCATGCCACACGTGCTGAATCGCCCTTTCGCAGACTTTGCAGCGAATGACTTTCTCGTCGAGGGGAGCCGCGAAATCGCTAGCCGCCGCGACTCCTACGGTGGAAAATTCATGGAGCAGCAGTTGAAGCAACACGAAATGCGTCACTAGGAGGCCGAGCGTCTCGCGGACGCGGCAACTGACCATTGCTGACGCGACACTGTTGGCAGTTGAAACTACCAAAAGGGAAAACCAAATCAAAACACAACTTGGCGCCGGCCGAAAAATATTCATTCATTTCTTGTACAGTACTCATTCAATCTCCTTCGGACATACCTTCGAACGCGTTCGGGTGGTGTTCTTCTCGCGGCGGTTTGACGTAGCGAACACGTCCGTCGGTGATCGTGATAACCACCGCCGCCTCCACCAACGGTCGATATTCGGACGCCGTAATCGCATTATCACGATGAGCGCCCCTTCCAGCAGCTGCAGGCGACAAGGAGGAGGTGGAAATGGGGTCATCCTCGGTCACCAAGGGCCTATCGATGATGGTCAAGTCGGCTAAGAATCCGACCTCAATGCGTCCTTGCGAGTCGTCAGTGAAGCTTGCGACGGCGGCACCCCGTGTATACCCATCAACCACCTCCCGCACGGAGAGCCTTTGAGAGGGGAGCCACGGTATGAGGGGTGGCGGCTGCATACAACGATCAAGCGGATGATCGCCATCGTCGTCTCCCCCGCCGCACGACGATGCAGGACGGCCGCGAGAGGCGGCGGAGACGGCAGCCGTGGCGCGGTCAAGCTCACGGCGAGGAAGGCGCAGCGCACCGGCGACGATGCCTTGCAGCGGCTCCGCGGGCATCACCATCCAGTCCGACCCCATTGCCAGGCGGACGCCTTCATCGGCCATGAAACGCAGCGGAAATGGAATCGCGGCATCTGTTTGACCATCGTCGTCGTCATCGTCGTCGGGCAGCGTCACGACCCGGTCGGCCACGGCCGCGTCGTCGACGAGGTGTGAGGGCTGCACGGATGCGATGGCACCCAGGCGAGCCATCCGGCGCACATCGGCCTTCGTGGCGTGCTGCGCGTGTTCGATGCGCAGCCGAGGCGATCGGGGACGAGGCATCAGCCGCCCAGCATCGCCGGCATCACCATTATCCGCCCGTGGAAGCTGCGGTGATGACTCCGTTGAAATGTCCTCGGCGACATTCAGCGCCAGATCAATCGCCGCATCCCCGATGGCGTGCAGGCACAGTTGGAACCCCAATCGGTGCGCTGCGACAGCGTCGGCGCGGAGCTGCTCCGGGGCTTGCAAGAAGAGACCAAGCGGGTACGACGGCAGCGTCGCGCAGACACTACACCGACTTGAAGAAGTGCTGTTGGACGAGGCCAGTGACGGCGGCGCCGCATTCGTGACTACTTCGTCGGAGTGAAAGGCCACGCCGTCAACCTCCGTCTCGCGTCGCGAGTTGGTTGCGTCCGATGACATCTGTCCAAGCTGACCACCGTCCGTTCGGTAGGGCACCCTCATGCGCGCCGTGCGGGAGCCCAGGGAGCCATCCACGAACCCCTTCACCCCGCCCGTGAAGAGCCACGGCGACACGGCGAGCGACGCGAACGGCAGCGTCGTCGTCCTCAGTGCGGAGCCGTCCTGATCGTCATTAACATCATCCCCGGGGATTCGGCGGCCGTAGGCATCAACGCAACGGAGTTCCACCTTTTCCGACGTGATACGATTCACGGTCCCCGATTGCAATGCGTCTGCCAGTTCCTTCGCCTCTGAGAGCCGAGCCGCTGTCCACACGCGAATGGGAAGCTGGCCCTTTTCAGCCATGGCTTGCAACAAGCACATTTCGGGGACACTTGGAAAATCGAGCGACGTCATGCTGTGGACGCCGCAGATGCCGTTGCTCAGGAGGTACGGGATTGCGTGCGTCATGAGGTCTCGGCGTAGGTCCGCAAGCCAGGAGGGCGTGGAAGGAGGAGGGGTGGCAGCTGGTGGTGGTCGCGCCGACACTGGCGATAGTGTCAGAGGCAACACCGGAGGAGGAAGGCCAAGCGTTTGTGAGGCGAGCCACGTGCGCCTCGCGAGGTGGATCGCCGTCTCCCTCAACAGCCCCGATGGTTCAGGAAGAGGACGAGCGATGTCCCCCCTTCGTCTGTGCTTCGGCCCCTCTTTCTGCTTCTCGCTTTGGGCGGGTGTAGGCACTGTCGTAGGTGGCGATGGGCCGCGGACTGGTTGCCTCTCATGCGACGACGACGACGCGCCGGCCGCTCGAAAATGTTCGATGACGCCGCCCTCCGGATTTGGCGTCCTAGCCGTGATGCCGCTACGACGCAAGGCCTCGGCATTGCACACGGCGGAGTGGACATCGTAGCGCATCAGCATCGCGGGAAACCGTTCCGCGAGGGTACCAACAAACCACGTGATGTCGGGGCCACCAACGCCTCCTGGTGCCGACGCCGCACGTAAGAGTGGCTGTTTTTCGCCGCCGGTGTTCATCTCAGATGCGCTCCTCGTAGACACAATTGCCGATGCCTCAAACAACTCCTCATTCCAATCGCCGCCGAGAATCCAAAATGAATCCCCTAACCGGTCGAGGCCCCCGGCTTTCCTCGCGGCGTCCTCCACGTACGCGTTCAAACGCTCCTGCCACTGCGACTTCCTCGTGACACCTTTCATGGAGACCTGCCCCAGCCGGCGTGCCGCGTCGGTCAAGTGGACATGGCTGTCCGTCCAGCCAGGCGACACCCAGAGGGGGGGAACGGAGGGACCACCCGTGACGGCGACGGTGGATGGGGAGCCACCGCCGCCGTCGACGACCTCGATGAGGCATCCGCGGGAGCATTCCTCCCCCTCTACCATCTCGAGGGGCCCGTCATCCACGTCGCCCGCCGCCCTGAGCCAGAGGGAGCGCAGCGTCGCGTGGCGACCGCCATCGATGGCCACGGTGGACATGGTCACGTGAAGACCACGGCGGCGGGCGACCCCTTCGTGCGACGAAAGCCGAGACGCGAAGGCGTCCATCGCGCGACTCACGACAAGTCCCATTAGGGCAGCATCCGCCTCCGCCGCGGCTCCCGTGGTCCTCCGCGTCACAAACGTCCGCGACACGCCAGCTAGGTCGACCACTCCAGCTGCGCGCGAATGACGCCGGACGCGATGATAAGCAGCCTGATAGTCCGCGATCAAATCTTTCGCCGTTCGACGGTCCCCCGTGTCGGTACGACCGTCGGGTGACCGATGCGCCGCAGCGGCTGACTCGCTAACAACATCTTGGATCCACCTCTGCGGTACGGGCAACCCTACTACTGTCTGTAGTTCCGTCGCCGACCCGCCGTTCCGTTCGTCGGTGGAGTGGCAGCACTCTTCCTTCGCGGTCGGCGACCGTTCCTCGGCCTCCTCCTCTGTGACATCCGCCACGTCGCAAAGAGAGTCTAAGACGACGGTGAGCAGCGAGAGCAGCTCGATGCCAACGTCCCACGTGGTGCCAATGGAGGCAATGCGGCCGTACGGACCGCACAGGAGGGCGTCGCCTCCTCCTCCACCACCCCTGATGGCGGGAAGGTCACGCTGCAGTCGCGCGCAATTCGAGGATGCAGGAAGCGGAGCAGCACTCAGCGGCCGATGCAGCGCACAGCGTAACAAGGCCAGATAATTGGGACCTCGAAATGGGCGCAATCGTGTCGGGGTCCCACCCACCGCCTCGCCTCCTCCGGAAGGACCGGTATCTCCTCGTCGATCCCCGTGGCGCTGGACCGTTGCGTGACACTGTTGGGCGGCCTCGCTAGTGTCTCCCCACCACAAAATATGCGCGCGTCTCCAAGCTTTGTCTGTGACTGTGTGAGCGTGGCAAAAGGCGGTTCGACATTCCAAAACACTCCTTTCACATCATCGACACATTAAATGTGGAATTTGGTAGAAAATCTCTTCTCTCGATATTGATTTTCGGCGCTCACGGCGGTTAACCGTGAATTTTTGGGAGATTCTTTTCTTCTTCGCTCGAACGGCGCGAAAAGAAGAACTGACGGATGCTGACGCCGACCGCAATCGCGAGCACGATGTACATCCAAGCGGCGACTGTCGCGGCGAGGGCGAAAACCGCGTCGTCGTACTGCGGCTCGCGCGGCGTCACGGTGCTCAACACGGAGAGGCTAAAGGCAAGCACCGCTGTGATGATGCTGATGGAGTTGTCGAGCACGGAGGAAGCCGGGCGTACGAGAGCCGCGTGAGCGAGGTTGACGAGGCATGCCGTGCAGATAAGCGCGCCACGCGTCGTGCACGGCATGCCGCCCGCGCCGGAACACACGCCCACGGCGAACGCGCACGTGAGGTCGACGGCGCCGTAGACACGCACGAGAGCGGACCTAGTGTCGCGGGCATCCTTCCACAACGCGCGGTGATGCGTTGCGAGCGCCCAAGCTGACGCGACGGCGACGCCGAGCAACGCTGCGTTGATGACGAGGCCCACCATGGCTGTCACCACGCGGTCACTGCCACATAGCTCCGCGGTCGCGAGTGCTACGACATTTGGGCCGTAGTAGCTGAGAACAGCTAGGTGCAGGACGACTACGTGTGGAAAGCGGCCCGCTCGAACGCACGCGGCGGCCGCCGCCGCAACGCTGGTTTGCAGCAGCAAGGTCGAGACGATGGCTCCGACGCTCGCACTGCCGCCGAGTTCGAACACGTAGACAAACTGCGAGGGATCTGGTTCCGGTGAGGACACCCATCGGCACTCTCGTGCAGCGAGCAGGCGCGCCATCGTTGTACCTTTGTTCGCGGCCAGTGGGGATGCCACGACGCCGAGCGCCGCCGCGGCTGCCGACGCCGATGCTTCGACCGCCTGTCGTGACTGGAGTGGTGGCGCCGGCGGGGCGGATGTTGACGACGGCGCTGCGCTCATTGTTGTCAACACCGCCGTCGTGGGCCGCGTTGTTGTTGTCGCTGTCAGCGTCGCGGCTGCCGTGCGAATCGTTGTCGTGATGGTTGTCGCGAAAGTACCCAACCAGGTCGAGGTTGCGTTCGTAGCAAAACCCGCCGTGCTGCGCGTGTCGGTAGGGATCGTCGTGCCACTTGGCCTAATTGTCGCTGTGGCTGTCGTCTCGGAGGTCGTCTCGATGGAGGTCTCGTCGGTGACGGTGGACGTCTCCGTGAAGGTGTCGACCACCCGCCGGTCGGAGACATCGACAAGGCGCTTTCTGGTTATATCAATCAGGGCGACGACGCGTGCCGTGAGCTCGCCCGCACCGCATGCCTCGACGGTATGGTTGCTGCACAGCACCGAGCTGTTCGTGTCCAGCACCGCGGACTCGTTGACTAACACGGCGTCCTTCCAGGCACCGGGTGCACCGAGCACGAATCCTGCGTGTCCCATGCGTGCAAACACGCGGCTCATCTCGACCGCGCCAGCGAACACGCCGTCCCATTCGCACAATTCGGTGCTCGCCCCCAGCACTGCCGCGTGCTCACCCGACCACGACTCGATGCCCGACGCCGCCGCAACGACAACGACGTCGCGCCATGCAATGCTCCCCGCCACCACCTGCCCTGTTAATGCGTCGCGAACGACGAAGGACGCACCGAGAACGCCGCAAACTGCCGCCTGCCGGCACGTGAGCGTCGAGTCGACGAGCACCACCGCAACGGCCTCCCATGCGAGCATATTCGAGGCAGTTTTCCCGTTGCCGACTCGCGCTGCGCCCCCACCGAGGATCCCGAGGCCTTCCCCGGCCGCCGACGTGATATTGGTGAGCGCAGCAGAGACGGCCGTGTTCGTCCAGGTAATAGCCTTGGTGCACCCGGTACCGAGTATCCCGACAAAGTTGCTCGCGGTCGACATGACGTTGGAAATAGCCGCAGAGACGGCCACGTTCGTCCAGGACACGTCACCGCCGCTTCCAGCGCCGAGCAGTCCGACGCGTTCGTACGCGATCGATGCGATGTTGGCGACCTGGGAGGAAATGGTCACGTTCGTCCAGGTAATGGCGCTGCTGCTCCCAGTGCCGAGGATCCCGAGGGCGTTGCTCGCTGCCGACTTCATGGTGACGGCCACGACCGTGACGGCGACGTTGTTCCAGATTACCCCAATGTCCTTGTTGCCGGCGCCGAGGATCCCGGCGTAATTGACGGCGGCTGACGTGACGTTGGAGAACGTGGCGGAGACGGTCACGTTGGTCCAGGCCGCCGCACCGTGACTCCCAGTGCCGAGAATACCGAGGTTGTCTTGCAGCGTGGACGTGATGTTGGCATCCGTGGCTGACGCGGCGACGTTCGTCCAGGTCACAGTGCCGCTGCCCCCGGTGCCAAGAATCCCAACGCAGTTGTCCGCGTTCGATCTGACGTTGAAGCGATTGGCGACGACGGACACATTCATCCAGTGCCCGGAAATACTCCCGGTACCGAGAATTCCCACACCGTCACTGCCGGTGAAAGTGACGTGGGTTGAAACAGCAACGACCGCCACGTTCGTCCAGGTGATGGCGTTGTTGTTGCCCGCTCCCATGATTCCCACGTACTTGATAACGGACGAGGTGACGTTGGCGAATGCAACGGAGATGATCACGTTGGTCCAACTCACCAAGAAGGCGCATCCCGCGCCGAGAATCCCCATGCGGTCGCCGCCAGTCACTTTGATGTTCGCGAGCGCGCCGATAACGATGGTCACGTTGGTCCAAGTCGACGCGCCGTTGCTCCCAGTGCCGAGGGCACCCAGGTGGTTCTGCATGCTAGACGTGATGTTGGCATCCGCAGCCAACGCGGTGACATTCGTCCAGGTCACGGCGCCACCGTTCCCGGAACCGAGAATCCCCACGCGATCGCCCGCATTCGATCTGACGTTGGAGTGGTTGGCATTGAGGGACACATTCATCCATGTCCCGGCTCCATTCCCGGTGCCGAAAATTCCCACACAGTCGCTCGCGGTCGATGTGATTTCGGTTGAAACGGCCAAAATTGCCACGTTCGCCCACGTCATTAGGTTGTTACTACCCGCACCGACAATTCCCACGAAGTTCCCAACGGAAGATGTGACATTGAAGAATGTCGCGGAGATCATCACATTCATCCAGATGATACCGGTGTTGCACCCCGCACCCACGATTCCCACGGCGTTGCTCGCGGTCGACGTGACGTTGGTCCATCGGACTAAGACCGTCACATTGACCCAGATGACGCCGTTGCTCGCACCGGCGCCCACGACCCCCACGGAGTTGCATGCCGTCGTCGACACAATGTCAGCGAGCTCGGCAAAGACCACCACGTTCGTCCAGCTGACCCCGTTGTTGCTCGCCGCACCCAGAATGCCAATGGAATTGCCATTGCCGACAACGACAGAGGTGAGATTGACATCGGTCGCCGATACTAACACGTTGGTCCACGTCACGTCGCTACGGGACCCGGTGCCGAGGATCCCGATGCATTCCAGCGCCGAGGCGGTGATGTTGGTGAAGGCGGCAGAGAGCGTCACGTTGGTCCAGGTCACGGTACTGATTTGTCCGGTGCCGAGGATCCCGACGTATGCGTTCCCCGTGCAGGTAATGGATGACGCGGTGACGTTGACCGCGGCGTTGACGACGTTGTTCGCGACGAGCGCCGCGACGCCTACGTCGCTCGCGCCAGCAACCAGCACGCGAGAGTCAGTGATGGCGATGGTGAGGTCGCTGACCGCGACGCCCACCACGCTGGCGGCATGACGTGTGGCGTTGAACGTCGAGTTCGTGATCGTGATGGAAACGCCGACGACGCTGGAGAAAACCGATGCGACCGATGCCCCAGTCAGGGTCGAGTCTATCACGGTGATCGTGACGTTTCGCTGGCCTGACAGGACGACAACGTCGACGCCGGCGACGGTTGACCGGAGAACAGTGACGACGGTATGCGGGCCGTTCAGCGTCACGTTGCCGGCGACGTGGCTGTCACGCAGGTGCAGCGTGGCGCCCGCGGCGTTGGACGCCACGTTGATGGAGCCGGTCGCGCCCTCGATGATGAGGGCGACATTGTCGGCCGCGACGGTGAGCCGCAGATCGGCGCACCCGACGGCACGACTGTCAGTGGTGATGGTTCCATTCTCGGGGCACTCTGCCGCGAGGACGACCACCGCCGTGAGCGCGAGCGCGAGCAACGACGAGCACGGCGGTTTGTTCATTGGTGTCACTTGTGGTAAAAACGTCGACGCCGCTGCTGTTCCCCGGCGCTTGCCGAATCCATCTCCCCTGTGCAATCGTTCACAAAGAAAAACAACCGTGTGAACGGTTAAAGCGTTTGGAGGCATTTCGACTGACACTCTCTCGCACCGACAACGTAAACCGTGGAAGGGAAAAAACGCCGCCACTACGACTCGTCCTTGCCGTCATCCGTCGCGGCCGTGCGTGCGGTCGCATTACCGTCGCCCTTCGAGGGTTCAGCCTCCTCCTCCGCTTCCTCGGTGGCGCACGTCGAGTCGGCAGCGGGGGCAGCGCTAGCACCTCGCGGCGGAGCATCAATGACGTCGGCTGGTGGTGGCGCCACGGTGTTCGAAGAACTACTAGGAGTCACGGCAGCAGAATCGGCGGGACGGGGTTTCGCGGCAAGGGACCCATTGGTGGGTCCAGCCGCGCTCTGAGGAAGAAGTGTGGCATCGGCGGACGACGGCGCCGCCGCGCCGAGTGAGTTGCGCAATGTTGCTTGTGTCGTCGCATTTCGCCGCTCCGCGACTTCGGTCTGCGCCGTTAGGTGCCCGTGCACTTTGATCAAACGGATCTTCGATTTTGAAAGGGAAGCGTGCAAGGTGGCAATGCGCTGGCGGCATTGACGCATCCGCGCTAAGTACTGCTCGATCTGAGGCAGCGGAGAGCCCAGCGAGTAGCTCCGCTCGGCGACGTCGTGCAGCAGTTTCGCCACCGCGTCGATTTCGTCGGCGAGGGCAGTTTGCACTGTCGCGGCTTGCTTCACTTTGGCCACGACGTCGTGCGAAGGGCGCAACAGCTGTTCGACCGCGACCGTGAGCTGCTGTCTCCGTTGCCGCATCAGCGCCACGTCCACTTCAGTTGCAGGGGCCACTTCCGTCGCTCTCCGGGCGTCCGCTCCATCGGCCGCCGTCACAGTTTTTGTTGCCGTGGCTGAGGTAGACTCCGCCGTTGCAGGAGGAGTTGCTGGAGGAGTCGCTGAGTCGGAC
>ERZ1292633.5696-Hain-H41-02um-R1-5696-length-11153-cov-6_pt1 | contig 11153 bp, 4 predicted proteins | sample MGYA00564406_ERZ1292633 | MGnify/ENA primary metagenome ERZ1292633 (study PRJEB36523, sample SAMEA6512639) | groundwater metagenome | collected 2019-01-08 | study: AquaDiva: Metagenomics assemblies of 32 groundwater samples
GAAAATATCGTTTTTGCGTTATTTGGAATACGGCCGATCAACTCCCACTAGTGTCAGCACACAGCGACCCACGGCACGCAAGGGCTATACGTATAGTGGCTGGTGTCTGGGGGGGTAAATGTATTGGAGTGAAGCAACGCCAGTGATACCCCACCAGCCTTTTGCATGAGACCGCGTCGCTGACGCGATGCGCACCCAAAAAACATTTCTTCGTTTACCTACCCATCAATCAAAGTGGACAACGTTGTCTCCGTATGGATGCGGTCCATAGCTTCGGCGAGCAAAGGGGCAAGTGGGAGAATTCGAAGGCGCTTCGCCATTTCCGGAATGGCTAACAAGGAATCGTGATCGATGGAGTCACTCACGAGAATGCGATCGAGGGGCGCGTCCAGCAATCTTGCGACCGCGTCTCCGGTGAATAAAGCGTGTGTGGCCACGGCGACGACGGTCTGGGCGCCTTCTTCCTTGAGTTTACGTGCCACATTGCAGATGTTCACCGCCTCATCGATCACGGAGTCCACAACGAAGCAGTGCCTTCCGGCCACCGAACCGATGATATCAATGGATTCGCTGTTCAGCCGCTTGACCGCGGTAGCGACGCCGACGGCTTGGTCAGGCATTCTCAGTCCCGCGTGAAGCGATAGCGAGTCGGCAAAGGCCCGCGTTTGATTCACAGCCTCGCTGTCCGGACTCACGACGACAAGATTCGTCATTGGGTGGTTCTCCGCCTTCAGCTGGTTGCACAGGTACCGGATGAATTCGAATCGAAAGGTCACATTTTCCACCGGACAGCTGAAAAATCCCTCCACTTGAGCCTTGTACATATCCACCGTAATGACACGATGGCAGCCCATCAGGGTGATCAACTCCGCGAGGACGGCGCATTCGGACTTTTGCTTCGTATACGCCATGTATGGTACGACCACTGTGCATCGCGCTGCGGACGCGAGTGTCATGGTTTGCACGGCCAACAGTAGTTCAATGACGGCGGACGACATGGACACGTCGTCGGCAACGGACGCCGCTGCGGTCGCATCTTTTCGTCCCTTTTGCACAGGGGCGATGCTTTGAATAAAGAACACGTCATCGCCGCGGACCGCCTCGTCGATGCGAATCGACACCTCGCCGTTGGCAAACGCTCGGATATTGGACCGCGCGACCACGTGGCTTTGCAACAGAAATTCAATGCGCGACGCAAGCTTTGGATTGGTACGGCCGGCAATTAATTTAACCCCGAAGCGGCCTTGCTTGGCTTTATGACCCGATCGCGGATGGAAAAAGAAGGCGTCGCCGAGGGGGAGGATGCGGGATTGAGTGTCACGATTGCCGATCATGCGGCTGTGAAGCTCCTTCACGGCTTCTTCAAAGCTGCGCTTTCCCTTCACCGTGGCATAGAGGCTCGCGATGTAATCCATCGCCTCGGCACCGTCCAATTCGGGCTGTGCAATGGCGGAATCGGCGATCATGCTGTCGAATTGTCGAACTTTGTGTTGAGACGCTAACGATTCGGTGCCACATCGCAACATGAATCCCTCGAGGACGAAGCGAAACGCCTTCAGATTGATCGCGCGGTATTGACGAAGCGCGTCAAAGGCGGTATAGACACGGACGATGCGATCGACACCCACAGTCGTTTTCATTTCCTCTTCCGGCGCGGCGCGTAAAGAATACAGTTGTGATTTGACGTCCGCATCCAATGCCGCACACTTGTCGCGCAACATTGAGAAGTCGGCCTGAATTTGCCCGAAAAAATCAGATTCGAGTTGCGCTGACCGCGTAGGGTCCCATCCGTTAATCACGGCTTCCAGCGTGTCGACGTGAACGTAAGCGGACAAGCCGAAGGCGATGTTGTACTCACTGAGCAAGGTTCGGCGAAAGCTCAGCGCATCTGGATCGGGAAAGGTGGCGGCGGTTCGCAGCATAAGTCGTCGATAAGTGAGTGTGCGGCAATGTGCTGTGTTTCGGGAAAGGGAGAGAACAGCAGAAAGAGAGAGAGAGAGTGAGTGAGGACCAAGGAGAGAGAACCGCAAGACCAGGGTTGCACCCCAGCAGTCTATCGTGTCCTCTCAAACGGTGCATCTCCGATTTCTGGGCCCAACGCTGAGAAGTAGCGACGAGGAGGGTTTGTGCTGGGAAGAGCCAGACGTATTTATTCTCGGTGAGAGTCCAGCAGGCGAACGAATACGTATGTACCACGAGACCCGTCGGGACCGTCGAAAGGTACTTTGGCAAACAAACGACGAATGGGGTGAGAAAAATGGAGGATGTTTGACATCGGATGTTTCGCAACTGACGGACGGTGATTTGTTAACGCGGCCAGACTTCGCTACGGAAAGGTTTTTCCTCTCCTTCCACGGGGAAGCGAGATCTCCAGCATGTGCCCCGCAAAGGCGGTTGTGTGAGCTCCGTGCAATTCAGCGCCGATAACCTGGTGCAGCCGCGTAGCCAATGCTGTCCAACCGTCTGTAGCCGCGTCAGTTCCGTGCAATCTAGCGACGTTAACTTGGTGCACTCCGCAAGCCACTCATCTCCGACCGACGCAAGCTGCGCGAGTCCTGTGCAATCCATCTTCGTCAAACTGTTGCAGTCGCGAAGCCAACAGTGGCCGACGTTTGCAAGCCGCAATAGTCCCTTGCAATTCAGCGCCGTTAAACTGGTGCAGCCGCGTAGCCAATGATGTCCAACCGTCTGTAGCCGCGTCAGTTCCGTGCAATCTAGCGACGTTAACCTGGTGCACTCCGCAAGCCACTCATTTCCGACCGACGCAAGCTGCGCGAGTCCTGTGCAATCGAGCGCCGTCAAGCTGGTGCAGCCGAACAGCCAATCGTACTCAACCGACGCAAGCTGTGTCAGCCCGGTGCAATCCAGCATCGTTAAACTGGTACAGCACAGCCAACTGTGGCCGACGTTGGTAAGTTGTGTGAGTCCCGTGCAATCCAGGGCCGTTATTTTGGTGCCGCCTAGCCAATGCTGACCAACCGTCGCAAGCTGTGTGAGCCCTAAACAATCTAACGACGTGAAACTGGTGCAGTGGAACAGCCATTTGCCGTCAACCTCCGTAAGCTGTGCCAGCCCTGTGCAATTCAGCTCCGTTAAACTGCTGCAGCCGCAGAGCCAACAGTAGCCGACCGTCGCAAGCCGCGTGAGCCCCGTGCAATCCAGCTTCGTCAAACTGGCGCAGTTGCTCAGCCAAAAGCCGCCGACGGTGGCAAGTCGCGTGAGACTTTTGCAATCCAGCATCGTTAAGTTTTTGCATTCGGTCAGCCAATGGTGGCCGACCGTCGCGAGCTGTGTGAGCCCCGCGCAATCCAGCGCCGTTAAACTCGCGCAGTAGCTAAGCCAATAGTCTCCTACCGAAGCAAGATGTGTGAGCACCGTGCAATCCAGCGTCGTTAACCGGTGGCAGCTGCTCAGCCAATGGTCGCCGACGGAACCAAGCCGCGTGAGCCCCGTGCAATCCAGCGCCGTCAAACTGGTGCAACCGTCTAGCGAACGACTGCGGCCCGACGTCGTCAGCCATTGGTCACCGATAAACCGTTGGATTTCAGCATCGTTGGAGAACGCGATGACGCGGCGAGTGGTCCACGCCGCTTGGGCCACGTCAACAATCGTTGCGCCACAACGACATTGGGGGTCACTTTGTGTGTGCACTCAGCCTCGTAGCGTCGCGGTCGATACGGGTGTGTACAAGGAAGCGCTTCGTGACAAGGTGGAGCACCGACAGGCGACAACAAAACACCACTCGTAGACAAAAACTGAAAGACGGAGCGCGCGGACGGGCAAGAGGTTCATATCACCGGCAACCGAAAAATGACATCACCGCCGAATTGCTGAACACCGCGTCACAGAAAAGACGTGGCGTCTGGGCGACATCAACGGCAACGGCAACAGCGCTCGCAAGGACAGCGTGTGACTTGGCTGGAGTAGCGTTTAGTTCGAAACCACCGCCGCGTCGGTGATGAACGTCGAGCAGTCGCGGCTCAAGGACCACCGTTTGCGGCAAACGCACATCGACACCGTGCTCACCTGAGTCCCCACGAACGCGCCGCTCGCGTCAACGAGCGTCCAGAAGTCGAGCTGCATGAATAGGACACCGCTCACGACCCCAACGTCAAACGTAGGCAGCAAGAAAGACGGAGCATCTGACCACACCGTTGAAGGGTCAAGTGCAGCGCGGCCCCCTGCAGCCGTGACGACCGTCGCCCAGCTCGATGACGCTGATGGCGCTCGAAGAATGGAAGATTTCAATCCGGTCCACAATCGCTCCAATATGACCACCGTGACTTGCGCAGCTGCGGGGGGCGTCTCGGCGCTTAAAGAGCGTTGATACTTTTCGAACAGTGAAACCCTTCGGAGGTCCTGCCCATCGTGCGCTACGCACCACGTGCTCCGGGTTGTGGTGGGTGGCAGGTCGCCTTCGCGATTTCCTCGTCGCACTCGCGATGATGTGGAAGAGGCGAGGCCCACGACGCTCTGGACATAATCTGGTGTGATGTCACAATGATCACGCAGACGCTTCCAATGCATCTCACGGTCCGGCGCGTCGACCCTCAAGATCGCTTTACTGCGATCCAGACAAGAGCCTTCCATGTTCCTCAGGTGAATGCCCACGTCGCACCGTAGTAGAGGGATGGCCTTCTTCCGCGGGTCCGCGTTCGCCGACGTGTTGTGGTTTGCTTCATCCCCCCCATTGGGCCCTTTCGCCACCAGACCCTCACGGTTGCGTCCGTCCGCACTCAGGCGTAGCAACGCCTCTACGAATGGGTGTCGGTCGATGCATCCCCATATCCGTGACACGTTAGCGGCGAGCGCATCGGTGAGATACATCAGCAGTGGGACGTGCAAATACGCTTCGCGATCGAGTGCGCGTGCGGCGCGATCGACATCGGCGAGTACCTTCTTGGACGCCACCGACCGGCGGTCTTTGCACGTGAGTCGAACCCCACCCAACGGCTGCCGAGGAAGCTCCCTGGTGCCCTTCATGGTCAAACATCCCACCTGGACATCAGCATTGGATCCTTCCCCCTCCCCACCGTCGTTCGTTGATCTGGTCTTACCCTTCTCCTTCGCCAGGCGATGCTGCAGAACGCCAGCTACAAATTCGTGTTCCAACATGACGTCGAATCCACTTTGGGACAAGCAGTCGGCATTCAAGGCATACAGGCGATCAAAGGGGACCGCGGCCGATCCGCCGCCTCCTCGTCGTCCTTCTGCCCCACTTTTCGACTCCATCAAAAATGGGGGCACGATCGCGGTGCGTCTGTGTCGCGCGGCAAAGGCGATCGATGCGACGATGGTGGTGAGCTGGTTGAAGTGACGTCCTAATGTGTTGCCCGAAAATAGATACCGCGCCGCTGGTTGGAAACTAGACGACGAAGCGGCCGCATCAACGACCGTTGCTTCCGGTCGGTTCGACAAGGTGAACCCCCCCTCATCACTGGCGGAGGAGCCGCCAACCTCCGACGTGGGGGACACGACCTTCATCATCGCATCTTCTTTCTCAACAACGACGGTGGCGGCGCGATGCCCACTTCCTTCGCTACTGCGACCGTCGTGCGGAGGATGAAATTCCCGGGGCGCGACGAAAAGGAGCACCACCACCGCGGACAGAAGCGCCCCTCCAACCAGCACGAAGATGGCAGCACGACGCGGCGGTCGTCGGGTTTCAACTTCGTCCGCAAGATGCATCGTCATGCGCGCCTTGTTATGTCGATGCCTCTCATGGAGGGAGGAAGAGTATTGTAGCAATGAACCCCTCTGTTGTAATACTTTGGGTCACGAAAGACCTTCGACCCCCTCCCCCCCTTTTTGCATCGCCCCTTTTCGGAGCCGTTTTTGGCGGAGGGCTCACGTTGATTGTTTCTTGAACGTCTTGAGCGTCTGTCACCGTTGACCGATCCTGTCTACAAGGCGATCGACGCCATTCACAAAGGGGGTCAACCAACTAAAAAAAGTGACTGGTAAACTGTCGCGCCCCGACTACTTCTTCGTTCCCATGGGAGGCTTGGCCGCCTTTGGGGACAGCAGAGCCGATGGCGCCCCGCCGCGGGGCGACGTGGGAATGTTCGCGGCTATCGCCGCTGCGGCCGCGGACGGCGAACCGGCTGCAGCCGATGTGGTGGTAGCCCCCGCGTTGCGTCCGCGGAGTGGATTGTTGAGGGGGGACGCGGTGATCGCGCCAGTCGTCGACGTCGTGGTGAACACCTTGGACGCCACCATCGACTTGCGCCTCCGCATCGATCTCTCGATGATATCGCCGCCGCCCCCGTCGTCATCGTCATCCGGTCCATCCAAGGAAAAGGCGGATGGAAGAAGGTAGTCCTCCTCGTCATCGAGATCAATCGGATCATCCTCCGGCGTGAAGCTCGTGTCAAAGACCTGCTTGTCGGACGTCTTCTCGTTGTGTGACTCGTGCGACGCACGCAACGCATCGATTTTTCGCTTGAAGTCACGTTCGGACTTACGCAGGATTAGAATCGCCAAGGACAAGCAAACATAGAGACCGATCATGACCAAGGCGTAAATGACAAGCACGCCATCCTCAGGCGTTTGCCAAATCGGTTTCGACTCGAACTCGGACGGTGCGATGATCGGAGTGGTCGGCGACACAGTGGTTGACATGTCGTCGTCGTTGGCCAACACAAAGACCTTGGACAACTTCTTTTTTGTTGCTTTCTTTTTTTTTAAAAAAATGCGTACTCAGGGAGAGTCAACAAAACAAGAAGTCAACGCGTGTATCTTTTTGAATGGGTGGCGAACAGCTGTCTCTTCCTCCTTCTGCCCAGAGGTACGTCTACGATTCGGAAGAGGACACACACACTACCTGCCCAGCAGCAAACTTCAAAGGATACATCCGCATCAAACCAAATCGCCGCGTCGGGTGGTGGTGCGAACACGGCCTTTTTCTATTTCCGGTCGCCGTTGCCCCCACCCGTTAATAGCGATTTTCGCTTCGCCAGTGACTGTTGAAGTGATCCGGCGACGACCTTGGCCTTGTGCAGTCTGGGGCGTTGCAAATGCTGGTACGGTGTCGGAAGGGCACGGCCCATGACGAGGAACGTTTTTGGCATCTCCGCCGGCACACCCTTTTCACGTGGTAGTTCGCCTCGGGGAACGACAATGTAGTAATCTTTGACGTGCTCCAACGTGCTCTCCGAAATGTGTACTTTACCGGGCACGCCGGTGCTCTCCATGGCGTTGGCGATTTCAACGTTCGGACCCCACAAATCATAGGCCACTTTTTTCGTGCCAATGACTCCCGCGACCGCCGGTCCCGTATGGACGCCTAACCGCATTCGCAATGGTTTTCGATTCGTGTGCCGTGCATTGTGCTCTTCTAAGATTTGAAAGAAGAACAACGAGGCGTCAATGACCCTCATGGCGTGGTCAACGATGGCCGGGTCCAATCCTCCCGCCATGAAATAGGCGTCGCCAATGGTTTTAATCTTCTCGAGCGCGAGCAACTCGGTGACGGTATCAAACTCGACGAACACTTCGTTCAGGAAGTCGACCACCTCCTCGGCGACCATGGAGCTGCTAATGTTGGTGAAGCCCACAAAATCGGTGAACAAGATCGTGATGCAAGGATGCTCGTCGGCAATGGGGCTTTCCCCAGCTTTGAGACGCGCGGAAATGCTCTGAGGGAGAATGTTTTGCAACAGCTTTTCGTTCATTTCGAACTTTCGCCGCATTTCGGCGGCGTTGTCGATCGTTCCGCGCTCCAAGAATTCGACAATCGCTGGGACTTGATCTCGAACGTCTGGCGGGATCATCTGCAACAGTTGAAACGCATTCGCCTCTTCGTCCGCGAGCCGCCGAATAATGGGGTAAAACACGAGAACATAGACGCTGCAAATAACGAGTAGGGACACCGAAGCGACGAGAATGAAGTTGAGCCGACCGCTCTGTACGGCGGCGGAATATTCGTTCGCCAAATACTGATTGCTCTCCTTCAGGCTCCTGAGCATGCCGTTGGCGCTCGTCGCCGTCGTGAGCTGCATCGACGTCAGCGATTCCGACGGGCGGAAGCGCTGCGTGACGAGGCGCGTCACGTTTTGCTTCCACGCGAAGGTATCGGTGAGCTGTGGATCACGCTGCCCAGCCATGAACGAACCGTACGCAGGGATGGGAACCGCCACGGTGCGTCCATTCGACGAGGACGAGGAGGATGAATCCGACGATGACTTCGCGGTGGCCGACGCCCCGGAATTGGACGCCGCCGTGCTGCTGACTTCCGGTTGGGTCAACGTCCCGCATTGCGACATGACATATGCTTCTGACAGTCGACGGAACGCGGCATTCGGATCCTTGGGACCCACGAAGCTGTCGTCAAAGCTGCCGTGCCCGTTCAGAATGTTCGGTTGGATACGGCCGCTGCCATCGCGCATTTCCATGAACAAAAAGCTGTCCATCAGCGACTCATCAAGTGCCCCCGCGGCGCTGGATGCACAGTCCCGGGCGTCGTTAATCCAATCCACTTCTTGAACGGCAGCCGCTGCCGACGACGACGACGTGCCGCTGGCGTTGATGATGAGGACCGCGTCTTGAAGATAGGCGACCGATTGGGATAAGTACAGCTCCCGCCTTCCTGCGAGCTCGAGCTGCGTGAAACGATTCTCGGACAGGGTCAATTGCCACACGCCGAGGCCAAGCAGGGCACCGAAGAAGAGCACGACGGCGAGCAGAGACAACAAGGCCCTGCGGAGTTGCTGTTCATACAGCTCCGGGTTGATGACGGACGTCGTGGACGATGCGGATGAGGCGGCAGCCGCCGCATTCTTTCCATCGGCGTCATCGTCGTCCTCACCGCCGAGCCCTCCCATCCGGCCGCCGCCGCCACCACTGGCCTTGCCTCCGCTCCGGAACTGACGCACGACCCAAACTAGCAAGGTCCAAAGGCCCACCAGCGCGACGTACGCGGCGAACAATGTCACGGCAAGGACGACCGCCGTGCACGTGATGAGCCAAGAGCGATGGAGCTCAGACTGCGCGGAGTGGGTTTCCAGCGCTTCGAGGACGAGGATGGAGGTCATTCGATTCGCCGCGGTGCGCGTGTGATTGGTGGCGTCCCGGAACACGGAGCTGTGCAACAATCGGAAGGCTTTTCGCAGACGCTGCTCATTGGCGTTCGGCGTCCCGCCTGCCGTGCTTTCTGCCCGTGCTGTTGCTGCTACTGCCGCGGTGTTGTCGGAAAACGATGCAAAAGGCCAAGTCGTCACGACCGATTTTCCCGCAAGGTCGATGCGGTCCGAGGCAATGGGAAGCGCAGGAACGCCGTAAACGAGAGAAGCGGGAACGATGAGTCCTTCATAATGCAAGCTTCCAAACACACCAAGGGATGCGTCGATGAGGCTGGTCACGTTCCAAGACGTGCCTAGTAACAGCTCCAGCATCGCGCCTTCCGGCTGAACGCCAGCGATGCTGGAGGCGGGAAACGTCACGGACCAAGCAGGGAGGCCGACGACGTCGGACAAGACGACCGTCACGTTTCTAGGTGCCACGAATGCGGTGGACGCATCGACCAGGGAATCCTGCCCTCCGGTCGCCACGGCCGCCGCGCTCGTCATCGTCAACGCGGAGAGCACTTGACTCCATTCCCTCAACGTCGCGACACTCTGAACGAAACGATTGCCAGTGTCGACCAATAACATTCCGACTTGGGTGGCACGCCGACTTCCGGCAGGGATGCGGGAGGCTACACGCTGCTGCAACATCTTCGCACGCACGACTTGGCGTTCTAAACGATTGTGGCACTCGTGAAGCGCGTGCCACTCGAGCAGTCGGCCTTGGGTGGAGACGTATGCCGTGACGGCGTCCACATACTGCAGCACGGCATCGGGCACGTGGGCGTCGACGAACGTGGCGTCGTACAGCGTTTGCCGCGTGTCTTGATGTCGCGTGGCGACGCGAAACAGTTCGCTATTCGCACCAGCGGCCACTAGCGACACGATGAACCATCCCACGAAGAGGGCCGCGTGCGTCCTCGTGATGGTCGTAGGCGCTGCCGTGACGATGGACGAGCTCTTCAACAGCATTCGCAACGCCGCCGCGTGGCCGCTTCCTGCCATGGAGGAAGAGGACGAAAATTCCAGCGACGACGAGGTTGACGCGTCGCCACCGTCACTCATGTGATTCGCCACATACATCACAACGGTGCTCTTCAGCCAAATATTGAGCAACGCGGAGACGCCTAACAACAGAAGCGAGACACTCAGCGAGACGGAGAGCACGTACGCCTGGTAGATCGAAGACGTGGCCGCCCACATGGACAGCGAGGTGGACGTACCCCCTTTCTCGTCGCCCTCGACACCACTGACGATGGTCCCCTGCGTCGACGACGGCTCCAGGGAGCGGAGATACTCGCCCTGCATGAGCGACATCACCGACGCTGCGCTGCCCGCCGCGGCTTCATCCCTCGTGGCCATCGCCGCCGATTGCGCCGAACCTTGCATCGACGCGGCGTCCACCGAACCCGACTTCTCGTCGACTTCGGCCGCCATCGTGTCGGCGTCGCTACTCGACGATGGGTACCGAATCGCGCCATAGAGCGTGTCCCGGACGTTCGCAAGGAGCAACTGATGCAAGTCCGCGGTGAGCTGCCGTGTGACGCTATTGGACAGAAGCCGCCGCGCTGCCTCGAGCAACGATTGCCCGACGCGCTGAAGGTCACGGAGCAGCGCCGCATTGGCTACGGAGACACTGCCGTTTTGCGAAGAAAAGGTCACCGCCGTGAGGCGCAGCTCGGTGGAAGCCCCCGTCGACGTCGTGGCCGGCACAGTGAAGGCATTGGCGACCGCTTCCAAGGCGCCCGCCACCCTGGCGAAGTAGGCCTCGTCCGCCTCGGCGGAGCTCCGTTGCTGCGTCGCGGAGCGCTGTAGCTCAATCGCGCGTTTGAGCCGGCGGACGACACTCTCCAAGGTGACCGGACGCACCATCGTGAACGGTGCCGACACACTGACGTTCCATGGAAGCTGGCTCCGGTAGAGCGTGGCGTTGTAGGTGTACCGCCACGGGACGCTGGTGACCCCCGCCAGCAATGATGCCGTCCCTTCGCCTTGTTGTTGCGCGTCCGCCGTCGGGGGAACGGCCCAAGTGCCGACGAGGTAATGCCCCATCGCGGCGATGTCGACGACGTCTTGCAGCAGCGCGCGGAG
>ERZ1292633.5701-Hain-H41-02um-R1-5701-length-11148-cov-5_pt1 | contig 11148 bp, 8 predicted proteins | sample MGYA00564406_ERZ1292633 | MGnify/ENA primary metagenome ERZ1292633 (study PRJEB36523, sample SAMEA6512639) | groundwater metagenome | collected 2019-01-08 | study: AquaDiva: Metagenomics assemblies of 32 groundwater samples
AGTCAGATAGGCGTTCGAGCGAGTTCCCCCCATTTTCCAGCGCTGTCTGGCGCTTAGCACCGCTACGCGCCTTATCGCTTTACATTTATAACATCAACGATGGAGGGGAACTTTTATGTCTCCGAGACCGCCATCACGCGGGAGCTCGCGTCGCGGCTGGGCCATGCGTTCACGAAATGCGCCGCCGAGGCGAAAGACTATGGCAAATGCGTCGAGGGGTTCCAAATTAACAAGGAGCTGAAGAAGGACGCTTGCCAGCAGCAAAGGCTCGCGCTCCGCGCCTGCGCCGACATCGTCTCGAAAGCGGCGCGCAAGTCGCCATCGAAGAGCCGCGGTCAGTAGCCGCGAACGCATCCCCTACTTTCCTTTACTTGTTATTCCCCATATTCCCCGCCCGAAGAGGTTGCGCCGTTTGCGTTACTGTAGTACCCCTTCGGTCGCACAGGGGGATATGTCGTCTCCCTTCTTACTTATGAGAGTCGTGCCGTCCGCACGTCGCGCAGCCGCAGCGGTGACCCACCGTTGGCACACTGCCGCCCCACAACGGCCCACGACGCGTTGGGGCGGCCGCCGTGCCGGCGAGGACGCGGCGCTTCTGGTATCGTCGACAGGCAGTTGCTGTGCCGCGACGCGATCCAAGGTGCACGTGACGGGCTACGAAGACAACGTCTGGTTTGGTCCCAATGCAGGAAAAGTCCCGGGCAGCGCGACGGGGCAGGAGAAGCTCGCCGGCGCCGCGTCCAGGCTGCAGGGCCGGCAGAACCAGGCGGCTGCATCGACCGCCGACAGCCGCTTTCAACGAAAGGTCGCTGATTTCAGAGAGGTGCAAGACGGCGATGCCTACGCAGGGCTCTTCAAGGAGCGCGAAAGTGTCTCTAAGCTGCGCGTCAAGACGTGGCAGCAGCAATTTGAAAAGGAAAATGAGGGCGTCGAACTCCCCTACGAGCGTACCAACTTCATTTTTCGGACCACGCCCAACTGGTTTGTGCGGATGATGATTCGCGTTCGAAACGACGGGATCCCCGACGTCAACGTCTTCTACGGCATCATGCTCCTCGCCTTCAGCATCTGCATGATCTTCATGTCCACGACGGAACCTATCCGAGGTGAGGAGCGGGACACGTCTGAAATCAAGTGAGAAGGACGGTTACCCGTTCCGTCGTGGTGGCGGTGGTGCACACGTTTGACTTGTTTGCAACTCGTGTTTTCCTCCAAGTCATCCAAAACGGAAGTCCAGAGAGGGTTAGCAAGTGAGTGTCCGATGAGTCGAAAAAGAATGGCAATGACTGGGATTTGTCCGTGGCCCCCCTTTGCGCAGTCCCCGCCGCTATTCCCTCTCCCTCCGTCGTCACTCCCCTCCTGCGATGGCGGCAACGTACGCGTTGACGAAGGGGATCTTTCTCACACGCGGCGACATCATCGGGCTCGCCACGGTGCACCACCAGGATGCCCTCCCCGGCGTGCTGGTCAACTGCGTCGTGAAGGTGAACGAAAAAGTGACAAAAAAGTCTGTCGCGTCGGGACCTTTCAGCAGCGGGGTGTCAGTGGGTATGATTACTGGCTTTGCATTCTTACCGCAGGTTAACGGTCCTACCGACGGCGGAGTGGCAGCAACGGCGGCTCGCAGTAGCACCGGCAGCGATCCCCAGCCGCCGCCCCGGTCCCTCTCCTCCTTACACCTCATCGTCGACACCTTTTCGGGCACGACACCCGCGATCGTTTCGCTGGACCGGATATGGGACCCTACTGGCTGCGAGCCGATGAGTGGCCAAGGCAGTGCTGCTCCTGGGCCGACACTGGACTCAACGACGATGACGCTGACTCCGTTGGATTTCGAACTGTTGCTGCGGAATATTGAGCGTACGAAGCACCTGCCACGGGCCGGAGGGCTGCAACTGCCGCTCTCTGCAGAGGCGGTGACGGTCGTTTGCGCCCGGCTGCGGAGGTCCGCCGGAGGGGCGCCGACGACTGCTCCTATCTCTGTCGCCGGCTGCAGCGCCCGCCACAACGGCGACGGACCGGCCACGGACCCACCAGCGCCGCAGAATGGGCTGCTGCGCCAGCTGATAGCGGAAAAGGCGCAGCTGCGGCGCGCTCTCCGACAGCGCGACGCAGAGCTTGACGAGGTACGGCAACGTTGCCTTGCGTTGGAGGCCTCGTCTTCCGAGCGCGCTGATACGGCCGCTTCCGACCGTAGCGCCCGAGAGAAGGCTCTCGAGGACACCGTGAGGCAACAGCACACACAGCTTGCGGAGCTGCGACAGCAGGTTGCAACGCTCAGCGCATTGCTCAAGCAGCAAACCGCCGCGCTCCAAATCCTTGCAGCAAAGCAGCCACCGCAGCAGGGCTCGGCGCCTTCGTCGTGAGAAAGCACAGGCGTCCGAAACAACTGCGAGGCTGCTCCGCCTACTTCTTTTTACGGAGGGGGGAGGGGGGTGATCGAAAGATGAGGTTGTGGGTGACTGTCGACGGCTGCTGGTTGTGTCCCCTCCCCGTACCCGCGGACCGAATGGATAGTCTCACAGCACCCGTTGATTGACCGTCACGCAGCACGTCATGGCGGCCTCCGCGGAGCTCAACAACCCGACCCCCGGTGGCCATTGCGTCGGCCCCCAGAACGAGCAGGCTGGCGTCGCCGAGTCGTGTCGCGGGTGCCCGAACGCCACCATCTGCGCCAGCGCTCCCAAAGGGCCCGACGCCGACATGCCGCTCATTGCCGAGCGTATGGCGTCCATTTCCTTCAAAGTGCTCGTCCTCAGCGGAAAGGGCGGAGTCGGCAAGAGCACGATGACCAAGGAGCTCGGCTTCGCCCTCGCGGCCGCTGGTGCCGCTACCGGATTGGTCGACGTCGACATCTGCGGGCCGTCTCTGCCGAGACTCACCGGAACTCGAGACGAAGAGGTGCATTCGTCGGCATCGGGATGGGAGCCCGTGTTGGTGGACGACAACCTCACGTTAATGTCGATGCATTTCTTACTGCAGGACCGCAACGAGGCGGTCGTCTGGCGCGGCCCCAAGAAGAACCATATGATCAAAGACTTCCTGAAGCAAGTGTCCTGGGGCGAGCTTGACGTTTTGTTATTCGACACCCCGCCCGGCACGACCGACGAGCACCTCTCGACGGTGTCACTCCTTCAGCAGGCCGGAGGCGTAACCGGAGCTATCATTGTGACCACGCCCCAGGAAGTTGCAGTGGCGGACGTCCGGCGGGAGGCCAACTTTTGTCGCAAAATGAACGTCCCCATTTTGGGCTTCGTGGAGAACATGTCGGGCTTCGTCTGCCCCAAGTGCCACCACTCGACACAAATATTTCCCAGCCGTTACGGGAGCAGTCCAGGGGCCGCTGCCGAAAAGCTCTCTCAGGAGTTTGGTGCACCCGTCCTCGGCACCGTGCCGCTGGACCCTCGCCTGATGCAAGCGTGCGAGCTCGGGAAACCTCTGAGGCAGGTAGCGCCCGACAGTCCCGCGGTCGCCGCGCTGGATGGCGTCGCGAGAAAGTTGATGGCGATTCTGCAAGCGCAAGGAGGTGACGACGTGGCGGTGCAGGAGTAACGCGTCCCGTCAAACGGTCTTCGATGACGGACGGCGCGGTCTTTCGATATCCGCAAATCTATATTTGCTTTGCGACACTGCGCCCTCACCCTGCAAAACTCTCCACGGGTCAGCCAGGCGGCCATTTTCCTTCCCTCCCCTTCATCCCTACCATCGACTCGGCCGGCCGCGATGCACTGTGGTGAGCTTGGCAAGAGAGAGGGAAGGAAGGAACGTGGTCCTTCGGTGGGCCAGGTGGGCATAACCGGCTGTGCGGACGTGGGCGATTTGCCTGGAATCACGCGGCGGGATTCACAATTCCTTTGTCCGATGGCGGCGAAGCAGTTTTCCTGCGATGCCTTTGAATTGCAAAGGGGGTCCAGCACGGGTGTGTTCATATGTTCATGAGCCTCACGCTGTGGCTCCTCGTCGGCTACGTTTGCCTGACCGGCGGCATCGTGCTGCTACTCGTCATCGGCGGGAAGCCGAAGTATCAGCAAACGGCCGTCGGCGCCGCCAGCCGCGCGCTGCAACGCGTGCCAAGCAAGGTCATTCACGGCGTCTTGTGGTGCGTGTTCTGCGGCCAGGCTGGGAAGGCGCAAGCCGCCTCTCGGTCGCTGGAGCATCGACTGTGCCATCGGCGGAACCCGCTTCTGCAGCTCTTCTACTTTGTGCTGACGCTGCCAGCGATGTACGGGCACGTGGCCTGGTCGCTTCCGCTCCGCCGCGACACGTACCACACCGTTTCGCCAGCGTATGTCATGCTGTCACAAGGTCTGTGCCTCGTTGGCCTTGGCACGTTCGCCGTTGCCTCCATTGCCGATCCCGGGACCGTGGAGGTCGGCCACCAGCAAGACGCCACCGTCGTGTCTAATAGTGGTGGCTCCTCGGCCGCAGCGAAAGCGCGGCGTTCGGGTGGTGGGGGTAGCCACACCGACAGCAGCCGAAGCAGTTCGGGGGGCAGCGGCCGGTACGGATACGACGGCGTCGTGTACAGTCCCGGGCCAGCGTGCCGCACGTGCCAGGTGCCCAAGCCCGCGCGAAGCAAGCACTGCCGCATTTGTGGCCGATGCGTCCGCCGCTTCGACCACCATTGTGCGTGGCTCAACACGGACGTGGGCGAGAACAACACGCGGTTCTTCCACCTCTTTCTGATGTGGCATGTGGGCCTGGCCGCGCACGTGTGCTGGACCGGGGCGATGTCCCTCTGGGAGTACATCGACGCCAACGGACTGCTGACGTCGTACTACCGCAGCGGCGACGGCCAGGTGATTCAGGCGACGTGGGGCATCGTCCTCGCGTACACCATGCAGCGGCACGCGCTTCTGACCGCGTTGACGGTCTACGCGGGGCTCATCGCGATCCTGTTGTTCGTCTTCTGGGCGTCGTACCTCAAAGGGGCGCTGCTCAACCGCACGTCGAACGAGGCGGCCAAGATAGAAGACCTCGCTGAACAGCTCATGGAGGAGACAAGGCTGCCGGCCCCGGCCGAGGCAGCCACCGCGAACGAACCCGCGCACGACGCGGATGTGACAGTGGTCCCCCTCGCGAAGGCATCCCCCACGGCCCATGAGGCCGCTCCCCCGCCTTCTTGGCGGCCGCGAAAGGGCGATGTGGACTGGCTGATGCGACAGGCGACGCGCTACTATCACCGGGGAGTGATCGCCAATGTGTGGGAGATCGTAAGCCCCCACAGCCCCGTGCCCCGCAAAGCGCCGATTGACACGTCAACGTGGGGTCGTCGCGACGCCGATTCTGAAGGATCGATCATAGGGTGCTTTGGGACGATTTCGACGGCGTTGGATTCGGCGGCCGCGAAATGCGACGCATCGGGGCGACCGGTGGCCGACACGGCATCTCCTAACGCAACCGGCGGGGGCCCCACGAAACGGAGAAAAAGAGAGAAAGGGCACATCTGAATGGAGCGCTTCCTAAGCCTGACAATCTGAAGTGACCTGCCGCATCGGCCTGTGACCCACATGCAAGAGTCAGCGATCAGCATGATGCCAGGTAGCCGTTCCGGTCACGCGCTCACTGTGTTGGCAGTCAGCACAATCCTTCCCTTCTGCCAATTTGATGGACCGATCGCCGTGTTTTTTTGTTCCCCCCGTTCCGCATTTGCCAACAGACACACAGAGATCGCTCTGTTGCCGCAGCTTCCTCTCTCGTATGATCCTCACAAAGTTGCGCGCCGATGCGGTCGCCGGCGACAGCGTCCTGCCCGGGCACGGCATGGTCCTCGTGGTGTCGCTCGTCGCCCTCGTCGGGTTTATTGTTGACCGCTACATTTCCCGCGTGCCGTATCTCAACTTGAGCCACTCCAGCGCCATGTTCCTACTGGGGGCAGTCAGCATCTCGCTGCTCTCAGGCGCCGCGCAAGACGTCGCTGTCGCGAGCATAATCACAATCCCATTTTCGGTCTACTGCCACATTTTTTTGCCGATGCTCATCTTCGACGCGTCGTGCTCCATCAGAAACGCCGCCCTCCGCCGCGTCTTGCCGCATGGTTTCATGCTGGCGACGGTCGGGCTCATTTTGAACTCAGTGCTGCTGGCCGCTGGGATCATGGCACTCCCCGGCGTGTTCACGGCTAGCTGGACGTGGTATCACGCCTTATTCTTCAGCGGCATCGTGTCCGCGACCGATCCCGTCAGCGTCGTCTCGCTTCTGAAATCGCTCAAGGTGGATCCAGATCTGACCGCGGTCATCAATACCGAGTCGATTCTCAACGACGGGACCGCCATCATTGCTTATTTGCTGCTCGAAGGCGCCGCCGCACAGGGCTACTGGGTGAAGAGTGGCGTCGACTCTCTCACCGCCATACTGCAGGCCACGGTGGTGTCGGCGGCGGTGGGCCACGCGGGTGGCGTCGTGGTGCGCGGGTACTTCCGCCTGGTGCGGCGCATGGATCCGTCGGCCACCGCGCTGCACTGCATCGGCATGCTGGTGGTGTCGTACCTGACCTACTTCGTCGCCGACATCGTGTGCGGCAGCAGCGGCGTGTGCGCAACGTTCGTGATGGGCGCCTACCTCGCGCACCACGAGCCGATTCACTTTCCGGGGACAGAGAAGCAGCCGATCCGGGTGTTGCGCGACACGGTGTGCTTGACGCTGAACTCGCTCCTGTTTTTCCTCGCAGGCTGCATCGTGTTCGGCGACGTCACAGGGTTTGGGATGACGCTGCCGTCAGTGGCATTGGGATTGGTGTTTTTCGTCCTGGCGACGGTGGTGCGAGCCATTGTCGTCCCCGCCACACTGCTGCCGACCAGCTGGCTGTTCCCGTCCTACCGCCCTCCGTGGTCGCACCATGTGTTTCTCGTGCACGGCGCGCTGCGTGGCGGGGTGGCGTCCATCCTGATGATCGGCGCCCTTTCCATGCGCAAAATCCCAGCGGGCGTGCGGCAGCAGATGTTCGTGTGCGCGTGCGGCCTGATCGCGGCCACGATGCTGGGCAACGGGCTCACCGCTCCGTGGCTATGCCGGCGTCTCCGGCTCGCGCGGCGGCCGTTTTACCACCGGCTGCTGTTGCACCGCGGGTACGCAGTGGCGGAATCGGTGGTCTCCGCGGCGGTTGAGAGAATGCTGCTGCTGCAGATGCGAAGGGGCAACACGGCGCCGCAGGCACTCAGCGAGGCGCCGCCGCTGGATGGGATCCAGGTCGACGACGAGGAACCGACGAGCCCTCACGTCGCCGGACGCGTGCGCATTGCCTTCGCGGCACCCCACACGATGCCCCCGTACCACACCGGGGCGGCGTGCGTCGCGTTGCAGCAGCAGTTCATCAACGTCTACGGCGCGGTGTCACCCTTCGGTATCGATCCGCTGTCGTCGGCGCTGGCGGCGGTGAAGCAACTGGTGCCGCCGGCGCACTGCGAGAGCGTGGCGGGGCGATTGAGGCGCGATCGGTGGCGGGAGGGGCGGCCGGCGTCCGCGAATTTCCACGACCCGCCGAGCTCCGACACCGCCGACCTTTCCACCACGTCGATGGAAAAGGGCGCGACCACCGCCGCGAAACTGCCGGTGGCGCCGTTGGCGCGAGACATCTATCGAGCGATGATGGCAGCCTTCCAGGGCCGCGTGCGATACGAGCTGGCGTCGCGGTTCGAAAACGGCAGCTTCGCGGATGCCGCGTCGACCGTCGCGGGACCGTTGCTCCGGATGACAGACGACAGCGAGTTTGCCGGCGACCTGCTGCAGCTGGACGACGTCGTGGCGCAGCTGCTCGAGGGCAGCGATGCGAGCCGCGCCTGCGACCGTGACAGCGTGATGCAGCTGATCAGGGGCGGCACTCATGCGGCCGTGTCACCTGCCGGGCACTCGTCCCCCTGGGTTAGCATACGCGCCGGCACGGCTCTGTGGAGGCTGTGGTGGGAGGCTCTGCGGCTGGGCCGCCCGCTGCCGTTGCGGAAACGTTGGTCCAGCGACGTGCTGGAGAACTTGGTCGCGCTGCCGCGGCTGGAAGAGGGGGCGTCGTTCGCGTCCCCGACGCATGTGCCGCGCGACGACCCCGATGCGACCGGGGCGCATGAGGAGCTCGTCGTCGCACTGCTGCTGTTCGTGGACGTCGCGACGCCGGCGGTGATCTCGGCGGTCGAGCTGGGCTTGGACTTCTGCTCGGCGGAGGCGGATCGGCTGCTGAACGCGGACCCGACTCACGCAGCCACATCGTTCTTCTCAGGCGATCTCCGCCGCGCCATCCAGGACGACATCGACGCGTGGCAGGCTCGCTGCACGGCAACGTGCGCGGAGCTCACGAGTCACCTCGATGAAGCGGCGGCGCTGCACGGCGTGCCAGGCCGCGCGTGGCTCCGACTCTACTCACTGGCCGAGATGAGCACGGCGCTGGACCGCGCGGCGCTGCTGGAAGCGGCCGGTGTTCTGGTGCGTGATGGCGGCGTAGTCGCCGATGAGGCCGCGAGTCTGTGCCTCCCCGCGGCGCGGTAACAGACGAGGCCGATTCGTCCACGATGCGGTGACGGACATTGTCCGCCATCGTTTCCACCAAGGGCGGCGCGCTAACTTGACGCTGCTTCTCCTCCCCCCACACCCCCCTCCCTAGCTTATCGTCGTCCAAAAATGGTCGACTGATTGGCCACACGATGGCGGTGTGTGCCGCTCGGCATGCTGTCGAGCCTCGACAGTCATTCCGACCCCGAGCTCATGCCGCCTCTCTCGACAATGCCGCACGGATGATGAATATGTGGTGATGAATATGTGCGATCGACAGGCAATTACTTAATATTTTTCGCGCCACTATTTGACGTTCCGCCATCGCAGTTGTTCCGCAGTCGTCCCCTTCCGACAGCACACACCGGGAGTGCGAGTGATGTCGTCCCTTCTTGCGGCTTTGTCAGTCGTCGTCACACTCGTCGTTTTTGGCCCGGCGTTTGAGAGCATCATCTTGGTTCGGGCTCAGACGTGCGCCGGCACGCTCACCAACACCGCGGGTAATTGGGTCATGCTATCCGACGCCGATGGGTCTGCCAACACCTTATATGCCGGCGCGTTCACATGCGACTGGGCGTTGACTTGTCTGCCAGGGCAATTTGCTGGCATCGTGCAAGTCGTCTCAGGAACGGCAACCACATTCTGCGCGTCTTCGACACTCACCTATTATCGGCAAGATGGCACCGCCATGCGCGCACACGGCGCGGGTACACTGACTGCTTCGACCCGCACCCTATTTAGCACGAACAACTACATTCGGGGCGTATTCGTGTCGGGCGGGACCTCCGGCAGGGGCTTCACGACGACGTTCAATTGTTACACAGCGCGCTGCTCCAGCAATCTCAGCAGCTATTCCTTCGCTTCGTTGCCTGCCACCGTCGCGACGGACACCAATGGGGCGACCGCCTCGCGGCAGCTCGGGGCGCAGGAGGACTGCGCCTATTCGTTTACTTGCCCCGTCGGGCAATTTGTCCGCATTGCCCCGACCGCAGCCTTCGTCGCCGCCACTATTGCCGCATCGGCTGGCGCCGGCATCGCCTTCTCGATCACGAACGCTTCCGGTGGTGCGGTTTACAACACGACGGGCACCGGGGGTCTTGCCAACTACTACGGCGCGATGAGCGGAACCGAAGTTGGCATCGCCAAGTTGCAGTCGGGTTTACTCGCAGCTGCCACTAATATGTACGGCGGCAACGGCTTCAGCCTCACCGCGTCCTGCTACCCACAGCAGTGCTCCACCGCAAACCCGGGGCCGTTCACCTCCGGCGGCATCGTCGTCAGGACGGACACGGACGGGCTAGGCACCACGGGCCGCCCCTCGTACAATGAAGCGTGCAACTTCCAGTTCGCCTGCGGAACTGGCCAGTTCGTCCATCTCAAAGCCATCGGCAATCCTACGCCGGCGAACTATTACATGAAGGACTCTGGCGGCACGGTGGTCTTGACGGCGAACGCCGCCATCACGGATTCAACGTCCGTCCACAGCTACACCTTTGCCAGTAACCAAGCGAGCATCGAATTCAGATCGCTAGGGAGCGGCAACCCGGTCTCGGGCATGGACTACACCTTCAACTGCTACGTCTCGCAGTGCAGCGCCATGAACGCGACGCTGCTGTCCGCGCCCGTCACGCTGACCAGTGACGCGGACGGCAACGGGGCCTCGTTCCACTATTCCAGCAACGAGTTGTGCTACACCACGGTGGCGTGCCCAACGGGATACATGTTGCGCTTCAGCGGGCTCACATACTCCTTCGGCGCGGGCGACACCTTGGTCCTCCGCAACGGCGCGGGCGGCATCATCAACTCGTACAGCGGCGCGGGCAGCATCACGACGGCCTTCTCAACCTCCAACCTAGGCATCATCGACTGGCAAACGAACGCGGTCGCGACGCCGACAAGCGGCAACGGCTGGACGGTGACCGCTACCTGCCACATCTCCAGCTGCGCCGCCGACCCTTCGATCAACGTCGCGTACGCGTACCGTCCGAAAAGTCTCCGCATTCTGAACACCTATGGCCTGCAGGGGTCGACGATTAAGTGCTATCCGCCCCGCGTGGCGGCGGGCAACATCACGTGGTGCCGCGCGACGATTCGCACGACGTGCGGCACGCCGATGGGCGACGACCTGGACATCGACATCTTGACCTTGTCCGTGTGCCCGACCAACACAACGTCAGGCAGCGCCGAAACCGTCGTGATGAAAAACGCCACGTTTATTCGCTACGGCACCTTCGAGTTTGGCTTCCGGCCCACCGTCGCGGGGTACAATCGTGTCTCGTTGCTGATTGGCCCTCGCCTGTGCACGACGCTGACGACGTGGCTGTACGTCAGCCCCAACGTCATTGACTTTAGGAAAACGACGACATCATGCTCGACGGTCAACGATCGCGATGACAGCACGTCGCAGCTCTGCAAGGTTTTCTACAAAGACTTTTACAACAACAACGTCTCGACCTGTCAGTCATTGCACAAAGCGGACGCGGACAATTCCAATCCCGTGGAACAGTGCACGGTGCTCTCACCTTGACTTGGATGGGGGGAGGGGGGGTAATTGTGCCGTGTATTGGGTGGCGCCCTCATTGCTCGCTCGAAACGTCGGCGCGCATTGCATCGGGGGTATCGAAAAAGCCATTGCGGCGCATTGACCGCTCCCGGTAGGGGGGGGGGGGG
>ERZ1292633.5704-Hain-H41-02um-R1-5704-length-11146-cov-5_pt1 | contig 11146 bp, 10 predicted proteins | sample MGYA00564406_ERZ1292633 | MGnify/ENA primary metagenome ERZ1292633 (study PRJEB36523, sample SAMEA6512639) | groundwater metagenome | collected 2019-01-08 | study: AquaDiva: Metagenomics assemblies of 32 groundwater samples
TGGTGGTTGGTGGTTGGTGGCGGACGGCGTAAGGCCTACAGCGTAGAGCGTACCGCTGCAGTATGTCACCACCCTGTCAGTACACCTCGGTCGCAAGCTGCGCCGCTGTACTCGTCATCAGCGCCGTCCACCCCGCAGGCAGCGCAATCGTTCCCGTGCTGGCCGCCGCGCCGGTCTGCACGGCGAACAGCGTCGAACCCGAGCCGCTCATCATCGCGAACACCGTGGCCGGCAATGCGGCCAGTCGCGCGCGCATCGTCGCCAGCGCGGGGTGGTCGTCGAACACCACCGACTCGAAGTCGTTCACCGCATCGGCCGCCACGGCGGTCCAGCTGCCCAGCGCACGAGGCGATCGCCACGCGGCCCCCGCAGCCAACGGCACCCGCACGCGGTGCCTGGCCAGGGCTTCGTAGGCCTGTGCGGTGCCGACGCCAAAATCGGGGATGACGAGCAGCACCGGAGCTTCGGGAAGCGGCGGCAGGTCGAGCATGCGCTCGCCGCGTCCCCAGGCGAGGGCGAGTTCCGACGGTGACGCGAGAAAGGCGACATCGGCGCCGAGCCGCGACCCGATGTCGACGAGTGCGGCCGCGCCGACGGGCCGCGGCGCCAGCGCATCGAGCCCGCGCAGCACCGCGGCGGCGTCGGCACTGCCGCCGCCCAGCCCGCCGCCCACCGGAATCGTCTTTTGAACCTCGATGGCAAAGCCGCCCGGCCATCCGGTCGCTCCCGCGTAGGCGTCGGCCGCGCGCCAGGCGAGGTTCCGCTCGGTCGGGCCGAGATCGGGCGCGGCGCCGGAGCCAGTCCAGCGCGTGGCGAGCGACCGTCCGTCGGCGGCGCGCACGGTGACGATGTCGGCGAGCGCGAGGCGCTGGAACACGGTTTCGATCTGGTGGTATCCGCTTGCCTCGCGCTCGAGCACCCGGAGCGTGAGGTTCACCTTGGCCTGGGCCGCCACGCGCGCCGTGCCGCTCACGGGACGTCCGGCGCGCCGCGAAGGGCCGCTGACTCGGCGTCGGCGAGCGCTGCGACCGCCTCGACCTGCTTGAGATCGCCGAGGTGCAGCCCCATGCGCAGGAAATACCAGCCGCCGATGAGCGTGATGGGGATGTAGGACAGCACGTGGAATCCGATGGCCCACGTGAGCGCCTGCGTGACGCTCACGCCGTACACCGGGAGCGCCAGCTTGGCGACGCCCTCGAAGACCCCGACGAAACCGGGCGACGAGGGCACGGCGACGCCCATGGCAATGAGTCCCTGCACGAACAGGGCGGCGGTGAAGGGCGCGTCGATGCCGACGGCGCGAAAGCCGAACCAGAACGCGAGCGCGTTCACCAGCCAGTGCACCATTGCCCACGTGAATGCGGCGAGGAAGCGCGCCGGCTCGCGAATCACGGTCAGGCCGGCGGCCACCGCGTGCACCAGCGCGCCAATCTTGTCCTTGAAGCGCGGAAGCACGACGCCGGTTACCCGCACGGCGATCGTCTCCATGAGATGCGGCCATGCCGCCACGGCGAAGAGTCCCGCCATGGCCAGCGTCACCACCCCGGCCATGAGGAGCGCGGTGGTGCGCACGGGCGTGCCCGACACCATGATGCCGGCGGGGAAGGCGGGGACGAGCATGGCCACCACGAGCAGGAGCACCACGCAGAGCGCGTCGAGCACGCGATCAACGGCGAGCGACGCCAGGGCCGACGACCAGCGAACCTCACGGCGCTCACGCACGAGCGCATACGCACGGGCAAGCTCGCCGGCGCGCGCTGGAACCACGTTGTTGACCATCATGCCGATGGCCGTGGCGCGCCAGAGCACGCCGAAGGGAAGGTTGGGAGCGACGGGGTCGAGGATGGTGCGCCAGCGGCGAGCGCGCAGCGGAAAGATGAGCTGCGACGTGATGGTGCACAGGACCCAGAGCACGGCGTCGCTGCCGCGCAGCGCCGTCAGCACCTCGGCAAAGCGAATGTCCTTGAGCGCCCACCAGAGCAGGAGCGCGCTGACGCCAATTCCGAGCGCGCCCCGCCAGCCCATCTTCATGGCCTAGTCCGTGGTGGCGGCGAGTTCGAGCAGGTCGAACAGCTCGGCCAGCATGTCGGAGTCTGGCGCGCCACCGGACTGACGAATCGTGTCGCGCAACTCGATCGCTCGCTCCAGTGCGTCACGCCCGCGGTAGACGAGGTCTTCGATGGGCACGGTGACGTCGTCGGCGTATGCGACGGGCTCGACGAGCGGCGCGTCGTCGAGTCCGCTGAGCCCGTCAATGCCGCGCTCGAGCAGAGCGTGCAGCGCATCGCCGGAACTGCTGGCGCCCGCGCTCACGAGCGACGCGCGGCCCTCGGGAGCCAGAGCGGCGATATCCACTATCTCCGAGTGCAGGGGCAGAGGCAGAGGCAGAGGCAGGGTGGGGTGAGGGGGAACGGGCGCGGGAGCGTGCCCGGGAACCGGCGCCAGCAGCTCCGAGGTGTGTACTCCGGCGCGTACCCGCCGCAGGATCTCGGCGGTGCCGACGTCGCTGGCTTGCGTGAGCAGCTGGCATGCCAAGTCGAGTGACGCGAGCGCCGCCATCCCCAACAGCGCCGCCTGCTCGCGCTGTTCGGCGAAGAAGGCGGCGAGGGACGTCTCGCCAAAGCTGGTCGCCATGCGCGCGAGCGCATGCGATGCGGTACCCAACTCGCGGCCGAGGCGCTCACGGGTGGCGAAATCGACGGCGCGCGCGGCGTCGCCCGCCAACGCTCGCAGATGTTCGGCGTGGCTCAGCACTTCCGTCCGGAAACGACGCGCCGCGGTTGTGGGCGGCGCGGGAGCTTCGGTCACCAGCCCCGGGGCGCCGTCGTCGGGGAAGAGTGTGCTGATCGGAACGACGTCGTCGCCTTGCGATGCACCGCCGCCGAAGGCCGCCGCCGCCGCGGCAAACGCCGTGAGCGCCGCCGATTCGGTGGACGGACGGGCGCCGCGCATCAGGGCGGTGCTTCCGTCGCCGAGCACGCGGGACGCCGCAAAGAAGAGCGCGCGCAGGGCTGGAGTGACCGCGCCACCCATCTCGAATGCCTTGGCCGCCTGGTCGAGCGCGTCCACCACTTCGGGAAGCGGCGGCAGGTCCTTGAGCAGGGCGATGCCGCGCAGGCCGCGCACGCGCTGCAGCGTGGCGGCAAATGCCGATTGCCCCGTGGGGTTCTCGGCGAACTCGGCGAGCTGTCGCGCGATCTCGGCAGCCTCGGTGGCGAGAAACGCCGAGGCGTGCGGGGCGGCCGATCCGGCGGCCGCCGCCGCCGGCGCGTAACTGGCCAGCTCGCGCGTGCGCGCCGCGGAGCGGGCGGTTTCGCCGTCGCCCCAGCTGCGCACGCCACGAATGAGGATCTTCAGGTCATCGATGGCGGCTACCGTAGCCCCACGCAGCGCCACGTTCCATGTCACGCCGCCCGTCTGCAGGGCGTGGGCCACTCGCTCGAGTGCGGCGGCCACGTCGGCCACGCCGCCGACCTTGGCCATGGTCGCGCTGCCGCGCAACGCGCGGGCGCTGCGCAGGAAGCCCTCGGGTTCAGGTGGGCCACCGGCAGCCCTGGCCACGAGGCCGTCGAGATGCTCGACGTACTCGGACGCTTCGAGCGTGAAGAAGTCGAGGAGGCCGCTACTCATCGCGAGTGCAAAGTACGGGGGAGGGAATGGGGGGGCAATGCCGCATCAATAAAGACGCGGCGGAGAGCGGACGAGTAACCGGAAGGAAGGCGAAAAGAAGCTGTGAGCTGTACGCTGTACGCCGTACGCCGTCCGCGCTCCTGAGCGGAGGGTGTAGCGCGTACAGCGTAGAGCTTACAGCTTCATTTCAACGCTCCCCCCGTCCCATCGCCACTCGCATCTCCCGCACCGCCGCCTCGATCCCCACGAATATCGCACGGCTGATGATGGAGTGGCCGATGTTCAGTTCCTCGACGTCCGCGATGGCGGCCACCGGCGCGACGTTGCGCACGGTGAGTCCGTGGCCGGCGTGCACGGCGAGTCCAAGTGTGCGCCCCAGGCGGGCGCCGTCGACCAGCGCCTTCAGCGTGGCGGGGTCGGACGGCGCGTGCGCATAGCGCCCGGTGTGCAATTCGATGGCGACGGCGCCCAGCGCCTTCGATTGCTCGATCATGCGCGCTTCGGCGTCGATGAACAATGACGTGCGGATTCCCGCCGCCGTGAGGCGCTCGAGTGCGTCCCGCAATCGGGCCGGCTCGCGCGTGACATCGAGCCCGCCTTCGGTGGTAACCTCCTCGCGACGCTCGGGTACCAGCGTCACCTGATGCGGGCGCAGACGCTCGGCGATGCGCAGCATCTCGTCGACGCAGGCGAGCTCCAGGTTGAGCGGCGTGCGGATTACCTTTACCAGTGCGACGAGGTCGTCGTCCTGTATGTGGCGGCGGTCTTCACGCAGGTGCACCGTGATGCCGTCGGCGCCTGCCGCCTCGCACAGTAGGGCGGCCTGCGCCGGGTCGGGCTCATCGGCGCGGCGCGCCTGCCGCAGCGTCGCCACGTGGTCAATGTTGAGGAAGAGGCGCAGATACGGTGTGCCGGTTGGTGCGCCGTGTGTTGCTGCCATTTGTCACCCTCGTTAGGTTCGCGGAAATCCCTCCCGCAGGAGTGCCGAGTGAAACGAGTCGCCGTGCTGATGCTATCACTAACTGCCGCTTGCGCCAGCCTGGGGGGCGCGGGCTCAAGTTCTGGTGCCCCGTCGTCCGGCGCCGCGATCGCGCAGTTCCTGGCAAGCGCCAACCGCAAGGACCTGGCGGCGATGGCCGCCGTGTGGGGAACCGAGCGCGGCCCGGCCAGCAAATCGATGGGTCGCCAGGAGCTCGAGCGGCGCGAGTTGATAATGATGCAGTGCCTGGCGCACGAGAAGTCCTCCCTTGGCGCGTCGTCGCCGGGGGAAGGCGGCCGAGTCAAGGTCCTGGTGACGCTGACGGCCGCGCCGCGCTCCGCATCGCCGGTGTTTACGACGGTGCTGGGTCCGCGGTCGCGGTGGTACGTGGAGAACCTCGACATCGACGAACTGCGCAATCAGGGCTTCTGCGGCGCGACGGTGACGCCGCCGTAACCGAGCTGGCCGGGGCGGCACGGCGCTGGTGCGAGGGGCGGCAGGCCATGGCGAAAGCCGGGCCTTGCCGCCCCGATTAGTATTCAGACAGTTCGATGAGCACGCCGCCCGTCGACTTCGGGTGCAGGAAGGCGATGCGCTTTCCTTCGGCTCCGATGCGCGGCGTTTCATCGATCAGGATCACCCCGGCGGCTCGTGCCCTGGCCAGTGTGTCGTCGAGGTCATCGACATTGAAGCAGAGGTGGTGGAGGCCGGGGCCCTTTTTCTCGACGAAGGTCGCGATGGGGGAATCGGCGACGCGGGCTTCGAGCAGTTCCACGAGCGAGTCTCCGGCGGCGACTCCGGCAATTCGGGCGCCGTCGGCATCGTCCAGTGGCACCTCGGGCAGGCCGAGGACGTCGCGGTAGAAGGGCAGCATGGCGTCGAGGCCGCGCACGGCAATGCCGATGTGGGCAATGCGGGTGCCACGACGGGTGGTATTGGTCATCGAAACGGCGCTCCAGCGACAGGGTGGGCGCCTAACATTATCGAGCGCGACGGTGTGCGGCACCATCGCAGCGGAGGCGGGGCACATGGCGGGTAACCTGGTGGCGGTGACGGATGCCGACTTCGAGCAGGAAGTCGAGAAGCACGCGGGCGTGGCGGTGGTGGACTTCTGGGCGACGTGGTGCGGCCCGTGCCGCATGATCGCGCCGATCCTCGAGCAGCTGTCGGTGGAGTACGAGGGCAAGGTGAAGGTGACGAAGCTGGACGTGGACTCGAACCAGAAGACGTCGACGCGCTTCAACGTGCGTTCCATCCCGACGCTGCTGTTCTTCAAGGACGGCAAGGTGGTGGATCAGGTCATTGGCGCGGTGCCCAAGGCGGCGCTTGCGGCCAAGTTCCAGCAGCACTCGGCGTAAGCGGCCCCGATTGCGGTGAGGGCGTACGCCCTCGCACAATTCAACCCGGGTTTCCGCTGCGGAAATCCGGGTTTCGCACTTCGACTTCTCCCATGCCTGTTGCCGCCGCCTATCTCCGGTATCCCAAGGTCCGGGCGCTCCTGCCGCGCACGCGGCTGGCGTACGTGCACCTGCAGAACCTGCTGACCGACGCCAAGCGCGATCGCGCCGCCCGGGTGTACGGCTATGTCGTCATCTGGCTTCCCGACCAGCTGCTCGTGCTCTACATGGAAGAAGGCGAGGTGGTGAACGCGACGGCCACGGCGGACGGGCGTCGGTGGCGGGCTCTCCCGATCAGCGAGGCCCTCGGCAAGGTGCCGAGTGCCGCGGAATATGGAGAGATCTGCTTTCACGAGGCCGACGACGAGCAGCTGGCGGCGATGTTCGCGTCGCACGTGCTGCCCGAGATCGCCTGGCCGCCGGAGCTGCCGCCAGCCAATACGCAGGCGCTGCTCGGCAACCTCATGGCGACGATGTTCGACGGCCTGCTCGAGATCGTCGATGACGACGGCGTCAACTACGTCGTTTTCCAGCATGGCTTGCCGCTGCGCGGATACTTCGCGGAGGATCCGCTGGCCAGCGACGCGATGACGCAGGTGCGCGCCTTGCTGGACAGCGCGTTCCGACGCGGCGGCACCGCGCGCCGGTGGGACGTGCCCCCGGCGCTCGTCAACCAGGCGGCGCCGGCGCTCATTGCCGCGTATCGCGATCTCATGGGCAGCGTGGTGCAGCACCTCGCGGATCGCGGGGCGAACGGCGCGTTCTCGGTGGCTGAGCATGCGCGCCAGATGCTCATTCGCCAGCACCCGGCACTCGAGAAATTCTCCCTGTCCCTGCCGAACCAGCGCGATCCCGTGGTGGACACGCCGGCGCTGTCGGCGGCGCTGGCGGCGTGGCTCCAGGAGACGCTCTTTCACGTGCACCTCCCCGGCGGCGAAACGCCCGAGCGCTTGATTGCCGAGCTGGCCCGGGGACGCCGGCACCTCTTTCAGGCGGCGGGACTCTTCGACGCGTTGCCGTGGACCATCCCGTGGTAGATGGTGTGGGGACGCTCTTCGTCGTCAGCACGCCCATTGGAAACCTGGGAGACCTCAGCGCTCGCGGCGTGGAGACACTGCGCACGGTGGATGCCATCCTCGCCGAGGACACGCGGCATACCCGCGCGCTCCTGCATCACTTCGAGATTCACACGCCGCTCGAGGCGCATCACGAGCACAACGAGGCGGTCACGACGCCAAGTCTCGTGAGTCGCCTGCAGATGGGGGCGCGGCTGGCGCTGGTCAGCGATGCCGGAACGCCGCTGCTGAGCGACCCGGGTGCGCGCCTGGTGCATGCGGCCGTAGTGGGCGGCGTGCCGGTAGTGCCGGTTCCCGGCGCTTCGGCGCTGTTGGCGGCGCTGGTGGGCGCGGCCCTTCCGGCGGACCGCTTCACCTTCTTCGGCTTCGCACCGCGCAAGGGTCCCGAACGGAGGGCGATGCTGGCCGACATCGTCGACCTTCGTCACACCGCGGTGCTGTACGAGGCACCGTCGCGTGTGGGCGACACGCTCGGGGAGCTGGCTGCGGCGGGCGCGGCGGGCCAGCCGGCGGTGGTGGCTCGGGAGCTCACCAAGCACTACGAGGAGTTCCGCCGCGGAACCGTGGGTGAGCTCGCCGTGTTCTATACGCAGACGCCGCCGCGCGGGGAGGTGGTGATTGTCGTGCAGGGGGGCGAGACCCCGCCGATCGACGAGGACGCCCTGCGCGCGCGCGCGATCGCGCTGCGCACCGACGGCATGAGCGCCCGGGACGTGGTGCGCGTTCTCATGGAGGACGCGGGAGCTCCGCGCAACCTCGCTTATCGCCTGGCTCACGATCGGGACTGATGCGCCTTTCACGGATTCTCGTCCTTGCGCTGCCACTGCTCGCCGTCGCGGCCCGGCCGCTGCCGCGGCTCGCGGTGGCGCGGCTGCAGTACGACGGCGGCGGCGACTGGTACGCCAATCCGTCGAGCCTGCCCAACCTCATCGCCGCCATTCGAGCGCGGACCACGCTGGACGTTGACGCCAGGGAGTGGCGGGTCACGCTCGCCGACGACCGCGTGTGGGACTTCCCGTTCCTGCACCTCACCGGCCACGGCAACATCCGCTTCACCGACGCGGAAGTGCTGCGCCTGCGCGAGTACCTGCTGCACGGGGGCTTCCTGCACGCCGACGACAACTACGGGCTCGACGACTCGTTCCGTCGCGAGATCAAGCGCGTCTTTCCCGATCGCGAACTCGTGGACGTGCCGCTACGCCACCCGGTGTATCACGCGGTGTACGACTTTCCGCAGGGGCTGCCCAAGATTCACGAGCACGACGGCAAGCCGGCGCGTGGTCTTGGCATCTTCCTCGGTGACCGGCTGGCCGTCTTCTACAGCCACGAGAGCGACCTCGGCAACGGGTGGGAAGACGTGGGAACGTACAAGGACGATCCGCCGGAACTGCACGAGAAGGCACTGAAGATGGGCGTGAACCTCTTCGTGTATGCGGTGACCAGCCGCCCCGGCGCTTGACGACGGTCGAACGCCTCCAGCACGAGCACCGACTCGTGTCGCGGCTCGCCCGGCTCACCCTCACGCTGCGCGTGGCCGGCGTGGCCGTTGGTGCGCTGGCGCTGGGCGCGTCGGCACTCGGCCATACGCGCTGGCTGTCGTTGCCGCGGCCGACGCCCTTTGTCGCGTGGCTGGTGGCGCTGGTCCTCGGCTGGGCTGCCTGGCGACTGCAGCGCGGCCGGCTGCTGGCCCAGCGCACTCCGCTGGCTGTCGCCGGCGCAATCGAACGGGAGCGCGGCCTGCGCGATGGCGCGGCGCGCACGCTGCTGGAGGGCGCACCCCAGGGTGGGCCGTTTGTCGCGCGCGCCGACGCGCTGCTCGGCGCGCGACTTGGCGACCGCACGCTCGCCCCGCGGCTGCGGCGCAGGGTGCGCGCGCAGGTCGGCGGCACCGCGCTGGGCGTCGTCGCACTGATGCTCGCCATCGTCGCCAGCGCAGGGACGCACGCCGATGGATGGCGTGCGCTCTGGCATCCGGCGTCGGCCTGGGCGGGCACGCTGTTGCCGGCCCTCAGCTTCGACGATCCCCCGGCCGGCCTGGTGCGCGGCGACACCGCGGTGCTGCGCGTGCACGCGTCAGGTCGCCGCATGGTGACGGTGCGCCAGCGCGCCACGGGTGGCGCGTGGCGAGACTCCGTGCTGGCCGTGCGCGCGGGCTTAGCGTCCTGGCGCGTGGGACCGCTGGACGCCGACCTGACCGTGCTGGCCTCCGATGGCCGCGCCGAGAGCGACACGGTGCGGCTGCGACTCGCGGAACGATCGTTCGTGGGTGACGTCACTGTGAGGGCGCGCTTTCCTGCGTACCTGGGGCGCGCCGACGAGTCGCTGCCCGCGGAGGCGCCGATGCGCGTGCCGCAGGGCACGACACTGACGATCGGCGGGCGCGCGTCGGAGTCGCTGCGCAGCATCACGCTGGGCAACGCGACGGAACGGGTGCCGCTGACCGCGTCGGGACGGAGCTTCACCGGCACGTTCACGCCGCGCGCGGGTGGAGTGCTGGCGTGGAAGGCGGAGGGAGATGGGAAGCCAATCGCCGATCTGCCCGCCGCGCTGCAGCTGGACGTCGTGCCCGACTCGGCGCCGCAGGTGGACTTCCTGTCGCCGGGCGCCGACACAATCGTGTCACCCGCGGGAACCGTGCGCATCGCCGTGGCCGCCGTGGACGATCGCGTGCTGCGCGACGTGACGCTGTCGGTGTGGAAACAGCTCGGCGACGGGCGCTCGTCGGAGCCGCAGGCGCGACGGATGTTCGACGGCGGGGCGCCGTCGTTCCTGGGCGCGGTGGCCGTCGACCTCTCGGCGCTGGCGCTGCAACCTGGCGACGTGGTGCACGTGCAGGCGACGGCACACGACGACGCTCCGTGGGGACACACGGGGAGGAGTCGCGAACTGATGCTGCGTGTGCCGGCCCTTGAGGACCAGCGGCGCGACGTGCGAGCAGAGGCTGACTCGCTCGTCAGCAAGGTCGTGGCCGCGGCGCGGGCGCAGCAGCAGCTGGAACAACGGACGACTGATGCCGCCAAGGCGCGCACGCCGAACGGCGCGGCGAAGCCCGGCGACAAGAAGGCGCCCAGCGCCATGTCGTACGATGCTGCGGAAAAGGCGAAGGCGCTGGCCAGCGAGCAGCGACAACTGGCCGAGCGCTCCCGGGACGTGCAGGACGCCACGCGGCGACTCGAGGAGTCGCTCAGGGCGGCCGGGGGCCTCGACAGCTCGCTGCAGTCGCAACTGCGCGAGGCGCAGAAACTGCTGCGCGAGGCGCTCACTCCTGAACTCCAGACGGCGCTGAGGAAGCTGGAGGGAGCGGCGCAGGAGCTGTCGCAGGAGCGCACGCGGCAATCGATGGCCGACCTGGCCGAACAGCAGAAGCGGTTGCGCGACGCGCTGGAGAAGAGCGCGGAGATGCTGAAGCGCGCCGCGCTCGAAGGCCAGATGAAGACGCTCACCGCCGACGCAGCGTCGATGGCCCGCAAGCAGCAGCAGTTCGCCGATTCGGGCGCCGCCGAGGGACAGCGCGCCAGGGACTTGGCGCAGCGCACCGGTGACCTGGCCAAGGAGATCGCGCAACTCCAGCAGCGGCTCGAGCGAGAGCGTGCCAGCGCGGGGGCGAAGAAGGCCGATGAGGCCGCCAACCAGGCGCAGGCGTCGCGCGAGGCGATGCAGCGCGCAGCCGCACAGCCGCAGGGGGCGCAGGGACAGCAGGGACGCCAGCAGGCGTCCAAGGAAGCCGCGCAGTCGATGCAGCAGGCGGCCAAGTCGCTGGCCGACGCGCGCGAGCGGCAGGTGGACGCGTGGAAGAACGATGTCACCGGCTCGCTGGACAAGGCGGTGCAGGAGGTGATGCAGCTGGCGCGCCAGCAGGAGCAGCTGGCGCAGCTAGCGCGGGAGGGAGAGAAGGGTACGGGGGAACAAAAAGGCGACATGCGCGGGCAACAGTCGGCGCTGCAGCAGGGCGTGCAGAAGGCCGGAGAACGCCTGCAGGAGCAGGCCAGGAAGTCGGCGATGGTCTCACCCGGCGCGCAGCAGGCGATGAAGGACGCGCAGCAGAAGGTGGACCAGGCGATGCG
>ERZ1292633.5705-Hain-H41-02um-R1-5705-length-11146-cov-5_pt1 | contig 11146 bp, 7 predicted proteins | sample MGYA00564406_ERZ1292633 | MGnify/ENA primary metagenome ERZ1292633 (study PRJEB36523, sample SAMEA6512639) | groundwater metagenome | collected 2019-01-08 | study: AquaDiva: Metagenomics assemblies of 32 groundwater samples
TGATAATTATCCAATTCATAATGATCCATGGAATCCTTCTGGAAATGATTATCCAAATGGACATCATGATAATTATCCAATTCATAATGATCCATGGAATCCTTCTGGAAATGATTATCCATTGAACTCTGATGTAATGAGAAAAGAGTACAATTTTGCATTACAAGAAGGGAATGCAGGTAAGTTATTAAATTTGGCAAAAATTGAGAACAATCAAAACTTGCTTTTTGATGTAACTGCTGGGGAAATATTGAATAAATCATTTGAAATAGGTTTAGCCAAATCAGATTCTAGGGCTTTATTAGAAATAGCAAAATATGAAAATCAAAATAATTTAATGCCAAATATAACAGCCGAAAGTGTTTTATATTCTTCTTATAAATCAGCTGTATCTAACAAAGATATAAATACGTTGATAGGAATAGCTCAATATGAACGTGATAATAATGTCATGAGTAATGTTAGTTATGATGAGATAATAAATACTATCAATAATATTCGTTATGATTATTAGATTAAATTAAATAAGTTCCTATAAAAAATAGAGAGGTTGTAAGACCTCTCATTTTTTTGTTTATATTTTTTACCAAGAAGGAAGCCAAGATTTAACATAGCTTACGCCACCGCTAAAATAGCTTTTTGCAGTAGAAACACCTGAAACAACAGAACTTTTTACACTTTCAATTTTTTTACTTGCATAATCTTCTACTTTATTTACGATATTAGAGGCTTCTTTTTTTATAGTATTTACTGTATTAACAACTTTTTCTTCTATTTTTTTTTCAATTTTTATAACTTTATCTTTTATATCTTTTGCTGTTTCTGTTACATATTTTTTTGCTTGATTAATTTTACCAACTACAACAGTTTTTACTTCTTTTGCTTTAGTATAAATTTTATCTGCAACAACAACAACTTTACCAATTTTTCCTGCTACATAACCAGGAAAAGAATCATATTCATTAGGAACTTTAATATCAGATGATTTTATTTTTTTACCATCTGGTGTAGTTAATTCTTTATTTTTTGGAACAATTACAATAGAAAGACCATTATATCCTGTGTTCATGTTAAAATCCTTTCCTTTAACACTAAACCCACCTTTTAAGTTTTTCCATTCTTTATTAAAATCATCAACAGACATTGAACGTGTATAACCACCTGATGGATCTGCAAGTTTTAGATCAGTTACTTTACCTTCTTTATCTTTTTCATAACCTTTTAGAAACATCCAATGATAATCTAAATCATTTGGACTTTCTGGTGTTGTATCAACTAAAACCATTGAAGGGACACCTTTATCGATTCTATTTACAAGATCATCTATAGAAGTATTTTTTTGCATACCAGCATTAAAACCTTTTGATTGAGCATATTCAACAATTGATTTTGGAGAAGTAAACATTCCACCTTCATTAAGATTAGAAGATCTTATGGCTTTATCAATTTCAAAATGGTCTGTTTTTTTCTTAGGATCATTATTATGATAATTTAAAACTGATGATAAAGATGTTGTTCCACAAGCATTTGTATCGCCTTGATCATCTATACTACAACTTAATTCTGTTGTTTTTTTATCCTCTATTGGCGTATCTTGAATACTTGAGGTTGAAGTTGTTGAAGATAAACTAGATAAGGCAAAACCAATATTTCCTAATGGATCAAAATCATGATTTTGATAGTTATTAGATAGGGGTTTTCCATCTTTTGGAGATAGATCTATTTTTTCATACGGTATTTTAACTTGCTCTGTTTTATCTGGATTTTTAGGTGGTGTTACTTTTTCAATATTAACATTAGAAGAACTTCCAGTTATTTTTCCACCACTCATAAAAAACCTCTTTTTAGTTTGGATAATTATTTTTTTTATAGAATAAATATAAATAAACTTTCTTAAAAAAGTAAAAGAAAATTATTTTATATTACATAGAAGTTATTAAATGTATTTTTTACTTATTTTTGAATTTTATAAAATCTGGAAATAAATTTTTCTGTAACATCTTTTTGTATTTTAAAACAAGTTTTAAAAATAAACTCTTCATCAAAACCTATTCTTTTTACGCCTGTATATTTTAAATATTGAGCATAATTACTAAAAACATCATCTAAAAAATTAGTTTCAAAAACTTCTTTAGTATATTCTTTAAAATCAAAATAATTTTTTCGTAAAACTTCAACTCCATATTTTTCTGGATAAGTTATTAATGCAGAAGCTGGTTCTAATGTAATTGGGCTAAAAGAAATATTATGAATATTGTCATATTTATTATAAAGTTTTTCACATAAAATATAAATTTCTTCTATATCTTCTTTAGTTTCATAAGGAACACCCAAAAGACCTGAAATACCAACTGTAATATTTTTTTTTATTTTACAATAATCTAAAATATCTTCAAAAAACTCATTGGTATAAAAAATTGGTTTTATAAAATTTAATTTGGCTAGTTTTTTTCTTAATTTTTCTGAAAAAACTTGTAAATCGAAACCAAAAATTAATTTATCAAAAGTTTCAGACATAAGGTCTATAAATTCTTTTGAAGGTAATGTCCAAAAATAAAACTCACAAGAATATTTCTTTTTTTCTAATTTAGCAAAAAGATTTTTATAAAATTCTTCTTTTCCTATTGCTAAAGGGTCATAATCTAACATAAAAGAATTAGATTTAGATTTTGAGGTTAATAGTTCTATATCACTTATTACAGAATCTACATCTCGATAAATATAACCAAGTCTTCCAAAAATTTCTTTTTGCCCTTCTCTTCCACCACCGCAATAAAAACAATTCATTGCACAGCCTTTACCAGTCCAAATATAATTTGAAACACCTGACCAATATTTAAATTTATTTGCAGTAATAGAACTAATTTTTAAATCTTTTATGGATTCATTTGTTTGAACATAATCTTTTTCATAACTAAAAAGTTGATTATCTTTTTTTATAATACAATTTTTGTAATTTTCACCTTTTATTAAACTAAAAACACCTTCTTCTCCATCTCCTTTTACGACTGCATCAAAAAAGGAGTTTTCTAAGATATCTTTAGCATAATGAGTTGCTGTTTGACCACCACAAAAAACAAATATTTCAGAGTCAAATTCTTTTACTTTTTTTGCAATATATTCTGCACCGTAAAGAGTATCCCACCATTTCAGACTAATTCCAACAAATTTGGGCTTAAGTTTTTCAAGTTTAGATTGTAATATGTACTCAAATTCATTTTTTAAAAAAAGTATTTCTACAGATATATCTTTTTCTTCTAAATAAGAAGCTATCCATAACAATGAGTTGTTAAAAAGAGAGCTGTTGCCATTTTTTTGTCTAGGAGGATTTATTAATAATAAATCAATCATCTAAGCTTCAGCTTCTTCTACTGCTTCCTCATCGGCATCATCATATTCATTTCTAATTTTGTTAAATAATTCATTAACAATACCAAGTTGGGCACTAAATTGAGCATCAATTGTTCCTGAGTTTGTTTCTATCAAACATCCACCTCTTGGAATTGCATAGTGTCCAGTGATAACAAAATCTTGAACATCTGGCAAAATGCCTCTAAAATATGCTTCTTTAGGTAAAATAAGATCCAAATCAAGAGGATTAACTTTAATAAGAACTCTTTCAAGATCTGAAACTCTTTTTATAGCTCTATCAAGTATTTTTATACATATCTCAGGTCTATTAAATAGCTCTTCTTTTACAAGTGCATCAGAAAGCATAGTACAAATTTTTATTAGTTTTCCTTCATTTTCTCTTACAGCAGAAGGGAACGCTTTATGAAGATCATTCAATGCAGTAGTAGTATCCATAAGTAATTGAGCATTTTCTCTGATTGCTTCTTCTCTTCCTTCTTGATATCCAACATTAAAACCGTCTTGAGTAGCAGCTTCAACTATTTGTTGGTGTTGTTCTTCTGCATTTTCAATTATTCTAGCCGATTCACCATTAGCTTCTTCAATTATTTGTTCACCTTGCATTCTATAGTCATCTTCAATTCTTTTGCCTTCATCTCTTGCTCCTGTTTTAATTTTTTCAGATTCTGCAACAGTAGAATTGGCATCATCAAGAATTCTTTGAGATTGTTCTTTTGATTCATCAATCATTTCTAAACTTCTAGAATAAGCTTCATCAAGAATTTGTTCTCTTCTTGCAATAATACTTTTTCCTGCTGAAATTAATTTTTCATCTTCATTCATTTTCTGTTTGTAAAAATCAACAGTTTTTTCTATATGTTCTTCAGCTTCATTTTCAATTATTACTCTTTGTTTTGAAATTACAGATTGAACGTGTTCTTCAACTTCAGAAAGAGCAACACTTCTTTCTGCATAAATATCTCTTTTATAAAACTCTAATCTTTCTTCGGTTATATTTTTTATAGCATTTTCAAGATCTTGAAAAACTCTATTCATAGAATTAAAATCTTTGGCTTGAGATAATAAAGTAGCTCCTTCACCTAAAAGATTATCAACTTCATCACTGGTTATAAATTCACTTTGTTCTATTTCAAAGTCTTTTGATTTTTTATATCCTTGAAGTACAGAACTTGCTTCACCAGTTGTATCTATTTCAATATTTGAACCTGTCCAAGATGGTAAATCTCTTTCAAGAGATTCTTCTAGTGAATGTATAGCATTAGAAAAATCATCAACTAACATTTCACCTTCAGATCTATGTTTTTTGGGTTCTTCTATTTCTTCTACAAAACTATCAAAGTCATCTTCTTCTTCATAAAGATCTTCTTCTACTACTTCATTTTCTATTTCTTCGATTGAAGAAACACCAATAACAATAGTTTTACCTAGATAAACACCTTGATCTTCATCATACTCATAACCATGTTCATTTAGGTATTCTTCGGATTCATCTTCAGGTTCATAAGATTGTAACTCATCTTCAGATTCTACAAAAAAAGTATCATTACCAGAAAAAACTACAATTTGACCTTGAACTATCTCTTCATCTTCGTCTGCATCTATATATTCGTCATTATCAAATTCAGAATAAACTTCTTCAGAATCGTCTTCAAGTTCAAATTCTTGGTATTTTATATTTTTAGCTTTTAATAGCATTTAAAGACTACCTTAAATTAAGAATAAAATATTTAGCTAGAAAAGTTATTAAAACAATAAACTTTTTTATTTTTTAAATCTAATTATATCATGGAAAAACAAGATTCTTTGTTTATTTTATTAAAAAAATCTTGAAGGTTTACTTTCCTGTTAATACAAATAGAGAGAAGTATTCGGGCATTTATTTTTTAGATGAAAAAATCAAGCAAGCTTATCTTTTACAAAACTTAATGGAACCTTTTAAAAAAATTAGCGTCTATATAAATAAGGGACGAGTCGGGTGTCATGAAATAAAAATAAGTGAACCTGACTTTTTTATTGCCTAAATTTCAAATATACGTTAACAAAATTATAATACAAATACACAAGTCACTGAAGTCCATTGTTCAGGAGAATAGATCTGTATTTGAACAAGGGTGCTTTAGTCCATTGTTTTTGCTCTAGTTTTTTTCGAGAGTATGTCATTTTTGGAATAAAAGAATTTTTTTTTTAGCTAATATTTTAATATAGCTAAAACTTGTGCCTTAATAATTTCTATGCTTTACTAAATTAAATTATTAACTAGTTATTTTCAGTTATAAAAAATGTTAGAAATAAAACCAAATAAAATAAATAAAGAACTAAGAAGTATTTTAAAATCAAAAGTACTTGATGATTTTCCAGCAATAACAGCTTACTCTATTGATGCAAGTATTTATAAAATAGAACCTCAATCTATTGTTTTAGTAGAAAATGAAGAAGAAGTTATTAAAATAGTAAATTATGCAAAAGAGCATAAAATACCTATAACAGGAAGAAGTGGGGGAACTAATCTTACAGGAAATGCAGTAGGAGAAGGAATAATAATTGATTTTTCTAAAATGAATACTGTTTTTGAAATAAATAAAGAAGATAAAACCTCTATTGTAGAACCTGGTATAACACTTCATGAATATCAAAGAGATTTAGAAAAATATGGCTTGATGTATGGACCAGATCCTTCTAGTGGTGATATGTGTAAGCTTGGCGGTATGTTTGCAAATAATTCAGCAGGCCCTCACACTTTAAAATATGGAGCAGTAAAAGAAAATGTTATTGAATTAGATGTTATTTTAGAAAATGGAAAAAAAGTAATTGCAAAAAGCTATGATTTAGAAACTAGTGAATATTTTTCATTAATTAAAGAACATAAATGGGTTGAAACACTTGTAAAACTAATAAAAGATAACAGAGAAGTAATAAATAAAAAAAGATTAGGTGTAAGTAAAAATTCTAGTGGATATAATTTATTAGCTTTATCTGAAGGTTTAGATAAAAATATTTTACATTTACATCAACTTTTTATCGGAAGTGAAGGTACTTTAGGGCTTATTACTAAATCAAAATTACCTCTTTTTGAAAAACCAAAGTCAACCGCGACAATGTTGGTTTACTTTAAAGATATTCAAGAAATAGGTGATGGTGTAAAAGATATTTTAAAAACAAAACCTTCTGCATTAGAAATAATGGATAATAACACCCTTAATCTTGTTGGACGTAAAAAATTCAATATTCCTCAAGAAGCTATTGCTATGTTGTTGGTAGAATTTGATCAAGAACCTATAGAAGAAAGAATAGAAGAAGTAAAAAAACTTTCAGAAAAATATCAACTATGTGAAGAAATAGCAGTAGCTCATAGTAAAGAAGAACAAGATATTTTATGGAAAGCCAGAAAGGCTATTTATCCAACATTATATAAATATGGAGATAATAAAAAACCTATAAATTTTTGCGATGATGTAGTTGTTTCTGCTGATAAATTGCCAGAATTAATAAAATATCTTGATAAAATATTTAAAGATTATGATGTTCCTGTTGCTATTTATGGACATATTGGAGATGGTAATGCACATATAAATCCACTATTGAATATTAATGATCCTGAAGAATTTAGAAAAATGGTTGAACTTTCAGATCATATTCACAAAGAAGTTATTAACAAATTTGATGGTTCTATTTGTGGAGAGCATGGAGATGGAAGAGTAAGAGCAGAATTTTTAAAAGAAATGTATGGAGAAGAAATTTATTCTCTTTTTGAACAAGTAAAAAACCTTTTAGATCCTGATAATTTAATGAATCCTGATGTAAAAATAACTAAAAAAAAGTTTACTGAAGATATAGATTTAGAAAGATTTGAAAAACAATGTGCTACTTGTGGTAAATGTAATTCTGTTTGTCCTATCTATGATATTACAGGCGATGAGAGCAACGGAGCTAGAGGATGGTTTCATATTCTTACAGATAAAGATTATTCTTATGAAAATTCTAAGAGAGTTGTAAATGCATGTGTTAATTGTAAAAACTGTGCAACTGTTTGCCCTGCTGGTGTTGATGTAGCAGAAATTATTTTAGAAAAAAGAGCAGAACATCCAAATAAATTGACAGAACTTATTTTTAAATTTCAACAGAATGAACAATTTTTTGCATTAGCTACTACTTTTATGGGAAATACACAGCCTCTTTGGGATAATAAGTTATTTAGACCAATAATTGAAAAACTTTCTAAACCAATTATGAAAGTAATTGCCCCAACAGCAAGAATACCAAAAGAAATGGTTTTTCCTAAATTAGCAAAATCAACACTAAGAGAAAAACATGGTTCTTTAACAGAAGAAGCTGGTAAAAAAGGTGAAATAGCTTATTTTCATGGTTGTGCTGCAAATTATATCGAAAATCAAATTGGTGATTCTGTAATAAATGTATTAAGAAAAAATGGTATAGAGCCAGTTCTTCCAAAACAAAGATGTTCAGGAACTCCTATTATTACTTATGGAAATAAAGATATAATGATAGAAAATGCCAAATATAATATAGATTCTTTATTAAAATACGAAAAAATAATTACTTCATGTGCTTCTTGTAATCTTATGATAAAAGAATATGAGAAATATCTTGATGATGAATATAAAGAAAAAGCGGAAAAAATTAAAGAAAAAGTATATGATATTTCAGAATTTCTTTTTAAAGAGTTAAAAATAAAAATACCTAAAGGTTTTGCAGAAAATAAAAAAGTTACTTATCATTCTTCTTGTCATTTAAGAGCAGCAGGAATAACAAGTGAACCTAAGGATGTTTTAAAAAGCATTCCTAATTTAGAATATGTAGAAATGAGAGATTCTGAAAGATGTGCTGGTGGTGCAGGAAGCTTTATAATAAAAAATTATGAGCAATCAAAAGAGATTTTTTGGAGAAAAGAAAGAGGTATTGAAGAAAGCAAAGCTGAAATTGTTACAACTTCATGTCCAGCCTGTGAAATTCAATTAAAAGATGGATTAAAAGATAAAAATGTAGAAGTAAAACATGTTATAACCCTTTTAAGTGAAGCTTATGATTAATTTTTTAATAAAAAAAACTTTACAATATTCTAAGAGAACCTTAAGGATAAAATAATTTTTTTCTAAGCTTGATGAATTATGATGTTAATTATGAGGGAAAGGTGTAATAACATCAAAAAACTCAAATTAGTATAAAGATAAAACAGGAGTTTTAATATGAAAAATTTTTTCAGTATGTTAGTAATAGGTTCTTTAGTTTTAGGTAATGCTGCTTTTGCTGAAGATGCTAAAAAAGAAGTAGCTCCAAGTGCAACAAAAACCGAAGTAAAAAAAGACGCTAAAAAGACTGACAAAAAAATGGATGCTAAAAAAAGCGACAAAAAAATGGACGCTAAAAAAGCTGACAAAAAAATGGATGCTAAAAAAGCTGACAAAAAAATGGATGCTAAAAAAGGCGATCACAAAAAAGATGCTAAAAAAGCTGACAAAAAAATGGACGCTAAAAAAGGCGACGTAAAAAAAGTTGCAACAAAGAAAGTTGAAGCTAAAAAAGAAGAAGCTAAAAAGTAATTAATATTTAGTTTTATAAAAGCTATCTTAGAAATTAAGAGAGCTTTTTTATTTTATTAATAATAGATATGGAGAAGATTAATCTGTGATTTATTTTTTTCTAAAAAAATCTATTTATATCGACCTCTTTTAATATTTGTTTTTGATTTATTATAAAATCAAATATTTGTTTTGCAAAATAAGGAGATAACATAACACCTTTAGTTCCCAAACCATTAAAAATATAGATGTTTTTATATTTTGGATGTTCGCCCAAAATAGGTTTTTTATCTGATACGGTTGGTCTTATACCAACTTCTTTTTTTATTATTTCATAATCTATATCTAATAAATTTGTAAGTTTATTTATAAGATCATTAATTCCTTTTTCAGTTATTTCTTCGGTTAAATCATTCCATTCATAAGTAGCACCAACTTTATAAATATTTTCTTTGGTATTTACTAGATAAATACCCTTTTTAAAAACTTTGTTTCTTTCAAGTATTTTTTTATTATCTTTTATAGAAATAACTTGACCTTTACATAGTAAAAATTTTATTTCTTTAAAAAAAGGGTTATTTATTGCATGATAACCTTCGCAAAAAATTATTTTATCAAAAGAGTAATCTTTATATATCCATTTTTCATTTTTGTATTTTAAATATTCAAAATTAATATCTTCATAAATTAGTTTATTTTGAAAGTATTTTTCAAATGCTTCTAATAATGATGGCACATTTAACCAACCACCATTTTTTATTGATATATAACCACTTTCATCTTTAATGCCATTATATTTATGATTATCTAATTTTAAATAAGTTGAATTTTCTTTTTCATCTAATTTTTTTAGTGATAAATTTTTTTCATCTTGATTTTGAAAAAAATTTAAAATTTCCTCTTCATGATATAAATTTAAATTCAAATCTTTTTCTATATTTTTATAAGTAATTTTTGCAAATTCTAAAAGTTCATCTGCCAACCAAGTTTTTAAAAATCTTTTTCCTCCGATTGGGTTAAACATACCAGCTGAAACAAAACTAGATGGTTTTTTATTTGGAGATGTAAAAATTAAAAAATCTTTTTGTTCTTTTTCAAAAAAATAACCTAAAAGACTCCCTGCAAGACCTTGTCCAACAATTAAATATTTTGTTTCTTTCAAATTTAATCTCTTAATGTTTTACTGAATTTATAATTTATAATTATCATTTTACAATAATTTTATCTTTATAGATAATAATAATTTTTATCAGATTATTTTTTTTCTAAAACTTTTGATGTAAAATATAAAACTATTAATTTTTAAGGTTTTGATAGTACATTTTATTAAGGAAAATATGAAAAATAGAATTATAAGTTTAGCTTTAGTTTCAATATTTGCAGTTTCAATATTGGCTTGTAATAGAAAGCCAAAAGAGCCAGATCCAACACCAACACCTACTGCAACAGCAGATCCAGCAGATGCACAACCAGCAACAGCAGATGATTTTTTTAAGAAAATGACTGATGCTGGGTATACAAAGAAAAAAGAAGAAATTGCAGCTGAAATAAAGAAATTATCAGCTTTAAAAATTTCCGCATGGGATGGAAATGTAAAATTACCTGCTATGTTTGAAGCAAATAAAGCTCATTTTAAACCAGAAATAAAAGATGCCGCTGAGTTTAAAACAAAAGGAATTGATTTTGCAAAAAAAGGTGGGGATTTATATGTTAACCATGTTGCAGGTTCTGCATCAAATACTTATCCGATTTTAAAATTGGATCCAAAAACATTTGAAAATATTTCGGTTTCTGCAAAAGGAACAATTTTGAGTTATGATCAGGCAACAGCAGCACCAACTGCTAAAGTTATGCTTTTAGTTCCTCCAGATGTTTATAAATAAATATTTTAATTTCAAAGCAAAAACTCTTTAAATAAAATAAAGAAACCCATAAATAAAACAAACCAACCAAAAGTTGGTTTTAGTTTTTCGCTTGGAATAAATTTAGAAATATATATACCTGAAAAAACTCCAATCATTGTAAAAAATGAAAAAACTATCAAAAAATTCCAATTTAGTTCCACATGATTAAATAAATCGCCTAAAAATGAAAAAAGAGAATTTATAGAAATAATGAAAAGAGATGTTCCAACAGCTTCTTTAATATCTAATTTTAATGATATAACTAAAGCTGGGATAATTAAAAAACCACCACCAACTCCAATAAAACCTGAGACTAAACCAACAATTAATCCT
>ERZ1292633.5706-Hain-H41-02um-R1-5706-length-11144-cov-5_pt1 | contig 11144 bp, 12 predicted proteins | sample MGYA00564406_ERZ1292633 | MGnify/ENA primary metagenome ERZ1292633 (study PRJEB36523, sample SAMEA6512639) | groundwater metagenome | collected 2019-01-08 | study: AquaDiva: Metagenomics assemblies of 32 groundwater samples
GCACGGCGCGGCACTGTCACTGAAGGCGGATGTCTCAGGGCTGCAATGACGGCAAGTATCTAAAAGGAGCGCGGATGAAGCGAACGAACTCGATACTGGGCCTCATCGCCGCGCTCAGCTTCGTCGCGGCGTTTCCCGGATCAGCCCGTGCGGGTGAGGCACCCACGGCCATCGGACCGGATGTGACCGTGATCTACATCTCCACGACCACCAGCAAGTTTGGTCCGGTCGGCGACGTCTACGCGTACTCCATCGGGACCACTTCGTGCAATGTCGGAGGCGCTGAAGTCGCCTGGTGTGACTCTCCCGGCGGCTGCAACGGTGTGCTCGAATTCAATGATCATCCGGTCATCGCGCAGAACCTCTATCGGCTCAAGGACGATCGCTTCGAACAGATCGGCATGAGCTGGTTGAAACACGGATTCGTGTCGACGAATTCGTTCGACACGAACTGCCGCGACGCCTCCAACAACACCTGCCAGGTGCCACCCTTCCTTGGAAACCAGCTTGGCATGGGATGCACCGACACCTACAGCTCCAGCCTCAACGCCGGAGGCGGATCTACCTGCGCAGGCGGCGTAAACTGCCGCCTCGGGCCCAGATCCGAGGTCAATGCGGTTTCCGGCGAGTATCCGATGCCGTACGCGAACGAGCCGCACCCGCAATCGATCGATCAGCGGATTCAAGTCGTCGACGCCGACATCGATCCGGCGCTCAATGCCGGGGCCCTCTACTGGGCCGAAGGCCAGTACGTGACCGCGGACGATGCCGTCGCGGAAAGGGGTCTGAACAACGCCTCCTACCGCGCGGCCACTTTTGATGCCAGCCGAAACTTGATCATGTCAGGCGCCTCATCCTCAACGGTTCGAGAGAAGAGCGCCGTCTACGCCTGGCGGGTGGCGGATGCGGCCGTCGAGATCAAGAACGTGGACCTGCCTTCCGCGCCGGTCGAACGGTTCGAAGTCGGGCGGCGGGTGACTTCGGTCGACGTCGACACCTGGCACCATGAGTACGTGATCCGGAACATGAACTCGGATCGCTCGGCTCGGGCCTTTTCGATCAACTTTCCGGACGGCACGAGCCTCACGAACGTCGGTTTCAAGGACATCGAGCACCACTCGGGCGAGCCCTACGCCACGACCGACTGGACAAGCGCTGTCGACATCCCGACGGCGACCATCTCGTGGTCGACGGAGACTTTCGTCACGAATCCGAACGCCAACGCCCTGCGCTGGGCCACGATGTTCAATTTCTGGTTCGACGCCGACCAGCCGTCGGGCGCGGCGCCGCACACGATCACGTTCTTCAAGCCCGGGAGTCCCGCGAGCGTCACCTTCGTGATCGATCTCTTCTCCGACGGCTTCGAGTCGGGCGGCACGACCCGATGGAGCGAGACGGTTTTCTGACGATGGGGATCTATCTCTTATGACCTCTCGCCTTCCCGTTCGTGGTGTCGTCCTGTCGATTGCCTGCCTGTTTCTTGGCGCGGGCGCGTTGCCGGCGATTGACCCCGGATATCCGACCACCGGTCCCGACGTGACCGTGAGCGTGATCTGGGATCTTGCCAGCTACGGCGAGGCTGACGGCTACCTGGGTTACACAGTGGGTACGACCTCCTGCAACATCGGCACCGTCCCGGTGAACTGGTGCGACGACGCCGGCGGCTGCGACGGAGTGCTCAGCGACGAGCAGCATCCCGTCATCGCGCAGGGGATTTACCGTCTGAAGGCCGGACGCTTGCAGCAGGTCGGTATGAGCTGGCTCAAGCACGGTTTCGTATCGACCAACAGCGACGAGGCTCCGTGCAAGCAAGGAACGCTCTGTCAGGGGCCGCCGCTCGGCGGCAATCAGCTCGGCGTCGGCTGCAACGACACCTACTGGGCAACTCTCAACGGGAACCGCCCGCTCGGCAAGCGGTCGGAGGTCAATCCAACGACCGGAGCGTTTCCGTTTCCCTATGGTTTCGTGGGCTCGTCCGGTCCGTATCAGCAGCGGGTCAAGGTGGCGGTCACCGAGATCGACCCCGACCAGAATCCCGGCGCGCTCTACTGGGCCGAGGGCCAGTACGTCTCGGACAACGACGCGCTCAACGGCAACGGCCTGAACAACGCCACCCATCAGTCGATCAGCGTCGATCCCGGGACTCTCGACATCGCGCTTCAGGGCAGCGTGATCCGCGAGCGCTCGGCGATCCATGCCTGGAGGGCGGCGGACGCGACGGTCGAGATGTACAACGTCAATGTCCCGGGAACGCCGCCGCAGCGCTTCGAGCTGGCGCGCCGGGTGAGCGTGGTCGATGGCGACACCTGGCGCTACGAGTACGCGATCCGCAACATGAACTCGGATCGTGCCGCGAATTCGTTCGCCGTCGACTTTCCCAACGGCACGCCGATCACGAACACCGGCTTCTCGGACATCGAGCATCATTCCGGCGAGCCCTACGCCACCACCGACTGGAATGTCACCGTGAGCGCCCTCAACGGCACCGTCACCTGGGGGACCGACTCGTTCGCGACCGACCCGAACGCCAATGCCCTGCGCTGGGCGACGATGTTCAACTTCTGGTTCGACGCCGACGCGCCGCCCCAGAGCGCCGTGCACGCGCTGGGACTGTTCAAGCCCGGCTCGCCGATCAACATGACCTTCACCATCCCGCTCTTCGCCGACGGCTTCGAGGCCCACAACCTCACCGCCTGGGCGAGCGTCACGCCCTGAACGGGCGTCAGCCCGACTCTCGCCTCTAAGCCAGAGCGAGCAGCGCTCGCGCGCAGCCCAGGAGTGCGGCGTCGGAGCGGACGATTCGCCAGACCGGAATCGGTTCCAGGTAGGAGCGCAGCCTGCCCTTGGCGAGGAAGCGGTTGACGAAGTGGCGCTCGTCGAAGGCCGTGCCGAGACCCTCGAGAGCGCCGCCGGCGAGGTACACCCCGCCACGCGCTCCGAAGGTGAGCGCCAGGTCGCCCGCGAACGCGCCCAGCCAGCCGGAGAAGAGCTCGGTGGCGCGCCGCGCGCGCGGATCGCCGTCGCGCGAGAGCCTCGAGACCTCCTCCGCGCTTGGCACGGGCTCTGAGTTGGTGCTGGCCGGCGCCAGCGTCGCGTAGAGATTCTCGAGCCCCGGACCCGAAAGTACCCGTTCCGCCGACACATGCCCGAATCGCTCGCGCAGCTGCTCGACGATCCGCCACTCCTCCTCATCGGTCGCGGCCAGGTCGCGATGCCCGCCCTCGCTGGAGACCACCGCGAGCCGGTCGCCACCAGGCACGCCGGCCGCCACGCCCAACCCCGTTCCCGGGCCGAGCACGACGAACGGAGACGACTCCGTCGCCCGTCCCTCCTTCACCAGCAGCTTTTCGCTTTCCTCGAGCGAAGCAAGCCCGAGGGCGAGCGCTTCGAAATCGTTCAGGGCGACGCAATGCGTGAGTCCGAACTGCTGCCGCAACTCGCGGAGCGAAAAATGCCAGTGAAGGTTGGTGATGGAAACATCGTCGCCGATCACCGGACCGGCGACGGCCAGGGCGAGGCCCGCGAGGGAAGCAAGGTCGAGGCCTTCGTCGGCGAGGAAGCGAGCGAGGACCTGAGTGACAGAAGAGTAGCCGGCGCTCGGATACGCCGTTACCGCGCCAGGCCGGTCTCCCTCATCGAGGCAGGCGAGGCGGAGATGCGTGCCGCCGAAGTCGCCGACGATTCGCAGCTCGATCCCCTTCCCGTTTACTGCCCGCCCCCGAGATCCGGCCGGCTCTCGAGTGCCAGGATGCGAGCACGGATCAGCTCCGGGAGAAGCGCCTTCGCCTGCTGCTTGTAGTCGAACGCCACGATGAGGCCACTGCCCTCCGCGGCGACGCGGCCAAGCTTGGCGCTTAGCACCTCGTAGCGCATCGTGAAACGGTCGCTCTCGATCTCGCTCACCCAGGTGGACGCGGTGATCTCGTCCGGCCAGGTCAGCGGGGCCCGAAATCGCGCCTGCGTCGAGTGCAGAATCGGGCCGATGCCGGTCTGACGGCGATAGTCGGGCCAGCCGATCGTTTCGAAGTAGGCCAGCCGCGCGCTCTCGAACCAGCGGAAGTAGACCGCATTGTTGACGTGCGCGAACGCGTCCATTTCCGACCAGTGCATCGGAAACGTGATCCGGATGGGCGAACTCCCCGGGCCGCCGGGCGGCTGATCTCCGCCACTCACTGCGTGAGCTGGTCGAGGTAGTGGGGCAGGGCGCGGCGCCACGACGGCCAGTCATGATCCCAGCGCGGGCCCCAGTCATCGACACGGTGCGGCACGCTCTTCGACTCGAGCAGCGCCGCCACGCGCTCGGCGTAGTGGGGTCGTTCCCAGGCCCCACGTCCCGTCACGAGTTGCACGAACCGGGTGCGCAGAGTCGCGAGAAGCGCCGCGTCCTCGAGCTTGGGAAGGAAGTGGAGCGGCGAAGAGTAGTAGAAGTCGAGCGTCATCCGCTCGCCGTCGAGAAACTCCTCGAGGTCGAACTTCCCCGACAGGCAGACCGCGTGACCGAACGCCTCCGGATGACGGCAGACCGCGGCAAGAGCGAAGAAGGCGCCGAGGGAGGCGCCCGCCGTGACGATACCGTTGCCGTTCAAGCCGCGGCCTTCCGAGAGGTGGCGAATGTACGGCGCGAGCTCCTGGTGCAAGAACTCGTCGAAGCGGTTCTGCACCCACGAGCAGTGGCTGGCGGAGTACTCGTCCGAGGCCCAGCACTGACCGGCGACGCTGTCGCACGAAAAGACCTGGACCCGACCGGCGGCGATGAGCCCCTCGAGCGCCTGGATCATGCGGAAGCGCTCGATCTCTTCGGCGTCGCCGCCGGCGGTCGGAAAGAGCAGCACCGGCGCTCCCGACGCGCCCCAGCGGGCCACCGACACATCCTGCGCCAGAAAGCTCGAACGCCAGGTTTCGAGCCGCTTCCGGATCATCTTCCAGATCTCACGCCGGAGCGTTTCCCTTGCGCGGAACGAAATCCGACTCGGTCTTGCGCCAGAGCTGGACGAGTCCCCAGAAGTGCTCGGTGAACTCCTCGATCTCATGTGGCGGGAAGAGCGCGGCCACCTTCTTGCGCACCGCGTCCTTCGCGACCTCGGTGCCGAAGAACTCCCATGCCACCTCGTCGAGGTGCGCCAGGTGCCTGGCGCAGAACTCGGCGAAGCGGTCGCTGTCGAAGCGCTCGTGCGCGAGCCGGCCGTACATCGGCAGCTTCTCCTTGAAGGTCGCGCCCGAGGTCGCGATCTCGAAGAACGGCTCCCAGTCGAGGTTCTTGCGCATCTTGCGCTTCGTGACCGCGGCGAAGATCGACCACTTGAGCTTGGCCTTGACGAGCCAGGGGAAGTGGTAGTGGAGCGACGTCACCTGCGAATCGGGGCAGGCGTTGGCGAAGTCGATCGGATAGAAAACGCCGTCCTGCCGCAGCGCCTCGCAGCTGTTGAAGTCCCAGCCGAAAAACGCGTTGATCGTCAGGCACATGTTCGCCATGTGCTGCCACTCCTCGGCGTTGACGAAGTCGGACGCGACCTTGTAGCGGTCGTGGAGCGGCGCTCCCGGGTCGTACTTCATGAGATGCACCTGGGGACCGACGCCGATCGCGCGCACGAAGATGTCGAACGGCTCGACCGCCCGCTGCAGGTGCATGATCCGCTTGCCCGAGGTGTCATAGGCCTTCACCAGCTCCTCGGCAGTCGAGACTTTCGAGACCCCGACCCAGGCGCCGCCGTCGAACGGCTTGAGGAAGGCCGGAAGCCCGATCCTTTCCCCCACCTCCTTGAGGTTGAACAGGCGGGCGTAGCGCTCGAGCGTCACTTTGAGATCGGTCGCCGGCTCGTACTCCTTCGGCGGCAGCATCCAGGTGTCGGGCACCGGCATTCCGAGGCGCATCATCGCCGCGTAGCTCGTGTGCTTCTCGTTGGCCTGGATCGACCACGGGTTGTTGAGCACGTAGAGGTCGTTCATCACGACCGCTTTCTTGATCCACTCGCGCGACGTGTGGTACCAGTGGGTCAGGCGGTCGAGCACGACGTCGTATTTCACCGGCTGCCTGAGATCGAACGGTTCGATCGTCACGCGATCGACCGCTACCCGCACCGTGTCGCCACCGATCGGAATCGCCAGGTTCAGCCGCTTGAGAATCTCCTCGTAGCAGATCGGCCAGCACAGATCCGCCCCCAACGACAGTCCGATTCGCCGCGTCACGTCGGCCATTTCTCGCCCTCTCGACGATGCGGCGAAAGACTAGCATCGTGGCCGATTATCGTCATCTGCCGCCGCGACTTCGTCGCCCTCCCGTCGGCATCCGCCACGGGCGTAGCGCGAGCGACACGGCTCGCGGTAGCGCCTCCATACACCTCGTGCTACACTTTTGTGTATGCGAACGAATATCGTCCTCGACGAGGATCTGGTGCGGGAAGCGATGGCGATCTACCGGCTTCGAACCAAACGGGAGGCCGTGGATCTGGCGCTGCGCGAGCTGGTGCGGCGCGGCGGCAAGAAGGATCTCACCGAGCTCGCCGGCAAGATCCGCCTCGCCGAGGGCTACGACCCCGGGCGCCTCCGCGCGCTGCGCGGCGGCGACCGTGGCCGTCGTTGATACTTCCGTCTGGATCGACGTCTTCGCCGATCACACCGGCAGAAAGCGCGCCCGCCTGCTTGCTCTCGTCGGCGACGACGAGATCCGCCTGACGCGGTTTCATCAGCTGGAGCTGCTCCAAGGAGCGCGTGACGAGCGCGAATGGACGACGCTGGCGAGCTACCTCGAGACTCAGGACTATCTCGAGCCGGGCGCCGCCACCTGGACCGACGCCGCCCGCTGGTATTTCGATCTCCGGCGCGCCGGCAGGAGCGTCCGCGGCACCATCGACTGCCTCATCGCGCAGCTCACCCTCGAAGCCGGCGAGCTTCTACTCCACCGCGACCGTGACTTCTCCACCCTCGCCACTCTCCGCCCCCTGCGCGAACAGTGGGTCGCCTGGTAACCTACTCGTAAACCATCCAGAGCGGGCCCGGGAAGAGGAAGGAGAGGCCTTCGCGCAAGCGGTCGCGCCAGTTCTCCCAGTTGTGGCCGTCGTGCGCCTCGACGTAGCGCACGTCCATGCCGGTCGACTGGAGGATCGGCACCAGCGACCGGTTTTCGTAGATCAGCGACTCGTAGACGCCGCACGACTGGTAGATCTTCTCCGCCACGCGTCGAGGCTGGTCGCGGAATCCGTTTACGAAGGTCACGATCGGCTCGAAGGCCGGACCGCGTTTCGAAGGACCGATGTCGGTGAAAGCGAACGAGCCGGACTGCACGAGGAGGCGCCCGAACTGGCCCGGGTAGCGGCAGGCGGTCGCGAACGCCGCCACGCCGCCGAAGCTCGCTCCCATGAGACCGCGCGCGGCGGCGCCCTTCTGCAGCGGGTAGCGCGCCTCGACGGCCGGCACCAGCTCCTCGGCGATGTAGCGCGCGTGGTCGGGGTCGGCCGCGTATTCGCGCATGCGCGAGCGCGACTGGGTCAGCGCGACGATCATCGGCGCGACCTCCAGGCGGTGAATCAGATTGTCGAGCACCGTCTGGAGCTTGGTGAAGTGCAGATAGTCGATCCCATCGTGAACCACCAGGAGTGGGTAGCGGCGCGAAGCGCGGAAGCGCGCCGGGAGATAGATCTTCACTTCCGGAGCGTGGCGCAGGAACCGGCTGGCGACCCGCAGTGGCTCGAGCCGGCCCGGCCGGGCCTCCGGGTCAGGCCGGATCCAGTCGGGAGGGAGGTAGTCGGCGCCCTGGCAGACGGAATTGGCGCCGAACGGATCGTGCGCCAGGTTCGGATTCAACGGATCGCGGATCAGCCGGCTGGTGTCGCCGTGCTGCACCTCGAGCTTGTACTCGACCCGCGACCGGACCGGAATCTCCTGGGTCAGATACCAGAGATCGCTGCCGACGACGGGGACGAACGGCTGCGCCGACGGCAGGCCGAAGATCCAGTGCTGGAGATAGACCGCGTCGACCTGGCCGCGAAACAGGAACGTCACCGTGCGCCCTTCGACGATCGGCACCGTGCGGCCGGCCAGAAAAGCCTCGACGCGCTCGGGCGAAAGGCCCGGCTCGGCGAGCAGGGCCTGGATCGCCAGCGTCACGCCTCCCGCTCCGCCGGCATCGGCGCCAGCGGCGCCCGCGGCAACATCGGCGATGTCGGCGGCATCGGCGGCATCGGGCCGAGTCGGCCGTCCGGGAGGATCCGGCTCATTCCGCCGCATGACCGCCACTCGCCGCTCCCTCCTCCGCTCGCGTCAAGCTCGAGGCAGCCGCCGTCGCTCATCGCCACGCAGAGCGCCGGCGCGAAGCGCCGCGCCACGCGCGACAGCCGCTCGGGATCGTCGAGGGCGAGGCGTCGGTGGGCGTGCGGCAGCGGCACGACGCCGCGCGCCAGCCCGAGCCCCGCTTCGAGCACCTCGGTGATCCCCTGCCCCTGGGGCGGAAAATGATGAAAGACGATCACTCTCTCCGCGATCGCCATGGCGCCGGCCGACCAGGCGAAAATCGCCTTGGCGCCGATCTTCCGCCCGAGATCGAAAAGCCGCAGTCGATTGAGCAGTATCGCGACGTGGCCGCCGGCGATCGCCACCCCTTCGGCGCGCGCCAGCTGGCGCTCGATCTGGCGCGCGTGGCGCATCACGGCGGGCCGGTCGGTGGGGCGCAGGCGCTCGTCGAACTCCTCGTGCAGCGAGGTGATCCGGATCAGGTGGTGGGCGTCGAGGTCGCGCATCCCGGCGAGCGCCGAGTCGAGCTCGGGGCGCAGGAAGTTCGGATCGCCGTCCCGTTTCTCGATCTCGCGCAGCGCGGCGAGCGCATGCGCGAGCCGTCCGCGGTAAATCTCCTGCAACTCGCGGAGGCGCTCCTGCCGCTCGCGGTAGGCGCGCTCGAGCTCGGCGTCGCGCTCGAAGACGTCTTCGCTCCGGGCGTAGAGCATCAGGTTTTCGGTCCGTTCCCCCAGATGCTCGTGGAGCTCGAGATCCTCCGCCTCGCGCTCCTGCCAGCCCGCGGTCACCGAAGCGAGACGACCGGATACCCCCGCTCGCGCCACCGCTTCGCCGAGCGTGGGAGTGAAGCGCTGCGGTCCGAGGAGGGTCAGCGAGGGCATGGGCTAGAATTCCAGGAAAACACGATACCGCGAGTCCACGCCGTCAGCGGAGAGAGCTCATGCACGTCATCTTCGTCGAACCCAGATTCCCCTTCAACCAGCGCGAGTTCGTGCGCGGCCTGCATGCCGCCGGCGCTCGCGTGACGGGCGTCGGCGAGCGCCCCTGGGAGTCGTTCGACGACGAGCTCAAGAGCTGGATGGTGGGCTACGAGCAGGTCCAGACCGTCGTTCACGAAGGGACGATGCTCGAGACGGTGAAGCGCATCCAGTCGCGCGGCTGGGTCGACCGTCTGGAGGCAACGGTCGAAGCACACATCCTGCCGGCCGCGAAGGTGCGCGAGGCGGCGGGCATTCCCGGCACGAGCGTCAGGACCGCCTTCCTCTGCCGCGACAAACCGGCGATGAAAGAGGCGCTGCGCGCCGCCGACGTCCCCTGCGCCCGGTCGAGCGGCGTTTCCAGCGCGCAGGAGCTCCGCATGTTCGCCGCCGAGGTCGGCTATCCGATCATCCTCAAGCCACGCGCCGGCGCGGGCGCCGCGGGGACCCAGCGGGTAGCCAACGACCGCGAGCTCGAGAGCGCCATCGTCGAGCAGGGGCTCGACCGCGGCGCCCACCCGGGCGCGGGGGTCGCCGCCGAGGAGTACATCGAGGGCCACGAAGGCTTTTACGACACGATCTCGATCGGCGGCCGGGTCGTGCATGAGTTCGTCTCGCACTACTACCCGAACGTGCTCGAGGCGATGCGAACGCGCTGGATCTCGCCGCAGATCGTGACCACCAACCGAGTCGACGCGCCCGGCTACGGCGACCTTCGCAAGATGGGCCAGCAGGTGATCGAGGCGCTCGGAATCGGTACGTCGGCGACGCACATGGAGTGGTTCTTCGGGCCGAAAGGGCTCAAGTTCTCGGAGATCGGTTGCCGCCCGCCCGGCGTCGGCGTCTGGGATCTCTATGCCGCCGCCAACGAGTTCGACATCTACCGCGAGTGGGCGCACGCCGTCGTCGACGGCGCGCCGGTAGAGCGCCTGTCGCGCCGCTACGCTTGCGGGATGATCAACCTCCGCCCGGACCGCGACGGCCGCATCCGCGCCTACGAGGGGCTGGAGAAGATCGAACAGCAGTTCGGCGAGTGGCGGATCGATTCGCACCTGCCGCCGGTCGGCTCCCCCACCGCCGGTGTCGCGGGCGGCTACATGGTCAACGCCTGGATGCGCTTCAAGCACCCCGACTACGACCAGCTCCGCCGCATGCTCGACAGCGTCGGCCGGACCGTGAAAATCCTGGCGGCCTGATCCTCGCCGCGGCGATCACCCCGGGGGTGGGAATAAACCCTGGGGCGCCCTTGTTGCCCTCTGATACGGCCTATACCAGTTTTTGGTGTAGACTATGGATGATTTCGTGCGGAAGTTCCCCCACGAAACAACGGTAGTTGGGTACGGTTCGCCGGCTCAGACTACAAGGAGCAGGTCGAACATGCGTATCCAAGGTACTGTGAAGTGGTTCAACGACGCCAAGGGCTTCGGATTCCTCACCCGCGAGGACGGCGAGAAGGACGTTTTCGTCCATCACTCCGCGATCCAGGGCCAGGGCTTCAAGAGCCTGGCGGAAGGACAGAAGGTCGAGTTCGACGTCGTGCAGGGCCCCAAGGGCCCGGCGGCTGAGAACGTCAGCGCCGTCTGAACGAATTACTAGACAAACGAAAGGCCGGTTCGCCCAAGGCGAGCCGGCCTTTTTCTCGTTCAGGAATCGGCTGGACCGGTCAGGCGATCTTGCGGCTCTTTCGCAAGCTCAGGAAGGCGGCCAGACCGAGCAGCAGGCCGAGCGCCGCGATTCCAACACCCGAAATTGTCGGAATCTCGAGAATCGACTGACCCGCCGTGCCGTCGATGTCGAACGCGAACTCCACAAGAGTCGGGCCCTGATTGCTAGCCGCCGACCAGTACGGAACACTGTAGAACGTAGAGCCGAAAAGTCCCGGGTTAAGGATCGGAGTGCTGCCCGACTCCGTCCAGAAGGCCCGGCCACCACCGCCCTGAC
>ERZ1292633.5707-Hain-H41-02um-R1-5707-length-11141-cov-9_pt1 | contig 11141 bp, 2 predicted proteins | sample MGYA00564406_ERZ1292633 | MGnify/ENA primary metagenome ERZ1292633 (study PRJEB36523, sample SAMEA6512639) | groundwater metagenome | collected 2019-01-08 | study: AquaDiva: Metagenomics assemblies of 32 groundwater samples
GACATGGTTCTCCGTTTCTGCCCCGTGGCCAAATGGGGTGTAACGTACTGTACATATAGTATGCTATAATCGTCCGGACCCTTACTATAACTATTACTATATAGTGCGCTACCCACCCTGCAAAAACGGAAGTCTGTCTCCACATTCCCGCAGCGATGGAGACGCCAACTGTGTGTGTGGGGGGGAGTGTAGCGTGAGCGAGAGAAGTCTCGAGGACACTTCATATTGTTTCCACCATTTCCCTCCGCGGGGGGCCACCCTCTAAAAAGCATTGGTTTTTGGGAAATCAATGTTTATTTTTCGCCCGTCCACGAAAATGGCGACAGGTTCCCCGCCGTGCCTCCGTCGAGTGGTGGCGCTGGTCACCATCGTTGCGTTGGCTGCGGCGGCCGCCGCTCCTGTCGGTGATGGGCGGAGATGGTCCGTGCAGTGGCCTCTCTCTGCGCGCGAATCCCTCATGGCATCATCTCATTGTCACGGGATGACGGCGGCGACGACGACGGCCAGGAGGATGACGATGATGGTGATGGCGTGGCGGCGGCCGCCCGACCGAGGGGCAGGTGACTCCTCGCTTCGGGGCGATCTGGGCGGCGATTCGCACGTTGGTGGGGGCGGCGACCTTCTGGGTCGTCGAATTGTGACGACGCAGAAGGGCATCACCACCATGCGAGGCAGGGGGAGGCTGCCATTATTCCTCTTCGCGGAGGCGGCCGCCGTGCCGGGATTTCGCCTCGCCGTGGGTTCGGCGACGGCCCCCGCGAACACCGTCGGCCGCTTGGAAGTTTCCCGCGATACGAGTATCGCGACGCCCGTGTGGCGGACGGTTTGCGACGACTACTTCGACTCCACCGTCAAGGCGCAAGTCACCTGCAAGTCGGTCGGTGCCCCGACTACATTCGCCTACGCATATATCCACCCGGGAGGCGTGGCAGCACCGTCGGTGACCCCGGAAACGCCGGCAGTCTCATGCACCGGTGCTGAAGCCAACATTTTGCAGTGTTTTTCCACCTCGAACAGCGTGTGTGATCACACAGAAGACGTCGGAGTGATTTGTCGAGCGACAGCCCCAGCTCGATGGGAGTACCGCCTCACGGGGTTGGGCCTGCAGTCGTCCGGTCGCGTGGAATTGAGGCCGTCGCCAGACGACTTGTGGGGTACCATCGACGGGGCGCTCGTCAACACCGCCGCCCAAATGAAGGCCATTTGCGTGTCCCTCGGATTAGGGTACACGACGGCGGTCGTGCCGGTGAAACTCGCAAATTTCGCAGGACCAGCGAGCTCACCGATTTATGTCGTAAAAACAGGCGCGTGCGCCGCGATCACCGACACCGCGACGCAAAACGACTTTATGACCATTTGCACGGGCATAAAGGCGACAGCTTTTCTCTCAGCGGAGACGGCCGTCCACGCCGCCGACCTGTCCATTCAGTGCAAAGCACCGTGCCCTGGACCGGCGAGCGACTACTGCAACATGTTGTACGCCAATGGACTCACGGCGGCGTCGAATTTTCCCGACTGTGTTTGCAATTGCTTTGTGGGCTATGATCCGACGCAGAAGTGCGAGCAGTGCGCGGTGAAATACAGCGGCTTTCCGACTTGTGTCCCGAGTCCTTGTTCGAACGCGGTGGCGTGCAACGGCAACGCCCTCAGCATGTCTGGTAATCTTGTCAGCGGCTGTGTGTGCGCCGCGTGCGTGGTTGGCTACGCAGGTGCCACGTGCAACCAATGTGCGGTCAAATACACAGGGTATGGGACTCCGGGCGGGTGCGTGCCGCAATCTTGCGTTTTACTCACCGCATGCGGCGCCAACGCCGCGACGGTCACTGGCGATGCCGTCAATGGCTGTGTGTGCCAATGCAAGGTGGGTTTCGCAGGGGCGACGTGCACTCAGTGCGCAGTTGGTTTTATGCCACTGCCGTGGTGTGATCAATGCAACCTTCCGCTGTACGAAGGATACCCCGACTGTCAGGAAGTGCGCTGCAAGAACGCGACGGATTGTAGCAGTCGAGCCGAGACGGTCTCTGGCACTTTGGTGCAAGGTTGCACGTGCACGTGTCTCAGAGGGTTCATTGGCGCGCAATGCGATGCGTGTGAGGTCAACTACGTCGGGTTTCCAGATTGTGTGCCACAGCCTTGTGATGCGACGGTCTATTGCAGCAATCATGCGGCGTCGGTCGACGGCAATTTGATTGACGGGTGCGTATGCCATTGCTTGGAAGGATTCGATCCTGCCGCACGCTGCGCCGCGTGTCTGAAAGGGTATAAAAATTATCCCGTGTGCGAAATCGACGTCTGCACCGTTCAGGTTCAGTGCTACGGCTTCGCCAGCAACGTGACGCGCACCGACGACGCCGAATGCGTGTGCGATTGTATTCATCCCCGCGTTGGACAACACTGCGACAGTTGCGCACCGGGCTACGAAACGGACTCTGTTTACGTGCCGTGTCAAGCGATTGCGTGCGACGTCGTGACGAACTGCGCCAATCACGCCGCTTATGTCAACGGCACACTGCCTATAGGCTGTCAGTGCCACTGCATGGAAGGCTTTAACCATTCACACGATTGCCAGTCGTGTGCTCGCGGGTACGAGAATTACCCCGCTTGTACCGCGATCGCCTGCACCGTCGAACGCGATTGTGGGAATCGGGCGTTCAACGTGACGGGCACCATTCCCATTGGATGTCAATGTGACTGCGTTTGGGGCCACAACGCCACCGCCGCTTGCGAAACGTGTCTCGAGCCCTGGTTTCGAATGAATGTTTCTGTCATCAGTGCCCCGGGTTTAGGCATTTGCGAACCGCAGCCTTGCCTAGTGGAACAGGATTGCACGGGCACCCTTCAGGCCAACGGCGTCAGTGGATCCTACATCGGCGCGTCGCCGGATGCGTCGCAAGTGCCTCGAGTTGAACTGCTTGACAGTGACGGGCAATCTCACCTTGGAATTGGCTACTTCAACTACTCCGTCCTTCTGCCGCCAGATGGACGCTACCCTTTCGGCTGTTCGTGCGACTGCCGGCGCGGCTTCACGAACGACACGATGTTCCTGCCTTACTGGTGGCCACCCCCGCTGAACGGCAGTCTGCCGGCTGTTCCGACAACCCCTCCTCCCTTTCCGTCAGCGTTGAATACGACTGGCGAACCGGAGGGTGATCACAACGCCACTTCTGGTGGTCCGATTTTACCATCCTCATCGTCACGAATAACGGCCTGGCGAGGCTGCAGTGCGTGTGCATCGAACTATGGCGGGTTTCCAGACTGCACTCCGCTGCCCTGCTCGCTCCGCGCTCACTGCAATGGACCCTCGGTTGCCAAGAGCGTGAATGGCGACCTCATAAATGGCTGTCAATGTGTGTGCCAAGACTCAACCCAAGGATCGCAATGCGAGAGGTGCCACCCGCTCTTCGCTGGTTGGCCGAATTGCGTCCCAAAGGGCTGCGGCAACACAACGGTGGCGAAACTTGCCGCCAGTTGTCACCCCTTGGGCACCGACCGCATGACGGGGAGCCTTGCCGTTGGCTGTAGCTGCCGGTGCCATGCATCTTACGTGGGCCGTCGATGCGACGCGTGCGCACCCGGATTCACGAAGCGGCGACTTCAGGCGTCGGATTTGGATTACGACAGCGTCGTCGACGCCTTATCGGCGGTTGGAACGACCACCACGATCCCTGGAGATGGGTTCATGTTCCGCTGCACGTTGCCGACCGTGACGATGTCCATTTCCCGACCTTCCCCGTCGCGGAGCCGTTCAGGAGGATCGGCGACGCCCAGTGTTTCACGACGGTCCAGTAAGAGTGGCCTCTCGATGTCACTGAGCCACTCGCCGTCCCGCAGCGCGGCGTCGCGATCGCGCACGATTTCGCTCATGCCAACCGTCACATTCGAACTCTTCCCGCGACAATTGTCGCAAAAACAAGTTCGCGGAGAAGCACCGGCGCCGTTGGATAGTGTGGCGCTGGGAGTGGGACACGCGGGCGAAGGGCGCATCCGGTTTGTATTGCGCGTCTTGGGTGGCTCGTTCCTCACTTGCCCGACTTCGCTTTCCAGGCGCGTGTGGGACAACGCGTCTTCCATATTCGCGGCTGCCACGTCCCCTTCCGTCCTTCGGCCTTCGTCTTCAGGCAGTGCACAGGAAGTCGGCGGAAGTTCGTCGGCTTTGCTGCCCACCGCGGCTTGGCTCCACCGACTTGTCTGGGGCATGTTCACTTTTCAGTCGACGCTAAGCAGCGTGCAGCAGTATCAGAGCGCGTTCGCCAGTCGCCATCGGAGCTTGTTTTCGACCACTCCGCTGCCGCTGTTCGCGTCGATAGGCGGTTTGAATCCGGACAACGTTGTCCTCACGGATAGCGGCGACGCCCAGTCGGAGGCGCTCGACCAGCTCAACAGTCTACATTCTTTCGTTCGATCGTTGCTGTTCGACCCGTCCCCGTTAGCGGCCGCCAACGCCGCCGTCCAAGCCTCCGCCGCTGCACCCTCGACAACGACTAAAGTTAGTAGTCCCGCGACGGGGGTACCCACCGGCTCCGCTGCGACGCCGCCTCCCATCACCCACCACGACGCGATGGGGGCTGTGTCCTCCGCCATCGTCGCCATCAACGAAACGGTGATCGTCTTCGACATGAATATGGACGCGCAGTATTTCGCCCCGATTGACGAAGTCGTCACCGTTCGCGTGGCCCGGCACCTTCTCGTGAATCCGAATCCGTCGAATTTTGACGCGTCTCAGACCGTTAATATTAAGTGGGAACGCGGATTCAGCAGTGTGCCGGAGGGCGTCGTCACGGCGGCCAAAGCTGGCGTCGTCGGTGCGAGCGTGGCGTCCTCCGTGTTGACGGCGACGGGGGCCAGCGCATCCCAAGCGGCCAAGTCGCTCGCTTTGTTCGATCTGCTATTATGCGACAGTGATTTGGGCTCGCCGTTAGATCCAAATCAAAGTCCCACCGGCGTCGCGGTAACGAATGATCTCACGCGCTATCACGTGGGCGCGATGCTCTTCAATCCTCTGCTCATTCTTTCCGTCGCCGCCGCTCACGCGGTATTCGCCGCGCTCGTGGCCCGGATGAGGTCTTGGTCCGTCACGCACACGATGGCGATGCTACGCTTTCCTAGCTTGGAGGTCATACCCTACATGTTCTTCGCGCAAGATACCGTGACATCGTCCTTGATTGTGGCCGTCAAGCATGAATCGGTCACGTGGCGTATTTTTGGAGGATTCTCATTGCTCTTTTTGTGGGTAGGAAGCATTCTGGCAACGATTGTGTTTCTCCGGAAGTATTTCCGAGCGGCGCAGCACCGCATGGGAACCGTGATCGAACTTGGAAGCAGCTCCAAAGACAGGTGGTCGTCGCAACGGCAAGTCGCTACCAACAAAGCAAGATTGGAACAGCTCGAAGCGGAGCATAAGGCATTGCCGCTTCACAGAAAGTTCTTCAAAGGACTGCGTTGGTTTTTCCTTGGCGACCGCGAATGGATTTCACTCGCGGAGGCCCGTGCCCTGTCGTCTGGCAATAACGATGCCACGAAGAAGCCAACTGAGCCGTCTGGTTCTTCGCAGCACCGGCGAGCGGCCGGTCGCGACGACGGAAGGAGGGGGGGTAAAAAAGATGACAAGGAAGAGTTCATCCCGCGGTTCGCGCCCCTCTTCACCGCCTACCGCATCGAACGCTACTGGTTCTTCGTCGCGGAGGAACTCACCGTGCTCGCCTTAGGCGCCGCCGTGGCGTTTCAGCCCCAAGATGGAGAATGTGGCACCGTCGCTGCGGTGTTCACCACGATTCTCGGTCTGTATGCCCTTTGCGTGATCGTCCTGCGGCCCTATTTAGCACCGTTCGATCAAGGCTTCTCGGTCGCGTTAGCCGTGATGCAGTTCATGGCGGCGATCCTCGCCGTCGTCGCGACCCTCGTTGCGGGACACGAGAGCTGGGGCAATGCGGCCCTGTTCCTCACCACGGCGGTCACCGGCATGTCGATGTTCAAAACCTTGCTCGATGTGATGCTGATTGGATACGAAATCTATGAAGACAGCGCTGGCTGTTGTCGAGACCGTTCGCGCACCACGACGCTACAGCGTGACGACAATAATATTCGAAGCCGAAGGTCCTCTTCGAACGCTGACGCCGCCACGTCACCGGAGGAGGACAACAACGATGCCACCGATGGTAGTGACGACGGTCCCTTCAGGGGAACCACGACGTCGCCGCGACGAAAGGGAGACGATGCCGCCGTGCAGCAGCAGCTATTGGATCACGCCGATCGCCGGGGCGTCACTCTGAACATCGCGTTGCTCGACGGATTTCCTCCCTCATCTTCGCAACGTAATTCCAGCCGCACGATGGCGGTTACGAGCAATGGGGGCCATAGCGGCCTGACCTCTGGGGAACCGAAGCACAACAACGAAACACTCCCGACACCGACCGGTAACGGGCGGGTGGCGGCCAGGCGAAGGCAACAACGACGTTCGCTGTTGTCATCCGACGACGACGACGACGATGTCGATGTCGATGTTGGCGGTGCAGGTGGAGGGGGGCAGCAGAAGCAGAGAGGGCACATTCTCAAAGACCACTACGGCAGTTCAAGCGAACTCTCATCCGATGAGGGGGACCAGCGTCATCGTGGTGGGGGTTTGGTGACGATGCAGCAGCGACCGCCACCCAAGGCGGCTGCACCTCCGCTGCACATGCCAGAATTGTACCGGCGCGCCACTAGCGAATTCGACGACAGGCAGCGCCTCAAGCGGGAAAGCCGCAAAGCCGCCGGCGCGTCTGCGAGAGAGCCTCGCGGCCCCGAGAGTTTATCTCGCCGCGGTCGAAATCCACTGGAAGCCGCGGATCGGCGCCTTATTGGTGGGGGGCTGCTCCATGTGCCGATAATGTCGCACGACGACTGCGACGACGACAATGAGCTGCGCACGCTAATGGCGTCCGCGACGCGCCACCGACAGCAAGAGGCGGTGGCAACGGAGCGCGCCCGCAAACGAATCGGTCGCCAGGGCAGCAAGTTATCTGAGTCACGGCGGAGCGCAAATGGCATTTCTGATCATAAGATGTCTGATCATAATGGATGCGGGCCGCCGCCGTCCGACGACGATGACGATGATGAAGTGCCACTCTTACGGATCAACTTGCACGGCGCTCCTTGCCCACCCGCGCATGGCGCGGCACCGTTCACGGCGGCCGCTGCCACGACTCTGCCGGCCGCAGGGAAGCCCCATTTTTGCGACCGACGTCGCGAAGGAGCCGACGAGGCGTCCCTGTTGCAGCGACACACATCGTCTTACTACTGAAGGGTGGGGTGGTGTGTGGAAAGGAAACCACCAATCCAATGTCGCGCAATTGAGCAGAAGAATCCCCCGGCGGCGAACAGTTTACGTTAGTTTCAGCTTCGACGTTGGTTTCAAAATCAGATCTCGCGCCCCTCAATTTCGTTCCTTGGTGCAGGAGCGCATCTGCTGCTGCTGTACACTTGGGCATTTTTATTCTGAGCTTACCGTTTCCCTTGGAGACTCCTTCGTTCTATTCCCTGTTGACTTTTTTGTTCCCGCGCCGCATGTCGCTCCGAGGGCCGAGTGATGCGTGGCAGCCATCAACTTGTGCCTGTTGCGTCCTTCAGGAGCACAGCATCGTATTGCTTCGCGTGGCAGATACGACCGCCCCGGGCGTGAGGGGGACCACGGAGATGGTGCGCTGTTGCCGCGTCTTGGCGAGGGAAGACGGTCGATCTTTTCCAAACCACCACGGCAAGGTCAGCTGACTAGACGCGACTACCGGCCCTGGTGGTGGTTGTGATGCCACGACGGCGTTTGCGTTTGCTCCCGTGAGAGTGTACGTGTACCCGTGGACGTTGCCGAAGTCGTCGGCCGCGACGCACCTTCCAGGAAGTCGCTCCCAGCGGAAGCGAAGAGGCGTTTGCCTAGACGACGACATCAGCGGTGCCACTGATGGGTATGAAGCCGTCCTTCGTCTTTTTTCAGAAAGCATCACCGCGCCTTCAGTCGACAGCAGTCGTGCAACGCCTGACATTTCCTTCGCGCCAACGCAGAGCCTGCGCGTTTCGGGAACCTTGGCGCCGCTCACGGCGACGACGCACAGCGACGTCGAAGTTGACGCGGAACTATCGTCCGTGGGCAAGAAGATGAAGGGCAATACGAGACGCCACCCCTCCTCCACGAACACTCGTGGAGCCAAGGGGAAGGACCAAGAGGCAACTGTCGATTCACCAAGCCGCAGTCCGCCACCGCCGCCGCGCCTCGCCGTTTTCGAGGTGCTCGCGAGTTGCAACGACTTTGTGGTGCGGCCTTCGCTTTGCCAACGCCGCCCCGCCCCAGGTGCTTCAGCAGTGGGGGACCCGTGCCCTTCTCCGGCCTCATCCCTTCCTAGACCCAGCGACGACTACTCTCACGAGACAATCGATCGTGATCTTGATAGACGAGGAGACGCCGCCAGCAGCATGATCGATCGCGTGGTGGGGTTGGGCGTCTTTCCCGCCCCTCATTCACGGGCGGAGAGGGGGACGAGCGGATGCGACAGCTCCCCACGCGGGCGGCAGTTACTTTTTTTGGAGCCACCAGTCGTCCGCTTCGAGGAAGGTAGTCGTGGGCCCAAGGGGACGTCGGTGTCCGCCGTTCAGGAGAGGGTGTACGAAAGACTCGCCGAGGCGGACCGGCGGCAAGTGTTGGCGTTGACCGACGTGCACGATCTCGTCGCCAAGAATCCCAATCTTTACGGCCCTCCGCCCCCATCATCGAAAGACGTCAAGGATGTAGGTCGTCGTGCGCGTCGGCGAGCATCGGGGTCGCCGCCGCCTCTTCCTCCCCCGGCGCCCTTTGGAGTGTTCTTGACCAATGCGATTCCCCTCGGGGATGTTGGCGGTGGCGGTGGTGACGACGACGACGATGACGATGAGATGATGGAGACGGATGCTGATCACCATGATGAAGCTACGTGGCAGGCGGGGTCGAAAACCAAGGGTGCATCAACCTCGGGTGACTCTGCGTCGGAGACCTTCGATGCCTCCGATAATTCCAATCTGTCCGCGTCACAAGAGGAGGAAAGCTCGCCCCAGCGTGACTGGAGGAGCCGCCGAACGCAGAACGACGAAGAGGTCATTGCTCAGCCATTGAAGCGTTCGGCGCTGTTTCCGCTCACCGCCCGCCTCAATCACGCATGCGTGCCCACTGCGGCTTGGTTCTGGGACGACGAGTGCGGTATCCAAATCGTTGCCGCATTGCCCTCCGCGCTCACGGTGGATGAAAATCGCCGCCATTTCCCGTTCGCACACGGAGCCGCCGCGCGACCGACGGGGAGCGACGAAGAGCATCCGAATGACCACCCCGGACCATCGCGGCCTACCGCCGCCGCCGCCACGCCGTGCGGCGAGTACGTCGCCAGTTATGTTGACGAGCTCGATCGTGCATGCCTCGACGTCGATCGTCGACGCGCGCTTTTGAAAGAGTCCTTCGGCTTTGATTGCTGCTGCCAGCGATGCGTGTGGGAGCTGCAAAACGAATCATCGCGCGGTGGTAAATGCCACGAAGCTCCGAACGTAGCGAACCCCTTTCGTCAACTGCATAGGCTGAGAGCCCGTTGGCGTCAGTGCCTCGCGGCGGCGGACGCCGGGGTCCAGCAGTGCTTTTCATCAGAAGAACGACTCGACGCCGCTGCAGGGAGGGACCTCGCGTCGTCATCGTCGAATGATGACCCCTTGATACGCGGCAGCCTCGCGGCGATGGGTGCGTCACACGACGACGACGACGATCGCTCAGCGAATGACATCGATCATCGCGGCGACTTGTGGATCAAAACCGTCCGTGCCGTTACGATGGAATTCCAGCGGTTCACGGCTGCTCACCATCGTCATCGCGCAGCGCAGCGAAGAAGAAGGTGCAGCACTCAAGAGGCCTGTGGTCTCTTGAGCACATTACGACAGCTGGCGTCGATGTTGACCGCCTCGGTCTCACCTTTTTGCGGTGCTGCGTCATCGCCTACTGCCGCGTCCGATAACGTGACGAGAGCGGCCCTACCGAACCATGAAGAGGGTGGCGGTGATCCTCATGGAGTCGCGTGGTCACTGCAAAGGGCAGTGTGGCGGCAAGTAGGGGGAGTCAAGATGGCCGCCACCACCTCCATTCCAGACGTAGCGGGCCGCACCGCAGGCGGGGAGAAAGGAGAGGATAGGAACGAAGAAGAAGAAGCTACCGAGGCGGGATTGCAGCATCCCCCGCCGCCATTTCCGTCCTATGCGGCACACTTGTCGATTGTGGATACTATTGGCCGCTGTTTGTATGCAATGTCGTGGTTCATGTTGTTGCTTTGGTCGGCGCGTGGCATCCGCCAACCATGTGGCCGTCATGATGATGACGACGACGACAACGGTGACGACGACGACGACCACAACCGCAGCAATAAAAACGCTGCGTTGGTGGCCACGACGTTCGCTGCCGTGATTCGGATCGCCCACCAATGGCATGCATGCATATTGAGGCCCGGTTGGTTGGCGCTCCTCGGTACCGCGGAACACATTTTGGCACCATGGAGGCACCACCTCAATGGTAAGACGTCGACCGTGGTGACTCCTCGCCCTCGACTAGAGAGGGCATCTGCCCACCAGGCTGAAGATGACGACCTCGTCGTTCGGCCGCCTGCGATGCTCAACCCAGCGTTACAGCTGATGAAGGGTGCGCGGTCGTCGACCGCTACGTTCACGTCCCTTCCCAGCCGCATCGTGGCTCAGCGATCGGCGTGCCTTCAGCAATGGCTTGATGCCTTGGTGGTTGACGACTCGGCGATCGGGCGTGCCTTCAGCAAAAGGCATGACGCAGTGGTGGTTCCCTTCGGAAGGGTGCCCAATGAACGTTCGACATAAAGCCATCACGTTCGACACAGATGACGTGATGGGCATTTGATCGCGCTTCAACGTCTTGATGCCGCGCGATCGAGCTTGCAGACCACCGTGGCGACACTCCTCATCAAGGAGACTAGAAAGATAAAGCCTGTGCAGGGGTAGGATGGAACACCCCGCACCGGGGCGCGACTTGGCGCAGAGTCCCTGTCTCGGAATGTGGGGGGACCCCTCGAAAGTGAGTTGTCTGGGCGGAAAGTAGCGGAAAAGGTTGTTATCTGGCGAAAGGAGCTCATTTTTCTGCCTTC
>ERZ1292633.5708-Hain-H41-02um-R1-5708-length-11136-cov-22_pt1 | contig 11136 bp, 11 predicted proteins | sample MGYA00564406_ERZ1292633 | MGnify/ENA primary metagenome ERZ1292633 (study PRJEB36523, sample SAMEA6512639) | groundwater metagenome | collected 2019-01-08 | study: AquaDiva: Metagenomics assemblies of 32 groundwater samples
CTCGTCGTGGACGACATGTCGACCATGCGAAGAATCGTCAAGAACATCATGAAGCAGCTTGGGTTTGCGAATGTCGAAGAGGCCGAAAATGGCCAGGACGCGCTCGACAAACTCAGGGCGGATTCATTTGGATTCGTCATCTCCGATTGGAACATGCCAGTCATGACCGGCATCGACCTGCTGCGGGCCATTCGTGCCGACGACAAGTTGAAAGGTATTCCTGTTTTGATGGTGACGGCGGAGGCGCAAAAGGAAAATCTTGTCGAAGCAATCAAAGCAGGTGTGAGTAATTACATCGTGAAGCCGTTTAGCGCTGAAATATTACAGGAAAAAATGAACAAGATTTTCAAATAGCGGCACTGTAGGCGTGAAACGTAAAACGTAAAAAGTGAGAGGTTTCGGATGAAGAGCATTCGGCATTCTCACATTTTACGTTTCACGTCTCACGTTTCACGATTCTTGATATAGGGAGATACCCGTGCTGAATGGCAGTCCCAAACTATATGACGAACTCGGTGAGTTGGCCCGCTATCTCGAAACGGCCATGCGGCAGATGGCTGAGGTCGGAGCTCCGATAGTGGCCGGCAGCGCCCAGCTGCCTCAAGCGACAGCCCATCTGCTCGATCTGAACAAAATGACGGAAGCGGGCACAATGGAAGTGATGCGCTTGACAGAGATCATTCAGGATAATCACGCCCGTGTCGCCAAGGAACTGGCCACGGTGGTTTCGACATTGGAAGTAGTCGATTGTAAGACTCTCGCAGCGCGATTGGGGAAGACTGCTAGTGAGTTGGCGCAAGACGACAAACATTTGATGGACATTATGACGGCCCTGTCATTCCAGGATCTTGTCGCGCAACGGGTGAAGAAGCTTGTCACCATCGTCGAGGACGTCCAGTGCAAGCTCGTGGAGCTGGTGGTCATATTCGGCCTGAAACAGGAGGGCGCCACGCCCGAGAATCAGGGGAAGGCCGGTGAAATGCTTAAGCAACTGGAAGCGTCCAAGTCCACGGCGATCAAACAGGATCTGGTGGACGAATTGCTATCAGAATTCGGATTCAAATAACTCTCTGGTCTATCTGGTTTGTTTAGTTTATTTGGTTTGTTTGGTTGAATGAAACTAACCGGATGAATCAAATCAACCAAATAAACAAGACAAACCAAACAAACTAAATATACGGGACGTAGACCAAATTGGATATCGCAACAATCGTCGGAATTGTTCTCGCTCTCGGGTCGATCATTGGCGGGCAGATCCTTGAAGGCGGCCATGTCGGCTCGATCATGCAGCTCACCGCCTTCATCATCGTGATGGGCGGAACCATCGGAGCGATCTGCGTTCAGAATCCGCTGTCGGTCGTGCTGAAAGGGGTGTCCTTGTTGAGTCTTGGGATCATGGATCCGAAGCATGACAACAAGGGAACCATCAAGACGATCATCGATTTGGCCAATGTGTCCCGCAAGCAAGGGTTGCTCGCGCTTGAGGGTAAGCTCAAAGATATCCATGACCCGTTTTTCAGGAAGGGTGTGCAATTGATCGTGGATGGGACAGATCCGAAGGTCGTGCATGAAATTATGGAGATCGACGTCGAGCATCATGAGGAGGAAGGGATCAGCGCAGCAAAGGTCTGGGAGTCCGCAGGCGGGTATGCGCCCACCGTCGGCATCATCGGCGCGGTACTCGGCCTGATTCACGTGATGGAGAACCTGGCCGATCCCTCCAAGTTGGGCGGTGGCATCGCCGTCGCGTTTGTGGCGACCGTCTACGGCGTCGGGGCGGCCAATCTGTTGTTTCTTCCTCTTGCCGGAAAGATGAAGTTCAAGCTGAAGGAAGAAGCGGCTTCACGCACGATGATCATCATGGGTCTCGTCGGTCTCGCGCAAGGCGAGAACCCGCGCCTCTTGCAGGAAAAACTCGAAGGCTATCTGCCGGAATCGGAACGAACGAAGGAAGAGAAAAAATAGGGGCATGGGGACGGGGTATGGGGACGGGGTATAGGGGTAATGGGGTACAAGGGGTAAAGGGGGTAGGGGGATAAGTGGGTAAAGAGGGGCAGGGGGGCAAGGGGGGTCAGGGGATAAAGGGGGTAACGGAGTAACGGGAAAAAGGTCTGCAGCTTCTATCCCGCTACCCCAATTATCCCTTTATTCCGATTATCCCGTTATACCGAATGCCCCTTTACCCCTTGTACCCCATTACCCCCATGCCCCGCTACCCCCACTAAGAGATGGCCAAGAAGAAACACGAGGAGCATGAAAACCACGAACGCTGGCTCGTGTCCTATGCGGACTTCATCACGCTGCTCTTTGCCTTTTTTGTCGTGATGTATTCGATCTCGTCTGTAAACGAAGGCAAGTTTCGAACGGTGAGCGATTCGATTAAGGCCGCACTGAACCCCATCGTCAGCCCTGCGAGTACCGCGGTGCCTTTTACGATTGGGCAGAACAAGGCCGTGACGGTGAATCCGACCATCGAAAGTGCGAAGGAACCAGCGGTGCGGCGTCTCCGCCAGATCATACAATCTCTCAAGAATGAAACCCATTTAGAAATCGTTCAACTGAAAGAACTCACGAACGGAGATATCGTCTTGATGTTACCGGATACGGTGCTGTTTCGCGCTGGAGAAGCTACTCTTCGACCCGAGGTCCGTCCTTTCATACAGGCGATTAGTGATGTGCTGATTGAGCTGGACCGTCATGTGCGTGTCGAAGGGCATACTGACAATGTGCCGATCTCCACGGTGCAATTCCCATCGAACTGGGAGCTGTCCGCCACCCGCGCTGTGACGGTCGTACGAACGTTGTCCGAGCAATATGGCGTGCAGGCCAACCATCTCACTGCCGTGGGTCATGCCGATTCCCGTTCCATTACGGATAATCTGACGCCCGAGAATCGGGCGAAGAACCGCCGGGTTGAGATCGTCGTCCAGGAACGTAAATCGACCCCGGAGCCGGTCGAGCGGGCGGAGCCGCGTACCGCCTTGGAGATGTTTGGCGCTCCTCAAGAGGGTGTGAAGCGAGAAGCAGGTGCCATTCTTGACGATAGTCCTCCCGTGTTGCAGCCCCTGGCTCCCGTGGTGCAACCGGCCCCCCGTCCGTGAAGGAATTCAAGTTCTCCGGCGCTCAAGAATCGCAAGGAACATCCCGATAACGAATCCATCGACGTGAAACAGGCCGAGGTTAAGGCTGAGGTTGAGCAAGCCCCTGATCCGGACTGAACCTTAGCCTAATCCTCAACCTTCTTCGCGCCGCCGGACTTTTCAGTAAACTGCCAGAGGGACTATGGAAACCGATTCCAAGCTCTGTATGCCATCCGGAGAACTGACAATCTTTGAAGCGGCGGAATTTAAAGAGTCGCTGGTCAAGGTACTCGCGAGCGATGGATTGGTCTGTCTGGACCTTTCACAGGTTACGCGTGTGGATACGCCGGCGATTCAGCTCATGTGGGCGGCCCGAAAGCTGGGACGTCTCCTGGTCACAGGCATTCCACAAGAGCTGCAGACAAAGCTGACTCAGCTCGGGTTTTCAGAACCGCTCAGCGAGTAACTGTACGTGAAGCGTATCTCGTGAAGTGTGAAGCGCGAGGAGTGGGCGTAAAGCCTTAAACGAGATGCAGAAGAGGCGTGAAGCGTGAAACGTGAAGCGCGAGACAGGCGTGAAAGACATGATGCGTCCGATTCTGGAACGAAATTCGCTTCACGTTTCACGAACGACGCTTCACGGGACAACGAGGCGGGCGAACTTGCCAGTCTGAAAGAACATCAGCAGGCATGGGAAGCATTTGCCGCCTGCGCCGTATCCATCATTCCGGTCTTGAAGAAGCAAATGGAAGCAGTGACCCAACAGACAGAACGGGCGGCGATGGATTTGATGGTGCACGTCAGAGCGTTGACGTCGCCGGCCACGACTTCAAGACCCACGGATACGTCGATAAATCTGTCTAAACTCGTGATGGCGATGCAATTCCAGGACATCACCCAGCAAAAATTAGAGCATGTAACTCAAGCCTTGGATCAATGGCACAAGCACCTCCAAGCCTTGTTGAAGGGCCCGCAGGACGAAAGCGCCAAACAGGAAATCGCAGCACTGCAACGGCTTGAAGAGAGCTATACCATGGAAGAAGAGCGCCGCCTCCATGCGGCCGCCCTTGCCCCCGATTATCAAGAACCAGTGCCGATCGAAACGGACGAGATAGATGCGGAGTCAAACTCAGTCACGCTCTTTTGAAGCGTGAAGCGTCCGAAGAAGGTGTAAAACGTGAAGCGTCAGATGAGATGAGAAAAATGTGTAAGGCGTCCGAATCCGGAAACGAACGACGCTTCACGAACGACGTTTCACGCAGAAGACGGTTCACAGTTTTCTAGTACGACGCTTAGAGTTGGAGGATGCGATGAGCAAGACAGCGCTAGTCGTGGACGATTCGCCGACCATGAGACAGATGGTGGCCTTCACCTTGACGAATGCCGGTTTCAAGGTTGTGGAAGCCGAGGATGGGAAGGACGCCGTGAATAAGGTTGCTGCCGGCCAGAAAATGGACATTGTCGTGACCGACCTCAACATGCCGGAGATGGATGGCATCAGCCTGATCAAGGAACTCCGCAAGATGGCAGCGTTCAAGTTTACGCCGATTCTGATGCTCACGACCGAATCGGCGGTAGACAAGAAGCAAGCGGGCAAAGATGCCGGCGCAACCGGGTGGATTGTCAAGCCATTCAACCCCGAGGTGATGCTGAAGATCATCGCCAAGGTATTGCCGGCGTAAATAATGTGAGGGGTAAGGCGTTAGGGGTAAGGGGTATCGGAAGTCAGCTCCACCCGTACGCCTAACGAGGCTGTATGAACAACGATTTTGGGCAATTTCAAGAAGCATTTTTCGAAGAAGCCGGCGATCATTTGGCCATCGTCGAAGAAGGATTGCTGGCGCTCGAGCAGCATCCCGAGGACTTGGATCTGTTGAACAAAATTTTCCGCTCGGCCCATTCCATCAAGGGCACCAGCGGAATGTTCGGATTTAATGCCGTCGCGCAGTTCACCCATAAGATGGAGACCCTGCTCGACCTGCTTCGCAACGGACAGAAAGTGGTGACGCCGGCGATCGCCGATCTGCTGCTCAAATCGACCGACTGTTTGAAGACGCTGATCGATGCAGCCAAGGCTGGCTCGCCGGTGGACGACGAGACGGTCCAACGGCTCACAGGCGAACTGGCTGCAGCAAGCGATACAAAGGTCAAGGTTGAGGCTAAGGTCGAGAAGGGAAACCACTCCTCTTCCTCTACGGCCTTGGCCTCAACCTCAGCCTCAACCTTTCACATTGCCTGGACACCGCCTGAATGGCTCTTTCAGCGCGGGCTCGACCCGCTGCAAATATTCAAGGAGCTGGCCAACCTCGGGACATTATCACAGGTCACTGTCGATACTTCGAAGTTGCCGGAATTGGCAGCGATGGATCCGGAGAAATGCTATCTCGCCTGGACGATGAAATTAGACACTCTCAAGGATCGGCAGGTGGTGGATGCGGTGTTTGAGTTTGTGCGCGAGGACAGCGTGCTCGTGATCGAGCAGGTTAAGGTCGAGGCTAAGGCTAAGGTTGAGGGTGGCCCTTCAGAATCTTCCTTAATCTCAGCCTTGACCTCAGCCTGCGAGCCAGGCGAGCCCAAGCCTCTCGGCGAGATTCTTGTCGAGACCGGGGTCGTGACGCGCGAAACGCTTGACCATGCGCTCGCGCAGCAAAAGCGAGTCGGTCAGATTCTTGTTGAGCAGCATGCCGTCACACCGCAGCAGATTGAACAGGCGTTGCAGAAACAGAAGCAACAGGAGTCCGCCGCCCAATCGAAGAAAACCGATACCGCCTCGATTCGCGTAGACACCGATAAGATCGACAAGCTCATCAATCTCGTGGGCGAACTGGTTATCACCCAATCGATGTTGAGCGATTTAGGCTCCCGGTTCGAAATGAGCCAGATCTCTGTGTTGCTTGAGCGGATGGCGCAGCTGGAGCGCAACACGCGCGAGATTCAGGAACGAGTCATGGGTATCCGCATGTTGCCCATCGGCACCGCCTTCAGCCGTTTCCCCAGGCTGGTCCGTGACCTCTCGGCCAAAGCAGGGAAGAAAATTCAACTCGTCCTTTCAGGCGAGGAGACCGAACTCGACAAGACGGTCATCGAATCCATCGGAGATCCTTTGACCCACCTCGTCAGAAACTCGGCCGATCACGGACTGGAACCCCCGGAAGAGCGCCTTGATAACAACAAGCCGGAGCTGGGCACCATCCGGCTTAACGCCTTCCACGAAGGCGGCAACATCTGTATTACCGTCGAGGACGATGGGCGCGGGCTGAATCGTGACAAGATTCTCGCAAAGGCCGTCAAACAGGGCTTGATTGCAGAAAATGAAAAGTTGTCCGACGACCAGATCTGGCCATTGATCTTCAAGCCTGGATTTTCCACGGCGGAGAAGGTGACGGACGTTTCGGGCCGCGGTGTCGGGATGGATGTCGTCAAGCGCAACATCGAAGGGCTTGGCGGTACCGTCAGCATCAAGACGGCGCTGGGGAAAGGCACGGTTTTTACCCTCAAGCTCCCGCTGACCTTAGCCATTATCGAAGGGATGACGGTCCGGGTCGGCAAAGACACCTATATCGTGCCGCTATTGTCCATCCTGGAATCAATCCAGCCGAAGGCCGATGTGATGAAGACCGTCGTCGGCAAAGGCGAACTCATCAACGTGCGCAGCATCTATTTGCCTATGATGCGACTGTACGATGTCTTTTGCCTGCAGCCGGAATATACCGATCCCACAAAGGCCATCTTGCTGATTTTGGAGACGGAAGGCGAACGGGTGGCGGTGATGGTGGACGAAATCCTTGGGCAGCAGCAAGTCGTGATCAAGAGTTTGGAACAGAACTTCCGCAAGGTTGCCGGGGTCGCGGGCGCTACCATCTTGGGCGACGGGACAGTCGGCTTTATTCTGGATGTTCGAGGGCTGCTGGAAATGTCGCGCCAATCCATGCCGGTGGCGGCGTAAACGAAGATCGTGAAGCGCACTCGGTATTGAATCGGGGATGATAAATCCTCCTCCCATATTTCACACCCACAATTTTAATAGGGAACATGCATCTTATGGCCTCTCCCTTTCACACCATAGAAGACGCAATTCTGGACATTAAGCAGGGGAAATTCATCATCCTTGTCGATGACGAAGATCGCGAGAATGAAGGCGATCTTGTCATAGCCGCCCAACATGTGACGCCCCAGGCCGTGAATTTCATGGCTCAACATGCCCGTGGGTTGATCTGTCTGGCCCTGACGCCCCAGCGAGTCGAAGAACTCCATCTCCCGCAGCAGGCGGTGGAGAATACTGCCACCTTCGGCACCGCCTTTACCGTCTCCATCGATGCGAGGACCGACATTACGACGGGCATTTCTGCAGCGGATCGGGCCACGACGATTCATGTGGCGATCGATCCGAAGTCCAAGCCTGGTGATCTGGCGCGTCCCGGACATATTTTCCCCTTGAAGGCGCAACAGGGCGGCGTGCTGAAGCGCGCAGGGCAGACCGAAGGGTCGGTCGATTTAGCGCGATTGGCCGGGCTCACTCCCGCCGGCGTCATCTGCGAAATCATGAACGAGGACGGCACGATGGCGCGTGTGTCGGAGCTGACGAAGTTTGCCAAAGCGCACCAGTTGACGATGGTCACGGTTAAGGCGCTCATCGAATACCGCATGCAGCGCGAGACGTTTGTGCGGCGGATGGCCAGCGCGCGCTTGCCGACGATGTTTGGCGATTTCGAGGCTGTCGCATTCGAAAACGAAATAGACGGCATCACGCATATTGCGCTGGTGAAAGGGCACGTGGAGGGTGGCGATCCCACGCTGGTGCGGGTGCACTCGGGTTGTTTGACGGCTGACGTGTTGGGATCATTGCGGTGCGACTGTCGGGATCAGCTTCATAAGGCGATGGAGCTGATTCAAACAGAGGGGCGCGGGGTTCTGCTCTACCTGAATCAAGAAGGGCGCGGCATCGGCCTGCTCAACAAGATCAGAGCCTATGGGTTGCAAGATCAAGGGTGCGATACGGTCGAAGCGAATTTGAAGCTGGGGTTCAAGGCGGACCTACGCGATTACGGCGTGGGGGCGCAGATTCTCGTCAATCTCGGACTGCACCGGATCAAACTCATCACGAACAATCCCCGCAAGATCGTCGGCATTGAGGGGTATGGATTGAAAGTGGTCGAGCGTGTGTCGATCGAGATTCAGCCTCGTGCGGCGAACGTAAGGTACTTGCGAACGAAGAAGAATAAGCTGGGGCACCTTCTGCAAACGGTGTGAGAAGGGCCAATTGGGCCGGTCTCTTGCTCGCGCAACGCGCGGCCTGAGAAGGCCCTCGTTGGACGCGCGCAGTGAGCCCAACCCAACCGACCCTTTGTGTGTGGGCGAGTATGAGAGGGAAAGGAAGAAGTACAGAGGAATGAAACCACGAAAAGGGTCACAGGATGCGACGGGATTGCGGTTTGGGATTGTCGTCGCGACGTTCAACGAGCTCGTGACGAGCAAGCTGCTGAGTTCCTGTGTTGAAGGATTGAGAAAACAGGGGGTCAAGGCCGACGACATCGAGGTGGTGCGGGTGCCGGGAGCGTTCGAGATTCCCTTAGTGGCACGGACAATGGCAAAGTCGAGCCGGATCAATGCGGTGATTTGTCTCGGGGCGGTTATTCGCGGCGATACGCCGCATTTCGATTACATCTGCACGGAGGTGAGCCGTGGCATCGGGCAGGCGGCGCTGGATGCCGACGTGCCGATCATCTTCGGCGTGCTGACGACGCATACGGTCGCGCAGGCGATCGAACGGTCTGAGCCGGCCAAGTTCGATCGCGGCGGAGAGGCGGCTCGGTCCGCGATCGAAATGGCGAGAGTAATGCGACTGTTGCGGCGGGTGGAGGAAGGGACTGGCTTCTACGTCTACGGCGGTACCTGTTCCGCTGCGCCTCAGACGGGGACAGTCTCCAAAAAGAAGGGCGCCAGTCCCCAACGATCCATGGAGATTCCCTTATGGCGTTGTTGATTACCGATGAGTGCATTTCCTGTCATGCTTGTTTGCCGGTATGCCCCAATAATGCAATTTTTGAAAAGCGTAGCGATGCCGAGGCACAGGGGTATCACGTCGGAGAGGGACAGGGCCTCGACAACATCGTGTACGTGATCACCCATGAGCGTTGTACGGAGTGTGTCGGCCATTTCGACGAGCCGCAGTGCGCCGCTGATTGTCCGATCGGCAATTGCTGCATTCCCGACCCGGCCCGCCCTGAATCGAAGAAGATTTTGCCGGAACGAGCCGAACGCATCAATCCACTCAAGGAAATCCATCACGACAAAGTGTGGCAGGGGGGCAGAGGATAACGTTATCCCTCCAATCGAGCGTGAATAATGATCCCTCGATATTGATTGAACCCCAAGGCCGGTACCTGGATAAAGTTTTCCATCAAGGATCCGATAGCGATACTACCGGCCCAGGAGTAGGGGTATGACTCCAGGGAATAGGGTCACTATGAACCAGAAGTATAGGGAAATACGTGAGGTGCAAGGCGCCTCTCATATAAGGATTTCAGGGTGCATGTTTCAAGTTCGCAGAGGCGGTTCTCCGGCAACGTGAACCCTAAAACTAGAAACCAGCAACGACATGTCCGAACGAACGACGTATCACGATGGAGGACCCAATGGCCGCAGCAGCGCTTGAAACCGCGACGAAAGAACTGAATCAGCAAATCGGCCTTACCACGGACGGCAGTCAATTCCTCACCTTCCAGCTCGGCGACGAGCTGTATGGAGTTGACATTCTCCGGGTCCAGGAGATCAAGGGCTACACGACCGTGACCAAGATCCCAAACACCCCGCCGCACATCAAGGGTGTGCTGAACCTTCGAGGCACCATTGTGCCCATCGTCGAATTGCGCACCAAGTTTGGCATGCCGACGATCGACTACACGATGTTTACAGTCATAGTCGTCGTGGTTGTGCGGGATCGGATCATGGGTCTGGTGGTGGATTCCGTATCCGACGTCCTCAATATCGACAAGAAGGATATCCAGCCCCCGCCGCAATTTGGCGCCAAGGTCGACGTAAGTGTCTTAACCGGCATCGGGAAATCCGGAGACAAATTGGTGGCGCTCTTGAATATCGATCGGTTGCTGACCGAGAGCGAAATGCAAGAAGCGTCGGCGGTCGCCAATGCGTAGGGTGTCGCTCGTCGTCCGCATAAGACTCAGCGCGCAAGACTGCCAATAATTAACAGGAGGGGCGAGTCATGGTGACCTGGTTTGGGAATATGAAGACGGTCTGGAAGCTGATACTAGGCTTCGCGCTGACGGGCGTTCTGTTCGCTGCGATGGGAGGAATCATCGGCCAGGGAGTAATGTCAATTCGTGAACAGTTGCGGGTGGTCTATGAAGATTATACCGTCGCGGGAACAGACCTCGCCTTCGTGGCGAGCAACCTAAACCGGACAAGGACCAACGACTTTCTGGCTCTGGATGCCTCCACGGTAGAGGACTTTAAGAAGGTTGTGTCGCGAGATGGTGAAATCACAGAGTCGGTTAAAAAGCCGCTTGAAGCCTATGCAGCGACTGTTCTTCGGGTATCAAAATCCGGAAAAGATGAAACGAAGGCTCTCCAAAAATTTCGTGATGCCTATGCTGTATACGTTGAGTCATCAAATCTTTTGTTTGAGACGATCCATCAATCCTGGAACGCACCGACGAATGCGGAAATGGAGGCGCTACGCGCCAAGGCTCGCACCATTTCAATCAACAATGTCGGGCCGAAAATGGAAGCGACGATACTTGCTTTGAACGAGTTGGTTGCCACGGTCAAAGACGTCGCCAAGGACATGAATGACGCTGGGACTGCGACGGTGACAAGTACGCTGCTCACTCTGACGGTCGGCACGACGGCGGTAATTGTCATCGGAATTTTCATGGGCTGGCTGGTCGCCCGCTTCCTGGCCCGCAATCTGAATAATGTGGTCACGGCGGCGCAGGCTCTCGGGGGCGGTGACCTGAAGGCGCGGTCATCGGTGGCGACCCAGGACGAGATTGGCAGCCTGGCCCAGGCCTTCAATACGATGGGGGCGAGTCTCCAG
>ERZ1292633.5709-Hain-H41-02um-R1-5709-length-11135-cov-5_pt1 | contig 11135 bp, 9 predicted proteins | sample MGYA00564406_ERZ1292633 | MGnify/ENA primary metagenome ERZ1292633 (study PRJEB36523, sample SAMEA6512639) | groundwater metagenome | collected 2019-01-08 | study: AquaDiva: Metagenomics assemblies of 32 groundwater samples
GAAAAGTAAGAGCTGAAGTTATTATAAGCGATAATCAGATTTTTCACCCTTTTATAGAAGAATCTGATTATACATTAGTTTTTCATAAATTTAGAATAAATGATGCAAAAAAAATATCAAATTCCTCTTCTGTAATTTTTCTAAAAGATTTTTCTCAATCATTAGATACAAAAACTTTTTTTGTTGATACAGAAAAACTACAAGATAAAAATAAAGTTAATATTTCTTCAAATATAATAATGATAGGTGCTTTATTAAGCCAGATAGAAAATGAAATAACAATAGACGATAAAAGTATAAATGAAGCCTTAAAGCAAGAATTAATACATAAACCTTTTAGCACTGTTACACAAAATTTTAAAGCTTATAAACAAGGTAGAAGTTTTAAATTGTAATTTTGTATAATTAATTATGTAATATATTTAGATTTCAGCTTATAATTATAAAAATAGTTTTTAATTTTGTTGTATATAAAGATTTATGATTAATATAATATTATCAGGTGGTTCAGGAACAAGACTTTGGCCACTAAGCAGAAAACTCGAACCTAAACAGTTTTATAGACTGATGAATAAACGTTCTTTATTTCAAGAAACTGCCCTAAGAAATAAAAAAATTTCTTCTAAACAAATTATTGTTATGAATAATGAAAATTTATTCCTTGCACAAGATCAATTAGATGAAATTGGAATAAAAAATGTTGATTTTATTATTGAATCTATTGCAAAAAATACCGCACCTGCAATAGCTATTTCATGCTTTTCATTAGATCCGAACGATATAGTTTTTGTAACTCCATCTGATCATGCCATAAAAAAACAAAAAGAATATGAAACTCTTTTACAAGAGGCAAAAAAATTAGCAGAAGATGGTTTTATTGTAACATTAGGAATTAAACCTTTTTATCCAGAAACAGGGTTTGGTTATATTGAATACAAAGAACAAGATGTAATAAAATTTCATGAAAAACCATCTATAGAAATTGCTGAAGATTATTTAAAAAAAGATAATTATTATTGGAATAGTGGTATTTATATTTTTAAAGTAAGTGTTTTATTAGAAGAACTAGAAAAATATGCAAAAGATATATTTTTACTTAGTAAAAAAGCTTATGAAAATAGTATTAAAGATGATCCTATTAGAGCTTTAAAAATATTAGAAAAATATATGGTAGAAATACCAGAAAATAGCATTGATTTTGCTCTTATTGAAAAAACAAAAAAAATAAAAGTTCTTTATGCGGATATAAATTGGTCTGATCTTGGTACTTTTGATGCGTTATATGAAATGTTACCTAAAGACGAAAATAATACCACTCTAATTGAAGGTTTTAGCTCTCTTTCAACTACAAATATTAGTCAAGATCGAGCTAATATAACTGTTGATTCAAAAAATAATCTTATTTTTTCTACAAATAGAACTATAGTTGCTGTTGATGTCGAAAATATAATAATTGTAGATACTCCAGATGCATTATTAGTTACAAAAAAAGGTAGTTCTCAAAAAGTCAGAGAAGTTGTTGATAAATTAAAATTAGAAGATTCATCACTTCATAATATACATTTAACAGCACATAGACCTTGGGGAACTTATACCATTTTAGAAGAAAATAATAATTATAAAATTAAAAGAATTGTAGTAAAATCAGGTAAAAGATTATCTTTACAAATGCACCATCATAGAAGTGAACATTGGATTGTAGTTCAGGGAAGTGCAAAAGTAAGAGGTGGAAATGAAGAAAAAATTATTGGAGTGAATGAATCTTTTTATATTGAAAAAGGGCAAGTTCATAGATTAGAAAATCCAGGGAAAATACCACTAATAATAATTGAAGTTCAAGTTGGTGATTATCTTGGTGAAGATGATATAGTAAGAATTGAAGATGATTTTAAAAGGATAATTTAAGTAATGAAAGAAATAGCTAAAGGTCAAAAAATTCTAATAAGCAATGAAATAACATCTAATAAGCTTTTTGTTTGTTTCAATTGGGATGATTCAAATGCAAGAGGCTATGATATAGATTTAAGTATCATAATGTTGTCAACAACAGGAAAACTTGAAAATGAAGATAATTTCATTTTTTATAATAACCCTTCTACTCCAAATCAATCAGTAAAAATTCATTCTTCTTCTTTTGATGGCTATAAAAAAGCAAGTGAAGTAAATTTAGATAAAATTGCAAATGATATAACAAGAATAATGTTTCTTATAACTATAGATAATGGAGATACAAATAATCAAAGATTTGAAAATGTAAAAAACTTAAAAGCTTCTTTGTGCAATGAAAATAAAACTAGTGTTATAGAATATAAAATTGAAGGATTAACTAAAGAAACTGCAATAATAGCAGTAGAAATATATAAACATAATAATGAATGGAAATATCAATCTACAGGAAGTGGTTTTAATGCAGGATTAGATGCAATACTTGCACAATATGGATCAGATGCAATTCAAGTTCAAGAACCGACTAGTACATCAGTAACAACATCTAATTCTACTACATCTTCTATGCCTGTTGCTTATAATTCAAATACTCAAGTAACATCTTCAAGTACAACAGGCTTTAAAGTAGTTTTTGCATTAGATATATCTTTTTCTATGACAATGATGTTAAGAAATGGAACAATTCAAACTTTTACAGAAAAATTATTAGATTTTTCTAAAAGAAATAATTGTACAGAAATTGATTTTTTCCCTTTTCATGATGAAGCTTTTCATCATCCAAATAAAATTAGCCAATCAAATATTAATAAATTTATTAGCAAGGAAGTTGTTTCAAAATACTTTTTAGGTGAATGTTATTATGAACCTATAATGAAAATGATTGCTTCTAAATATAGTACAGCAGGAAAAGGCTCACAACCAGTTTTAGTTGTATTTCTTACTGATGGAGATTGTGGTGATAAAAATAAAGCTGAAATGATGATAAGAGAATTAAGTTCAAAAGGAATTTTTTGGCAATTTGTTGCTGTCGGAGAAAAAAAATCTGAGTTTACCTTTTTAACTAATTTAGATAATATGAGCGGAAGAACTGTTGATAATGCAGATTTTACTCATGTAGAAGATTTGAAAAAACTAGATCATGATACTTTTGAAAGAAATATGATGAATGAATTTCCATCTTGGTTAAGAGAAGCTAAAAGTAAAGGTATCTGTAATTAGTGAGAAATATATTCTGGTTTAGAAATGATCTCAGATTTGAAGATAATATTGGCTTTTATAATGCCTTAGAAGAAAGTAGAGAAGTTATTCCTGTTTATATAATTTCAGACTCTTTTATAAATTCACCTGAGATAAATTCAGCCAGAGTTAATTTTTTATTTGATTCTTTAAATTATCTAAATAAACAATTAGAAAAATATAATTCTAAATTAATAATTAGAACAGGAAATCCAGAAAAAGAATTAATTACATTGGCAAGAGAAACAAATGCAAAAGGGATTTATTTTAATAAAAGCTATTATAAAAAAGAGATTGCTACCGAAAAAAATATAATCGGAAATTTTGCCAAATCTGGTTATAGAGTAAAAAGCTTTAAAGATTCAGTTATTTTTGAAGAAAAAGATATTTCAGTAGCTACCAGAAAAGGTTTATTAGATTTTGATAAGTTCAAAAAAAAATGGCTTGCAAAAATAGCAAAACAAGAACCTATAATAAATAATTTTACGCCTAAAAACTATGATAAATTAATAAAAAAAGCCTCTAATATTTATACCATTAATCAATTAAATGTAAAAAATTTTGGTTTTTCTGAAGATAAATTTATTATTGAAGTTAATGAAGAAATTATCAAAAATGCCATAGAAAATATTATTAAAGAAAATAATCATAACAATAATTTTTTTGATTATTCGGTATTTTTTTCTATATACACAAGATTTGGTAATATATCAATAAGAAATTTATTAGCAAATATAGATTTAGATAATTTAGAAAAAGAACCTTTTTTAGCTCAAATTTTAGATTATATTATAAAAAATGATTATTATGCACAAATTGAATATTTAACACCAGATGAAGAAATTAATGAAGATTTTAGTAATGATTGGGAAGAATATAATTACTTTCTTACTATTTGCAATTCAAAATCTGGATTACCTATTATTGATGCCTTAATGAAACAAATTGAAATTAATTTTACTATAAATGATAATCTTAAAAATATTCTAATAAATTTTTTTATGTATGTAATGCAAATAAATACAAATTGGATAAAAAAATATTTAATCTGTAAAACAATTAATGGTGATTCTTATGTATCTAAAAATATTATAGATTATTATAAAAAAAAGAGCATAAAAAACTTTGATTTAATAAAAGAATCACTTGAATTAGATTTAGAAGGTAATTATATAAAACATTTTTTACCAATATTAGCTGAAATACCACAAATTTTTATTCATGAACCCTATAAAATGCCTATAAGTTTACAGAAAAAAATAAAATGTCTTATAGGGGAAGATTATCCTTATCCTATAATAAAAGAAGGTTTTATTGAAATTGAACATCTGACGTTGATAAGAGAGTAATTTATTTTACTGTTACATACATAGTAAAAAGTGAAAAGTAACAAGATAAGAATATAGTTTTTTTTTCTCTCGCATAACTTTTCACTTTTTACTGATCACTAAGAAATATTCTCATTATTTTACAAGTACATTTTCTTTTAAAAGTTTAAGTTCGTCTTTTAGTTTGATATTTTCTTTAATAACTTCTTCTTTTGTTTCTTTGTAATAAAACATCAAAAAATACATTCCAATAAAATACATTCCAGAAATAAAAAGAGTTGTACTCATTATCATAACAGCATTTGGATTTTTATAATATGCACAAGGCATAAAAATAGTTAACATTCCAATTATTACAAGATTAAGGTGTATAAGCATAATTTAAACCGAAAAAGATTCTCCACAACCACATGTATTAGTTGCATTAGGATTTTTGAAAACAAATCCTCTACCATTTAAATCATCGTTATAATCTAATGTCATACCTTTGAGATAAATAGCACTTTTTTTATCAACTAAAACGGTTATATTATGTATATTTAAAACATGATCTTTTTCTTTTGGTTCGTCATAACTAAGTTTATAAGATAGCCCTGAACAACCACCACCTTGTATTCCTAATCTTACAGCAAGATTTTTATTATCTTTTGTTTCTAAAATTCTTTTTATTTCACTACCAGCTTTTTCAGTAACTGTAACTATAGCTTTTGTATCATCTTTTTTTCTTGTTTGAACTTCAAACATAAAACACCTTTTTATTAATCTATTAAATTATAAAGCCCTTGCAGGAGAAAATTTTTGAATTCTTGAATTTTTAGGATCAGAAACATAAACATAACCATCTTTATCTATGGCAATTCCCCAAGGAGTATTAAAACTACCTTGTTCTGCACCAAATTGCCCAAAATCTGATAAAAAGTTACCTTCAGAATTAAATCTTTGAATTCTATTATTTCCACTATCTACAATATAAATATCACCATTTCTATTATCTACAGCAAGATCACTTGGCATATTAAAACTACCAGGTTCTAAACCACCAATTGAGCCAAATTGAAGAGGGATTTGAAAACCATATTTATCAAATTTTTTTACAACTTGTCCTCTTTTTGCAGATATATCTAATACATAAATATTATCAGATTGATCTACAGCCAAACCTCTTACTCCATCTGAAGGAAGTTTTGATAAAAGATTTTCAACTCTTACAATTCCTGTAGAGTCCATCATAACTACTCTTGAATTACCTGGGTCTGATATAGCTATATCTCCTGTGGTTAAAACAACAACATCATAAACATCACTAAGACCTTTATCTATTTTTGAGATATATTTTCCGTTAGGACCATATTTTTTTATAGAAGTATTTTTAGGGTCTGCCACATATATGTTTCCACCTGCATCAAGACCAATACCTTGACCATTTTTTATTAATCTAAAAATATCTGAAGAGTCTTTACTAAACCATCTTGAACCAAAATTATCTAATAAACCACCGTCAGAAGTTACTTTTTTTATTTCGGTTCTATCTTTTTCTATAGGTAAAATACTATTTATTCCAACTACATCAACTACATAAAGATCACTTGTATTACGATCAATTGAAATTCCTCTTGGATATTTGAAACCATCAAGCGTTTTTACAAAAGTATTTGCGGTTTTATCTCTTTCAACCGATAGAACATTTATATCTGGGATAGGAGTTGTATTATTTGCAACAATATCTGCAATAATATTTCCTGTGTTTACAGTTGCATAAGTATTTCCAACTATTGATAAAACTTGACGACCTTGAGGTACTTTAGTAAGTGTAAATTTACCAACAGCATCAGTATAAGCAAAAACAGTTGGTTTTATTCCTCTTACTTCTATTCTTACACCTTGTACGCCACCTTTTGTTAAGGAGTCAATAACTTTACCTGTTATGTTTCCTGATGGAACATTAAGATTAGGATTGGCATTTATATTTGTAATTGGAGGGGTTACGCCTGGTATTGGAACAGCTGACTGATAAGTAATAGGATTAGAATTACCGCCGCATGAAAAAATAAAAGCAGACAAAGCCATTATACTTAGAACTATATTTTTTTTATAAAGCATATTATTATCCACAAACATAAAAATCTCCATAATACTATTTTATCTTATAGAAAAATAAATTTAAACCTTGTTGTAAAAAAATTAGCATAAATTATTTGTTTATACTCAAAGAAAATTGGTTTGAGAAAAATAATTAAAGATATGATTCTGTTTACAAAATTCTTATCTCTTTACTTTTCACTTTTTACTTCTTACTAAGTATAAAAAAATAAAAGCCTTTTTTATACATACACATAGTATAATTTATATCATAATTTTTGGTTGGTATTCAAAATGAAAAATATATTATTATTACTAGTTTTTATATTACCTATTTATAGTTGTGGTTTATCTTCAGCAGAATTAAAAGCAACAAGTGTTGTTAAAGAAAATATAAAACCCAATGTTTCTTATATTTTTTCAGAAAAAAAAGATTTGGATGTAAAATTAGCTAATATAAAACAAAATTTTTCTACTACAAAAGCAAATAATAAAGTTTATATTATTGGTGGTACAAATGCTAATGCAATTCTAACGGATAATGAAGTTTTTGATTTAAATGATCTATCAATAAAAAGTAATGCCTCTATTCAATCAAGTAAAATAGATTTTTCATCAGTTTTTTTTAATAATAGTATTTATGTAATAGGTGGATTTAATGTTTCATCAAGATTAAACGAAATAGATTCTTATGATATTCAAAAAGATCTTTGGGAAAAAAAATCACCTATTTTAACAAAAAGAAGAGGATTAGGATCAATAGTTGTAGATAACAAAATTTATGCAATTGGTGGTAATATTTCAGACTCAGAATGGTCTGATGATATAGAATATTATGAAACAGAAAATGATTTATGGAGAAGATTAACTTCTATGGGAACAAAAAGATCTTCATTTTCTATAGCCAGTATAAATAATAAAATATATATAATAGGTGGCGAAAATAATACAGGTGTTTTAGATAAAGTAGAAGAATATAATATAAAAACTGATAAATGGAAAGAAAAGCTTAGTTTGCCAGAGCCAATTCTAGGTGGACGTATAGTAATTATAGATGATTATATTTTAATTATTGGAGGAAAAGATAAAGATAAAAAACCTCTAAAATCAACTTATATATTTAATACAACAAATAATACTTGGACAAAAGGAGCTGATTTAGAAGAGGCTATGGATTCTTTTGGTCTTGCTTATGATTCTGAAAAAAAGAAAATCTATATTTTTGGTGGTGCAAGAAATGGAGTAGTTACAGATAAAATTACTTCTTATACTATTTCTCAATAAGAAGTGAAAAGTGAGAAGTAAAAAGTAAAAAGATAAGAATATATAGTTTTTTATCATCACTCATAACTTCTAACTTTTCACTATATTAAAAATCTTGAAAAAGTAAAATCATATTCTTTTTGAATTTCTTTAATTTTTTCTTTTGCTTGTTCATCATTTATTTTATAAAAACCTAAAGGTTCTCCAAATCCGTCATTAGAAAATTGATATTTTAAAGCTAATCTATTCCCTGTATCAAGAGGTTTACCTCTATGAAAACCCATTGGATCTATGGCAATAATACTTCCTTTTTCACCTATTATTTTTAAAATATCTTCTTTTTTATAGTTATTTTCTATATCTTCAGGAACCATTCTTCTATCTTGAAGCAAATTAAAAGGTTTTTGCTTATGAGATCCTTTTACATATACATGAGGGCTTGTTTCTTCTACAACATCAGTAAGGTAAATAATAAAAAGTATTGAAGAAGCTCTATCTATATCTATATGAAAAACTTGACCTGTATATCTATCAAATTTATCTTTTACAGGTGTTGACCACCAAAGTCTTATTACATCTAATAAAGCTTTAGAATCAAAATATTCTCTTGCAAGATCTGTAAAATTACATTTATCTAAAATATCAAAAAAATCTTTTTTATCTACTAAATCAGCAACCTTATAATCATATCTAGCAGTTTGGTATATTTCTTTTTTAAAATCAACTCCATCACCTTCAAAACATTCTGCATAAGGTTTTTCAGATGGAACAGGATAACAGTTATTATTATTTGCATAATTTAAAGCAATATCTAATAATTCTTTTGGTAATTTTTTCTTAAAAACATAAACACCATCTTTTTTTAATGATTTTAAAGCATCTTGATATTCATCTATAAAAAGATTTTTGGAAATATCTTTTTTTTCATAACTATTAAAAACTTGAGTTATGGCTAATAATAGATTATTTAATCTTCCATTTGTAAGAAAATGTAAAAGTCTAAAACTATAATATGTTTCGATATTTGTTATTCCCTTTTCTTTAAAAAGAAAATACCCTTTAATCATTCTACAAAGCCAATTAAAAGGAGTAAAATCTAAGTTTTTTGCTAATTCTTTTTTTAAATTATCTTTTATTGAATTTAATTTTTCTACATCAAAATCTAATTTTTTAGCATATTTTAAAACTAAATCATCTTTTTTTTCTTTATTTAGTTGTATTTCAGAAATAAGAATTGCAGAGTTAAAAAATAATTCTTTTGTTTCATTATCAAAATTGTTTTTTGCATCATTTATATCAAAATTAACATCAAAAACAGAGTTAACTAGTTCATTTTTTTCTTTAGAATAATTTACTTCAAGATAATACTTTTTTAGTTTTTCAATCTCAGCAGTCAAATCCTTATCCAAAGAAGAAATTGTAAGAAGACCTCTTAAAAAATTGATTTTATTCATTTTCTATTTATACTCAGGATTAACAATACTACCCATGAAAAGATTAGATTTTGTTTCATTATCTCTAATTATATAAAAAAATGGTCTATCTGCTACAAACCTTAAAACATTACTTGGTCCAGAACTTGTTGAACCTGCAAAACTAATAGAAGTTACAGCGGCGGCTTCAGAGCCTTCTTCATTTACATCTACAAATACATCTTGATTTACTTTGCTTATATATATAATACTAGGATCAAAAGATCCTTTTGGGATTCCTAAGTTTTTAAAATCGGATTTACCTTCTACAAAAGCTAGATTCATTCCTTGTTTTTTTAATGAAGGAATAAGATTATATTTTTCTTTCATTTTAAATTTTGGAAAAGATATATTTCCTTCTCCAGAATACACACTTCCTATCCAATTATCAATATTTTCACCTGTTAAATAAGTATAAAATTTATCTAAAGAAGAAGTTGAATCTGGTAAAAATATATAAAGGCTTAATTTTCCGTCTTTACCATAATCTAATTTAGCCAACTCAAATTTGTTCTCTTCTTGTACTATTTGACCATTTATATATTTATTTGAACTAGAATAATAACCAAAATTTCTAAAACTATACATAAAATCTTTTTTTACTTTTGTTCCATCTAATAAAGTAAAATCATTAGGTTGTGTACTTTCTTTTTTAAATTTTTCTTTCCAATCAGCTTTAAAATATATTGCATTTATTAGATAAGCAAGAAGTGTTGAATCTGGATTAAATTCTTTAGGATTAACAACATCTTTTATTTTTCCATTTGTTTTATCCTCACACCATTTATTTATAATATTTGCTGAGTTAGAATCACTAAAATCTAAACTTTGAGCGGTTGCATTATAAAAGGTTTCTAAATCGGTTTTAAACTTTTCTTTTATTTCTATTCTTTTATTATCAGCCCACAAAGAATTAGCTACATTTAAGGTTATATCTGATGCTGGATTTGATAGCTTAATATTTAAAAGTTTATTTAAAGAATTTAATTCCTCTAAAGAGATATTATTTATTTCAAGTGCTTTTTTCATTTCATCTTTTGTGGTTGTATCAGAGCCATTATATGCCATCTGTAAAGCTATTGAAGCACTTGTAGGTGAAATAAAAGTATTCTTTTTTAAATCTTCTTTAGCAATATTTAAAAATAATTTAGTTCCGAAACTGTTATTTGCTTGAACTAATTTACTGTCGGTTACTTTTTTTATATCTTCAGCTGTTAATAAAAATGATTTTTTATTTTCATTTATAGGAGATATACTTGCAGACGGAACAGGTTGTGAAACACTAGGTTTTACTATAGGTACTGGAATAGGTGAACTTGATGATTTAGATACAACTTCTTCTTTGGGCTTCAAAGATTCTTTTATATCTGGTATTGGTTGTGTCGAACATGAAACCAAAATTGCAATTAAAACTAAAACAGAACTTGATTTTTTCATAAAAAAACTCCTTTATTTTTTTAATATTTTATTTATAATTATTATTTATATTCAGGGTTAACAATGCTACCCATAAAAAGGTTTGATTTTGTTTCGTTATCTCTGATTATATAAAAAAATGATCTATCTGCTATAAACCTTAAAACATTTCTTGGAGACGAACTTGTAGGAGCAGCACCAAATTCAATACTAGTTACAACAGCCGCTTCAGAGCCTTCTTCATTTACATCTACAAAAACATTTTGATTTACTTTACTCACAAATATAGTTTTAAAATCAGGTATCTTAACTTTACCAACTTTAGTTAAATTTGAATTCTCTTTATCAAAAACTAAATTCATACCTTGTTTTTGTAATTGAGGAATAAGATCAT
>ERZ1292633.5710-Hain-H41-02um-R1-5710-length-11134-cov-6_pt1 | contig 11134 bp, 9 predicted proteins | sample MGYA00564406_ERZ1292633 | MGnify/ENA primary metagenome ERZ1292633 (study PRJEB36523, sample SAMEA6512639) | groundwater metagenome | collected 2019-01-08 | study: AquaDiva: Metagenomics assemblies of 32 groundwater samples
CCCCCTCGTAGAGACAGCAGCCATGTGTCGATGCAGAAGACATGGTGCAGTACAGTTCTTTCATGTGCGCACCGTTTGATCTTAGTGGAGCGTTTGGTGTTAGTGGCGCGCGCGATGTTAGAGTCAAAATAATCCGATATATTCAAGACCATCCCCAGCCACCCCCCTATGGCCGATCTTGTGTCGTCTTGCCCTCCCGAGTGGGAAAAGACCGTGCGGCCCTTCTTGCAACGAGCGTGCGATTTCGACGCGAAACAGCCACTGGTCGCGTACTTTCTGCGAACCCACGCGGGCTCTCTCGCAAGCAAGTTACCCCGGAATCCGGCATCGACAAAATTTCTGATGTCACTATTGGACAAATTGGAGGCCTTCAAAGCGCAGAACGCGGAAGTGGCCAACACCGACGGTCGGACGCTGCTGACGCGAACGGGGCTGATGCTGTTCACGAAGGCCGACGACTTCGAGCGCGACGGACGGGGGGACGCGATGGTGCTGAAGCTCTTCTTTTCGGCGTCGCAAATCCTAGAGGCCACGAAGCAGTTTACCTCGGACGGCAAGCTTGATCCGGTTGCCGAAGAAAAGGTCAAGTACGCTCGGTACATGGCGGCATCCATTAAAAAATCAATGGACTCCGGCCAGCCCTACGTTTCCCCGAACGCCGAGCCAGGCAGCGGTGCGGGGGCGTCTCACGCGGATCCCGCGGCCGCCACCGGATACGAATTGGGGCCGCCACCACTCCCTGCGGCGGCGACGGCTGTTTCCCCAGGCCCCGGTCCCGCCGCCTATCCCAGCGCGGCGCCTCCCGCACCCCCTCCGGCTGCCGCGAATACGTATCCTCCGCCACAGAGTGTTCCGCCGCCGCAACAGCCGTACTCACAGAGCCCACAAGCCCCGCAGCAGCCACCGCCAGCCTACCCGCAGGCGCCGGTGCCACCACCCACTCAGCCGCCACTTCCGCAACCCGGGCCGTCTGCCGTGGCGCCGCCCGCGTGGCATCCGGCTACCCCTCAGCCCACTACGATGTACACCCCGCCCGCGGCGCCCAGCAACACGGCGCAGCAGATGGACAAGATTCTTGAGGCGCAGAAATTCGCGAAGCAGGCGGTCTCCGCTTTGCAGTTCTACGATACCATCACGGCTCGCAAACTCCTGATCGACGCGATCAACGTGTTGGACGGCCAAGCGCACGCTTCCAGGCATTAGCAGTGATTGTCTGGGCCTCGTCCCATCGCGCGCGCGCACTGGGGTTGTCGTTGATTTTGCAGTGTCGCGGCATCGCATCGCTCTCGCAAAATTATTGCCTTTTGTTGCTCTCTCTGGTGTTCTTGATGATTTGTTGTTCCCTCGCCTCTCACTCTCAACGACTGGACCGACAGCGGATGAGGTGGGTGCTGGCTACGGGCCGAAGCGTGGCGCGCGGCCGAACGAACGAACCGGAGCCGTTACTGCTTCCAAGGCCGCCTGCTCAAATGCACCCCTCTGCAAAGCCCATTGGCGGTGTTTTCTCATGCCTCCTGCGGAAACATCCAACAACAGATCTTACGCGCATCCATCTTCTACTTCTTCATCATAATCTTTTTTCTTTTCTAACTGTCAATGTACGTTCCGCCTTCTCGCCGTGACGGTCCCGGCGCCAACCCGTTCGCCAATTCCTTCGTGCCTCAAGGAGGCTTCGGTGGACAGCAAGTCCAGCAGCACTTTGACCCGCTCTCCGCTGCCGGAGCTGGCGGCGGTGGCTTCGCGCCGCACCTGCAAGTGGGCCACCATCACATGCACCACCACGGCGGGCACCACGGCGGGCACCACATGCAACCGCATCCGCAGCAGCACGGAGGGGGGGGCGGCTTTGGCGGCCACCACGGCGGCGGCGGCGGGTTCGGCGGCCTCGGGCACAACGGCGGCTATGGCGGCGGCAATCAGGGCAGCATGGGCTACGGTGGCTTCTTCAGCCAAGGTCGGCAAGCCTTCGGCGGCGGCGGGGTACCCGCTCAGGAACCCGCCTTCGCGACCATGCCGGTTGGCGGCCCTCAATACGTCCGCGAGGAACGTCCGGAGGACCAACTCTTTCAAGATCTCACCGAGGGCATCGACTTCGCTTTGTACGACAAGATCGAGGTCACGGTCACGCCAAACAACATCGTGCCGGCCGAAACGTTCACGGACATGGGCTTGCACCCTCTGGTCGCCGAAAACGTGGCGCGCTGTCGCTACGAGAAGCCGACGCCTGTGCAGAAGTACGGCGTCAAGATCGTCACTGCCGGAAGCGACCTCATGGCTTGTGCGCAAACGGGCTCCGGTAAGACGGCGGCCTACCTGCTGCCAGCCGTCAATCACTGCCTCACGCGCACGATCCTGCCGCACCCGACGCGACAGGCGACGCCGACCGCCCTCATCATGGCCCCGACCCGCGAGCTGTGCCTGCAGATTTACGAGGAGGGCCGCAAGTTCACCTTCCGCACGGGACTTCGATGCGTCGTCGTGTACGGAGGAGCCGACACGCGGCAGCAGATCTACGAGCTTCAGCGCGGGTGCTCCATTCTCGTCGCCACGCCGGGCCGCTTGTGGGAGATGTTCCAGCGCAACATCATCAGCTTCCGCGCGATTCAGTTCTTGGTGCTCGACGAAGCCGACCGCATGTTGGACATGGGCTTCGAGCCGCAGATCCGAGCCATCGTGGAAGGCCCGCAGACGGACATGCCGCGCACCGGACAGCGACAGACGCTGATGTACTCAGCCACTTTCCCCCGCGAAATTCAGACCCTCGCGCGCGAATTTCTGTCTCAACATTACTTCTTGCAAGTTGGCCGCGTTGGTTCGACTACGGAGAACATTTCGCAGCAGTTCATCTGGTCGGAATCGGAGTATGACCGCAAGGACCGCCTGGTACAACTCCTCTCGCAAGCGGGCGACACCCTGACCTTGGTGTTTGTCGAGAAGAAGCGCGACGCCGACTACCTTGAGCGTTACCTCCACCAAGTCAACTGCCCCGCCACGTCCATCCATGGCGACCGCAGTCAACGCGAGCGCGAGGAAGCGCTGAACATGTTCCGCAACGGCATGTGCCGCGTGCTCGTCGCGACCGATGTCGCGGCCCGCGGTCTTGACATTCCGAATGTCGGCTTGATCATCCAGTACGACCTTCCCACGAACATCGACGACTACGTGCATCGCATTGGCCGCACGGGCCGCGCCGGCAAGCAGGGCATCGCCGTGGCCTTCTTTGGCGAGAAGAACCGCAACCTGGTGGACGATTTGCACAATCTGCTCATCGAAGCCCACCAAACGGTGCCCGACTTCCTCGCGGCGATGGTGACTCCCAAGCACCACCATCACCGTGGAGGTGGCGGCTACCGCGGCGGCGGCGGTCGCGGGCATCGCGGCTTCGGTGGCGGGTTCCGCGGTCACCGTGGCGGCGGCGGTGGACACGGCTTCAGTGCCCCCGCGGGAGGCAGCGCCGCACCGGGTGGCGCCGCCGCGGGCGGTGGCTTCGGTAACTTCCGCCGTGGCTTCTAAAAGGCGATCAGACGATAAACGCTTCACCTCCTGCCCTTCTACCTCCCTGCCCCCCTTTCTGCCCTTCTTCCATTTTCTACCCCTTATATTTTTCTCCTCTCACATCATTACCTCGCCCTTTTTTTTGTCTATTTTTATTGCGACTCCTTGTGGGTTGAGAGAAAGAGAAACAGAGTTGGGATCGAACAGTGCGGGAACCCCTGTGCTATCCCGTCCCTCTCTCTCCCCAACCAACCAACGAGGAGGAATCCCTCACCTCACCCGTCACTCACTCAGAAGGAGGAGGAGGAGATACGAGAGCCCTGTGGGAAGAGCGACCTTTTTTCTGCGAGAGCCGTCAGCAACACACACACACCAACCTACACATTACACGCGTCAACCGTGGGAGCGGACACCAAAAACAACAGACAATTCATTGATGCTGAGAGACACAAAGAGAGAGCGTTTTAATTAACACGCGGCGCGGTGGGCAAAAATTCCTTCTGGTTCCAACTCGTGCGCGTCGCAATCGTTTTGGCATGGAAGGAGGAAGGGGCTCATTGTCGCAAATATCTCTTTCCAATTGCAACTCTCTTCCTCTGTCCTCCCAACACACACACGCTTCACTCTTTGGTAACCAACGACGTCCGCACCTTTTGGTCACATCGACCAAGAGAAACCGTTTTGGTGGCAGATATCTCCGATGCGTTTTGTTTCGGAGCATTCCTTTTCAACCTACCAATCATCATGCGTATCTTTCGTGTCTCACAGTACTTCACTATTTTTTTCCATTCTGACGGCTCTTTCAAATCACGCTCTCTCTATCATTTCCCCCTAAAGTAGTTTTCATGTCGAATTCCCGTTAGGGATCGGCAACTTTGATCCCGTTCGACCAGGGGGGGCGGGAAGCAGTGAACATCGCGTACCTTTGGAAAATCGCAAGAGAAATCTTGTGGATCTTCTACCTTCGCAGTTTCTTTTTACATTCGTTTCACGCGCTTTCCAATTTTGAGCTCATCGTTTCTCCGCTGTACCGTCGCGCGGTTCGGAAAGGTTTTGGGGAGGGGGAAACCTCCCTTCTCTCTCTCTCTCTCCACGCGCCACGCGGCTACACACCACGGCTAACTGCTGGTCATTCACGTGCTTCCGGCGTTTGCTCGTTCCGTTCTTTTTCTTCCGCCATCTGCCTCTTTTTGCGCAGTTCCAGTCGCTTTTCTTTCCTAAAAAGTTCTGTTGGTGTATCCGTCACTCAGTCTGGTTGCTACCGTCGATCGCGTGTTTCCTGCCGGGAAAAGGCGATGGGCTTGTTAACAGCAGAGGGCGATGCGCCGCCGATTGGCCGCAATGAGAGCGTTGAGTGTTTTTTTTTCCCCCCAACCGCCGCGTGCGATGTCGACGGGGATCGCTCGACGAACGGCGGATCCCCCGTTGTCGTATGTGTCCGCGACGTTCAACCCCCCCTCGTTCCCCTTCTTTGTTTTTATTGTGTGTGCGTCTGTGCTCATGCACAGTGGAGGAGAAGCGGAAGCAACTTGTTTTCAGTGACACTTTTCGCCGCAGGATGCAAACTGAAACGTGTGAAACCGCTGGTGGGAAAGAAGAGGGGCACAGGTTTTCTTCATTCTTGTTCCTCCCCTAATTGTGGGAAATGCTATTCACGTCAACGCGGCAACTTCTGATGCGACTGCCAAAGTGCCGTCGGCCCCGCGAGCGCTCGTGGGAGTTTGCCAACGTTCGCTCCTTCGGGTTGAAAGAAGGCGGCCAAAACTATCGTATCTGGGGACTTTGCTTAATTATCGTGACGTCGATTCTGGCCATGGAGGGGCGCAAACAGTGGCACCGTATTCTGGCCCGTGGGGATACATGTCCCGCGTGCGAGTCGGCACGCGAGCACTACCGGCAACGTCTGCGCGAAAAGGAGGGTCTCGTCGACCCCTTGATGTTTGCGGACCGGCAGCACGCGGCCGCCTCCGGGGAGCCGAGCTCGGCAAAGGTCAACCTCAACGTCACGGTAGTTCCTTGACAAGCCTCGCATGTTCCTCCCCGCAACGGTTTCTGGGCAACTTCTCCTTGTTTGCCTAGCAATAACTCCGAGGCAAACCGATTGGGTGTTGCCCTCGTTTCACTACTCTCCCTTCGGTTAACAACAGCACACGCTTTGGGGTTTCCCAAATTTCTTTTGTCGAGCTCTACTAGTGCAACACGATGGACTCAACGTCGGCGTCCGCACCGCATGGAGCCACGCTTGCGAGGGAGCACCGTGACCCTCGGGCCGAACTGCACCGCCGCGCCGCCGGCAACGGGCTGATTACGATTCCCTCGCTGCCCGTCCCCATTCAGCAGCATACCACTCAGCATTCATGGTCGCCGTACGCCGACAACGGTGGGACGTGCGCCGCGATCGCCGGGAAGGGATTTGTGATTGTTGCGGCCGACACGCGGTTGAACGGGGACTTCAACATCCACACGCGGCACGACCTCAGCAAGATCAAGGCGTTGACACCCGCCACGTTCCTGGCCTCCTCGGGCATGCAAGCGGACCGACTGTTCCTGCACGAGGTCCTGCAACACGACGTGTCGTGGTACACCTTCAATCACAGCAATCGAGTACCGAGCACGCAAGCGCTCGCGCAGAAGCTGTCGACGGTGCTCTACGGACGGCGATTCTTTCCGCTCTACACGTTTAACATTTTAGTCGGTCTGGACGACAACGGCGATGGCGTGTGTTACTCCTACGACGCGGTGGGCACGACGGAGCCCCTGTCGTATGGCACCACCGGGAGCGCCAGCAGCTTCATTGAGCCCTTGTTGGACTGCGCTATCATGCGCGGCAACATGAAGGGGCTCGGCAAGGCGTCGCTGACCGAAGAGGAAGCCCTCGCACTGCTGAAGCATGCGTTCACGGGAGCGGCGGAGAGGGATATTTACACTGGCGACTCGGTCGAGTTCTACATTCTGACCCCAGCCGGCGTCCGTCGCGACACCCTGCCGTTGCGCCGTGATTAACCTGCCCACCTGCCAAGGCAATCATCCCCCAGAGACCGATGAAACGCGACAGCGGAACACAGCAGCGACGGTTTGGGGGGTGGGGAGAGAGAGTGTGTGTGCGTCAGGGCGTCTCTCGTTCTGAGGGTGTTTGTCGAGAGAGTATTTTGTGCGGGGTCGGGGTGTTATCTTGCGTTTTCCGTTATATCCAGGAATCAGAGCGGATCGCCGGTGGTCGGCACGGTGAACTCCAAATAAACCATTACAAACTATTTTATTTATTTGTAAAAATGGCAGTCATTATTGTTTCTTAATCTAGCGAACGCAATGCTGCCCTCCGTTGGACTGGGAGGCAGAATGGGCAGTGCAGCGGCCCTGCCCAGTGGCTCGCTCTTTGCGCATTCTACGGAGCTTTTCTCAAGCTGCCGGAAACCCTGGTCAGAGTATCTCGACGCCCTACCGAAGGCCGATGCACAAAGCTATGCGATGCCGGATGTCACTGGAAACCGGCCCATGTACCGCGGTCGGAAATTTGGCCGCGAGGGTAACCTTATGGGCGAATCCGTGCAGTTGCACTACCGGCGCTATCCTGACGAGGGGATTTACAAGAACCTAAATCGGTGGCTTCACGGTGATGTCGTTGAGGATGTTCAACTGCAGCAGTTTCGAAACGTACAGCCCTTCAACTTGGAAAGACCCGACCCCAACGGCTTCGAGACGCCCAGTCCTGAGATCTACATGAAACTCAACTACAAGAACCCCGCGGTTCTCTCCCGATTCTTGACGCGCACCGGCCATTACTATCCGATGGACGTGTACCCGCTGAATCCGTACGCCTGCCTTTTGCTGCGCACGTCCCTGTATCGTGCCCGATTGTTAGGACTGTACCCTCGTGCGGGAAATCCGTTCTGGCACCGAGTGCAAAAGGATAGGCCAGCGCCTGTGGCGAAGGCCGTTGCCGCCGGCGGCTCCGCGCCATACGACCCCACCTTCTCCACTGTAAAACAGACCGTGGAGCAGTTCTGCTTCAATTGGCTCCAAACGAGACGCATTCAACAGTACTTTGAGCGCGTCAATGCATCGCTCGACCACAGCGACGTCGTGAAAGCGGAGCGCTTGAAGCGGCTCACGAGAGGCAACGACGTGTCTGGATACGACGCCACGGACTCCGTGGATCGTTACTTTTACGACGCCAAAGGGGTCGCATTTAGCGAAAAGGTGTCCACGGTGCCTGGCTTGATGTCGACCCAGGGCTTGAAGAAGAGCCGCAACCTCTACAGTAAATCGAGCAAGCGGCGCATGGGATACCCCAATCCGCTCACGACCACCAAACGCATCTAGCGTGTCTGCGTGCGCAGACAGAGACTGCCGGAAGACTGTTGTTGAATCGTGCAGCCGCGCCGTTCGCTTGACACACGCAGCTAGCTTGGAGAAACGGGCCCTCACCAATAACGGGCGAAGCACCCCAGATGTTGCAGTAGCGTGTGCTCTTCCATGTTGTTCACCTCACTCCGCAAGAACATCCAACTTCCCAATAGTAGCACGCATCCTCAACAACACCACACAATGTCTCTGGTTGGCGTCGCATCGCAGACGGCTTTCGTCATCTTTGCGTTGCTGTTGGCGACTGGCAGCAACGACTCCGTTGCGGCCCAGAACACCTGCGGGGGCAACTGTCCCTCTGGTTCCTGTCCCGGCAACCACTGCCCGTGCGGCGTCGAACCTATGCAACTTTCAACCGCGCAGGTCGCCTCCTTCTGTGCACAGCACACAGGGGCGGGTGGGTGGTCGCAGTCCTGCTGTGAATGCATCATCCAGCGCGAAAGCATAGGCAACGCGCACGCGGTCGACTACGAGCAGGATTACCAGAATTTCAAGGTGGGACTGCTGCAGATACCCGACATGTTTTGGGGAAAGTGCAACAATGGCTGGCCACCGTGCTCGACCGAGGCAACGCTCACGTGTGCGATCGAGAATTGGAAACTCGGCAACGGCACCTGGGCGCTGTGGGACTACACGTGCCCAAACTGTGGAAGCTGCTGCTCGTCCCCTTGACGTCGTTTGTGCGTTGATCGATCGACTCTGGAAAAAAAATTTCCCCGGATAGCAGGGCGCATTGAAAATGAGCGGTCGGCAAGGTGGGGGAAATATCCTGCCGACGCAGCGGTCTGATGGGGAATTTCCTTTTGAGTATTTCATTTTTTGTTTGTTTGTTCTTGATCACACACTCGCTTTACTTCACGCGTTGCAGCCTCTCATTTCGTGTTCTAAAGAGTACAGGGAGGGACGTATTCACAAACGAATGTCGGGCGATAGGCACCACGTCAAGCCGTTGGCGGCGCGGGTCTGGTTCGTCGTCAGTTTGTTGGGGTTGATGATGTTGCTGTTTGTCTCGGACGGAGAGTTCGCTCGGAGTCAAAACGACTGCGGCGGCAATTGTCCTTGGACCACATGCCCTGGAAATCATTGCCCTTGTGGTGTCGCGCCTCGACAGTTGTCGCCGACACAGGTCGGTACCTTCTGTGCGCGGTTCCCGGAGTGGTCTGCGGCGTGTTGCGAGTGCATCGTTAGCAAAGAAAGCGGTGGGAATGCCAATGCCGTGGGCTACGATATTTTGTTTCAAAACTTTCGTGCGGGACTGCTTCAAATTCCGGATATGTTTTGGGGGAAGTGCAACAGCGGGTGGCCTCCGTGCTCGACCGAGGCAACGCTCACGTGTGCGATCGAGAATTGGAAGCTCGGCAACGGCACCTGGGCGCTGTGGGACTACACGTGCCCTCTGTGCGGTAGCTGTTGCCGTTCACCGTGACGGGCGCGGCCGACCGCGACGAACGCATGGAAACGGGGGATTATTCTGTTTGTGTTGGCAACAGAAAATGGGAGAAGGGAAAATGATCGTTGTACGAATCACCGCCAGCACCCACAGAGGTCGCATTTTTCCCATCGAGCGGCTCTCCTGATCGATGCGACGGCCAGGTGCATTCGCATCGCATCGCGCGCCCCCCGTGCATTTCCGCTCGCCGCCTTGTCAGGACGCGCCAAACGCTAGCTGGCTGGCCAGCGAGGCAGCCGACCTCGCCGAGTACCATCAACGCCAGCGTGCGGAGGGCGACGCGTCATCACCATCATCGGGTCGATGCGCTCGACCGCAAGAGAGTCGCGCTGAGTTACCCTCCTTCGCCTCATCTTCCGACTCGGCGAGAAGGACGTCGGGATGGCGGCAGGGATCGGCCAGCAGCACGGCATCTGTGTCGATGATGCGATCGACGGCGCAGCCCCACCCGCCATCGCGTCGTCGGCCACGGGCTCCTTCGGAGCTGCTTCTCCGCGGCGTTGTCTCCACTGAAGCCGATGGAGCGCGCATCCTCCTCGATGCCTCCCAGAAGCATGACGACGCCACCGCCACCCCTTCACCCGCGAGACCAGCCGTCGTTCCATCGCGACGCACCGCGACCGAAGTTGAGACCATGATGTCGTCGCCTGGCGCGATCGCCAAGGAATGGCAGGAGCAACTGGCACTGCGGCTCGCGGACCACCGTCGGCTGCTCGATTGCGCGCACCAATTGCAAGGCCAAGTGAAGGTGCTCGAGGACGCGACCGACGTCAGCGCCGTGGCCCGCGCGCTGCGAGAGGTGGCGACGTCGAACTTTGCGAGCGGTATGCCGCAGGACACGCGCACCCTCGCTCAGCTAATGATGACCGCGGTCGTCGACGACCCGACGTTGCAGCCGTTGCATCCTGCCCAGCGAAGTAAGAAGTTGGAGGCAACCAAGAACGCCATGGAAAATGCCCTCTCCAACGACGGGGCGGCCTCAACTGTGACCGCGGGAACCGCCGTTGGGGGTCCAAGCGTCGCGGGTCCCCCGCCCCCTCCGCGGCGAATCGGATTTACCTCCGCCGCCGTCGTCGACCTCGCCACGCAGCAGAAGCTGTCGGAGACCACGCAGATGGCGCAGTCGCTCCTCGCAGAGAAGCACGCCTTGAAGACGCAACTGGATGCCCTGAAGCGGGAACTAGGTGAAAAGGACGACCTGATTGCCGACCTGACCATCGAAGTGGAATCCCTCCGGACGCAGCGCGAGCAGTGGCGCGCCTCCAAAGCCGGCAGCAGTGCGGCGTGCCGGCGCTAAATCCGAACGGTCCGTTGAATTGGAATCGCCTCTCGCGTCGGTGTATTCTCAGCGAGCCTGCATCAGTCGCCCAGTGCTTCAGTTAGTCATTAGCCGCCTGTTTCAAAACGAGGCCAGGGCGGTACTTCTCTCATTCATTTCTCATCTCGTGAAAGGTTTGTGCTGATAAATCTCGCAAGGAAGGACCTTTTATTCTTCCTCTTGCCGTGCGATATGCGGTTTGTACCAATCGTCGCGTCGCTGCTGCTCGTGTTGCTGATGACTCCCGTCGGATCGTCCGCCGGCTGGCATCGAGGAAAAGTCACCGACAAGGTATACTTCAACGTCACGGTGGACGGCGGGGAGCCGCAGGGACGTATCGTATTCGGACTCTTCGGCGAGCAAGCGCCAAAGACCGTGAAGAATTTTATCGAATTGTCCACGGGCGAACATGGCTTTGGCTACCAAGGGTCCCTATTTCACAAAATTATTCACAAATTGTACGTTGAAGGTGGCGACTTCGAACGCGGCGATGGAACAGGTGGGTA
>ERZ1292633.5711-Hain-H41-02um-R1-5711-length-11134-cov-3_pt1 | contig 11134 bp, 10 predicted proteins | sample MGYA00564406_ERZ1292633 | MGnify/ENA primary metagenome ERZ1292633 (study PRJEB36523, sample SAMEA6512639) | groundwater metagenome | collected 2019-01-08 | study: AquaDiva: Metagenomics assemblies of 32 groundwater samples
ATTACCGGCCCCTGCCATTACGGGATCGACACCCCAACCCGCGAGGAGCTGATCGGAGCGACCCACTCGGTCGAGGAGATCCGGGAATTCCTCGGCGTCGATTCGCTCGGATACCTGTCGCTCGATGGCATGCTGGCCGCGGCTGGCAAACCTGACCGGTTCTGCCATGCGTGCTTCTCCGGTCACTACCCGGTGCCGGTCGAGGACGACCTGGTCAGGCTCCGGCACGATGCCCCGCTGACCACCCACGCGCCATGATCGCCGCCAACCAGCCCCTCGTCTACTTCTTCGGTCAGGGACGGGCCGACGGCACCTCCGCGATGAAGGACCTGCTCGGTGGCAAGGGCGCCGGTCTGGCCGAAATGACCAACCTCGGCATTCCCGTCCCCCCGGGGTTTACGATCGCTTCCAGCCTCTGTATCGCCTATCTCGAGTCCCGCCAGTTCCCGCCCGGGCTGCGCAGTCAGGTCGAGGCGGCCGTCAGCCGGCTGGAGGCCGCCGCCGGTCGCCAGTTCGGTGGCGAGCAGCGTCCCCTGCTGGTCAGCGTCCGCTCCGGTGCCGCGCTCTCGATGCCCGGGATGATGGACACGATCCTCAACCTCGGCCTGAATGATCTCACGGTGCGGGGACTGGCCGAGGAGAGCGGCAACCCGCGCTTTGCCTGGGACAGCTACCGGCGCTTCGTCCAGATGTACAGCGGCGTCGTCTTCGATGTCCCGAAACAGGCCTTTGGTGAACGGCTCGCAGCCCGGAAGGCAGCGCGGGGCGTGGAGCGGGACATCGACCTCACCGTGGAGGATTTTCAGGATCTGGTGCGCGAGTTCAAGGAACTCGTCACCCAGCATGGCTCCCGCCCCTTCCCCGAGACGCCAGTGGATCAGCTCTGGGGGGCCATCGAAGCCGTCTTCGACAGCTGGAACACTCGCCGGGCCCAGGACTACCGACGGCTTCACGGCATCCCCGACACGATGGGAACCGCGGTCAACATCATGACCATGGTCTTCGGCAACATGGGAGATGACTCGGGGACCGGGGTCGCCTTCACCCGCGATCCCTCGACTGGGTCCAAGGAACTGTACGGGGAGTATCTCCTCAATGCCCAGGGTGAGGACGTGGTCTCCGGCCTACGGACGCCCCGGCCCATCAGCCAATTGGTGGACGAGATGCCCGCCGCCTACGCCGAGCTCGATCGGGTGGCCCGGATCCTGGAACGACACTTCCGGGATGTCCAGGACCTGGAGTTCACCATCGAGCGAGGAACCCTGTACATGCTGCAGACCAGGCGGGCCCAGCGATCAGGGCCGGCCGCGGTCCGGATTGCCTGCGACATGGTGGACGAAGATTTGATCAGTGAAGAGGAGGCGGTCGCCCGGATTCCTCCCGATGACCTCAACCAGCTGCTTCACCCCACCCTCGACCCCTCGATGAAGCTCGATCTGCTGACCACCGGTCTTCCGGCCTCACCGGGCGCCGCCGCCGGTCAGGTGGTCTTCGATGCCGACCAGGCCGAAGCGCAGGGCAAGGCGGGTGCGGCGGTCATTCTGGTGCGCCGGGAAACCAGCCCCGAGGACTTCCACGGCATGGTGACGGCCAAGGCGATTCTGACCGCCCGCGGCGGGATGACCTCCCACGCTGCCGTGGTGGCCCGAGGGATGGGCAAGCCGTGCGTCGCCGGCGCCGGAGCGATCGACGTGGATGAGCCGGCCGGCCACTTCCTGGTCGACGGGCGCCGGGTGGCTACCGGAGACTGGATCACGGTGGACGGTTCCACCGGCAGGATCTTCGCTGGCCGGGCCGAGTTGATCACCCCCTCGGTGGGCAAGGACTTCACCCGACTGCTCGGCTGGGCCGATCAGTTCCGCCACCTGCGGGTCCGGGTCAACGCCGACACCCCGGCCGACGCCCATCGAGGGCGGGACTTCGGTGCCGAAGGCATCGGCCTCTGCCGGACGGAGCACATGTTTTTCGAGGGCGATCGGATCGGGGCCATGCGGGAGATGATACTCGCCGCGGACGAGGCAGGTCGCCGCAAGGCGCTCGCCAAGCTGCTGCCGATGCAGCGGGCCGACTTTGAGGGGATCTTCCGCGCCATGGAGGGGTTCCCGGTCACAATCCGGCTGCTCGACCCCCCGCTCCACGAGTTCCTGCCCACGGAACGGGAGGAGATGGAGGCGCTGGCCACCGCCATGCGGACGACCCCCGAAGAGGTCCAGCGAGCGGTCGATCGGCTGAGCGAGGTCAACCCGATGCTGGGCCTCCGGGGTTGCCGGCTCGGCATCGCCTATCCCGAGATCACCGCCATGCAGGTCCGGGCCATCTTCGAGGCGGCCTGCACCGTGGCGGTACGAGGGGGCCGGGTCGAGCCTGAGGTCATGATCCCGTTGGTCGCTCACGTACAGGAGTTCCGGAGCCAGGCCCTGGTGGTGCGGCAGGTGGCGGAGGAGGTCTTCCGGGAGCGACAGATTGCCGTGCCCTACCTGATCGGGACCATGATCGAGTTGCCCCGGGCCGCGCTGACGGCGGACGAAATTGCCCGCGAGGCCCAGTTCTTCTCGTTCGGCACCAACGACCTGACCCAGACGACCTGGGGACTTTCACGGGATGACTCGGGGATGTTCCTGCCGCTGTACCTCGAGCAGGGCCTGATCGGGGACGACCCGTTCCAGGTGCTCGACCTGCAGGGGGTCGGGAAACTGATCGCGATGGCCGTTCAACTCGGGCGACAGAGCCGGCAGGACCTCAAGCTGGGCATCTGCGGCGAGCACGGGGGCGAGCCGGAAGCCATCGCCTTCTGCGAAGCCCAGCGGATGAACTACGTCTCGTGTTCCCCGTACCGGGTTCCGGTGGCGCGACTGGCCGCTGGACAGGCCGCGCTCGCCGAGCGGGGCACCATGATGCGCACCCGAGCCACCGTCTGACCCGAACCACGGATCGGAGATCATGACTGCACCTAAAGTTGGCCTCGTGATGGGCAGTACCTCCGACTGGGAGGTCATGCGTCGGGCCGCTGAACGACTCACCGAATTCGGAGTGCCGTTCGAGGCCAAGGTCGTCTCCGCCCACCGGACCCCGGACCTGCTCTTGCAGTACGCCGAAGAGGCCGAGTCCCGGGGACTTCGATGCATCATCGCCGGAGCCGGTGGCGCCGCCCACCTGCCCGGCATGCTGGCCAGCAAGACAACCCTCCCGGTCCTCGGCGTCCCGGTGCCCAGCCAGCATCTGAACGGACTCGATTCGCTGCTGTCCATCGTCCAGATGCCGAGTGGCGTGCCGGTCGCCACCTTCGCGATCGGCGAGGCCGGGGCCCACAACGCCGCCTTGTTCGCCGTGGCGTTGCTCGCGGGCGACGATCCCGACCTCGGTCGCCGCCTGGCTGAGTTTCGTCGAGCCCAAACAGCGCAGGTCCGGGCCCAGTCGCTCCCCCCCGACGCATGATCCGCCCCGGCGCCACCCTCGGCCTTGTGGGCGGAGGTCAGCTCGGCCGGATGTTCACCACCCGGGCCCGTTCGATGGGGTTCGATGTCTGGGTCCTCGACCCGGATCCCGACAGCCCGGCCGGTGGAGTGGCCAGCCGACACCTGCAGTTCGGCTATGATGATCCGGAAGGACTGACCATCCTCGCTCAGGGCTGTGCCGCTGTCACCACCGAATTCGAGAACGTTCCGGCCCAGGCCCTGGATCACCTGGCGCAGACCACCCGGGTCGTGCCACCCCCGGCCGCGGTGGCGATCGCCCAGGACCGGATCAAGGAGAAGAACTTTCTCCAGCAGCACGACATCCCGACGGCACCATTCGCCACCATCCGGAACCGGGAGGACCTGGCCATCGCATGGGAGGCTATCGGCACCCCTGCCCTGCTCAAGACCAGCCGACTCGGGTACGACGGCAAGGGACAGGCAACCGTCACCACCGGTGCCGAACTCGAGGCCGCCTGGCATCGGTTCGGCCAGGTGGAGTGCGTCCTCGAGCGCCGACTCAACCTGGAGCTGGAGCTCTCGGTGGTTCTTGCCCGAGATGATTCCGGAACGACTGCACCGTTCCCGGTGGCCGAGAACGTTCACCGGGACGGGATCCTGTTCACCTCGGTTGTGCCGGCACGCATTGGTGGCGCTCAGGCTGCCGCGGCCGTGGCCCTGGCGGAGCGGATTGCCGCCGAGATGGACTACGTGGGGGTGATGGCGGTGGAGTTGTTCGTGGCTGACGACGGTCGGCTCTATGCCAATGAGCTGGCGCCTCGCCCTCACAACAGCGGACACTATACCATCGACGCCTGCGGCACCGATCAGTTCGAGCAGCAGATTCGGGCCCTCTGCGGACTTCCGCTGGGCGCAGCCACGCTGCTCTCACCGGTCTGCATGATCAACCTGCTGGGCGACCTCTGGCAGCACGGCGAGCCGCCCTGGGAACGGGTCCTCGCGATGCCCGGAGTGAACCTGCATCTGTACGGCAAGCGCGCCCCCCGCCCGGGCCGGAAGATGGGTCACCTCTGTTGCCTCGCGACCACGCCGGACGCCGCCTTCGCCCTGGCCCACCGCGCGTTCGAGGCGGTAATGATTCCCTCGGTGGAGCCTGCTCCGCCTCGTCCGTCTTTCCCTGTTTCCGGAGTGCACGCATGACGTCAGTGTTGCTACTGCTCGGAGGGTTGTTTACCGCCCTCCCGCTCAAGGACCCGGCCTGCCAGACCACCGCCAGCGCCGAATCGCTCGCCAAGCGGGCCAGCCCGCTCGACTCCCTCTCCTTTACCGTGGGGTCGGCCACGGTCAAGGTCTGTTACGGGCGACCCTCCCTGCGTGGGCGTCAGATGATCGGCGGAACCCACGTCCCATTCGGGAAGCTCTGGCGGACCGGGGCCAATGAGCCCACCACCATCCATACCACCGCACCGATCATGGTGGCGGGGATCAGGATCCCGGCCGGGGCGACTTCGCTGTACACGGTACCCGGCACGTCGAGTTGGGATGTGGTGCTCAACAGCTCGACCGAGCAGTGGGGGGATGAGGGATCCTATGACAAGGTGAAGGCGACCGAGATCGGTCGAGCCAAGGTCGCGGCGGGCCACCTGGGGACACCGGTGGAGCAGTTCACGATCCGGCAGGAATCGAAGGGCAGTATCACGGCACTGATCCTGGAATGGGAAACGACCCGGATCAGCCTGCCGATTGAAGCCGGCCGGTAGCCTCACAGCGGGTCAACACACTCCCCAGGCCCGCCCATCCGCATCGGCGCCCCTGTCCACCGGAGGGGGTCAGGGGCGCCAGCGCAGGACGAGCCCGACCTGCCAAGTGTCCACTGAGGACGCTCCACTCAACCCTCGGCCGTAGGCAAGACGCGGTCCCAGGCCAAGCGTCCGGCCAAAAGGAGCATCGATCCCCGCCATGAACCCCACAGTCAACGCCCCTACCCGCTCCCACTTCCCACACACGACACCCTCAAGACACCCCTGCAACTCGGCGCTACGCTGATAACCCATGGCACCGCGAAGGTAAAACGTCGTCCTCTCGATTCTACTGCTGATCGTTACGCCCGCATCCATGTCCCAGTAAGGTGGGTCCTGTGGAAGGGCGACACGGAATACTACCCCGAGCGCAACTCCGGACGAGACCGCCAAGTGGCCACCGGCACCTCCCAAGAAGCGCCATTCACCGTCCGCCCGGTCCGTGCCTCCGGAAGCATTCGGAAACCGCTCACTCAGGACACCGGCTCCGACGGTCAGCTCAGTCCATATCCTCCGGCGCTGTTCACTTGGGCGGTGTGTCTTGAGCCATGGCCGCTGTGGGACAGAGGAGGCACGCTACTAGCAGAACTGACCGGACACCGCCCCGCAGTTCGCGATTCGGAGCCAACCGGCAACTCCTCGACCTGTCAACCATGTCTCTCCGGTTGCTCATGGACGCCAGAGCCGCTCACGGCAACTTCACCTGGGTTACCAGCGCAAGAGACAGCACCCCACCCCATCGGTAATGTCGGCCGAGTGACTCCTCCGCGACCAACTGGAAGCCCCGGTACGTACGTCTGAAGCGGTCGGACGCGATTCGTATGTAGAGGAGTTCACCTTCCACACTGATGCGCCCTCCCTTGAACGGCGCGAGGGGCAGCTGGAGGTCGAGGAGCAGATAGGGCGGATTGTGGTGAGCGCGCCATGTGTAGCCGAGGCCCGCCGCAATACTTGGCGCTATCTGACTGGTACTCAGGCGAGCCCGGAAACGTACGTCGGTACTCGCGAAGGGCGCCGCGAGCAGGTTGGTGCGGTCGTCCTGGATGTAAACCCCGTCGGGCGGTGGAAACCCATCAATGCAGGTGGAGCCGCGCGCAATCACATAGGCTCGTCCGGTGAGCTCCAGGCTGGTGACACGGGTGACCGCCCCTCGCATTACTCGGGTCCCGATTCCCGTCGAGTAGGCGGACTCCAGACAGCTTCTGGCAACGCCCTCAGCGGGGAATAGAAGCTGATTCACGCTCGCTCCGATTGCGGTGGTCTGACCAGCGGCACGACCCGCCGGCAGACCGAGGAGGAAGAGGGAGAATAGGACTCGATGTTGTGTGCGAAACCCCATTGCGCCTCCTGCACGACCTAACGCCCGCAATTCTGCTGCGGCGCGATAATGAAGAACGCGGCAGGCGAGCGCAGCGAGCCAGCCGCTTCCACAGCTTGCGCCGACAGCAGCAATTGCTCGTTAGCTCGACTGCGCAATGATCTGGGGCCGGATTGGGTATAGAGCCGGAGGGTAGGCAGCTCTAGCGACTGCGTCGGAATCCATCTCGAACACGCCGGTCACTGGCACAGCCCCTTGTGCAGCAATGGTGTAGGAGACCGAGAGTGGCTTGGGCATCGTCAGTCGAGCCTTGTGGTCCGCTGATGCCGATAGCTCGACGGCAGCAACCTCGAGTACCACGCCGATGTGAACGACAGTGTCCGCACTGGCGCCGTACCGAACCGTTCCACCGGAGGCAACTGGAAGGCGAGGCAAGCCCTCGTTGTAATTGCCGTCGAGGCCACCACGGTCGATGCCGTACGGCATTGCAATGGTTAGATCGAGATAGGGCGCACTTGCGGCGCCACGACCTGAATTCTCAATGCCGAGGACAAGCTTTGCCTTGTACGTCGTCGTGCCGCCGCCTCCAGTTGAGCCGCTGGAGACGATCCTTGTATGAAGTCCGAGGCGTGGCTTCGATCGGCGTCCAAACATGTCCGCGAGATCAAAGTGCTCCATCGGGTATAGGCGGTCGCCACTGCGTTTGAAGTATTTGTCCTCATGGGCTTTCGCCATATGCGGTCCGCCTAGACTCTCAGGCACAATAGTGACTGCAAACCCCGACCCGTCAGGGTCCGCGATCGCTCGATGTCTGACTCCGTCCACGATCGGTGTGGCGGACGAACCCGTGAGCTCGTTTAGGCGAGAAACCAGGAGTGCAGCGTTTGCAACTGGTTTGAGTGCCACCGCGCAGTCAACGCCTTGAGGATTCTTTCTCGCGTCCACGCCCCATACGACGAGGCCTCCACTAGAGTTCGCAAACCCGGAGAGAGCGCGCGCGAAGTTGCGTTTGTCGTCGTTACTTAGTTCACCGCTCGAGACGTTCTTGAAGTCAAGCAGAAGGTGCTCCTCCTGCGCCGTGGCAACGAAGCGCTCGAGGTCGGTCTTGGACATCGATACGTACGCCTCTTCTAGGTTCACAGTCGATCCAAGTTCGAGCTAACTGCTATTGGGTTGCTCCGCTACTGTACTGCCCGCCACATATTACAGCAAGAGGAACCGCCCATTGCCGGGGCCGCCGGCCGGGCCCAGGAGGTCGGCTGGGCTCCGGATCCCAACGCACCCCGATTCAGGGCATGGGTGTACAGCATGGTCGTCGAGACGTCCCGGTGACCGAGCAGCTCCTGAAGGTCCGGATGTCATGGCCACCCTCCAACAGATGGCTCAGGAACCCGACCACCTCCGCCTCGCCCATGGCGGCCGTGATAAGCGGAGCCGGCGGATGGTGGCGCGGACCAGCGTCAGCAGGCGCAGAGCTGGCTTGAGCGTTGCGGTCATATCCATTATTCCCGGATATCGCACTGAGGTTGGCCGCTCGCCAACCCGGGCTCTCCCTCCGTGACACCAGAGACGGGCACCGAGTGCTCAGCCCGAAATGACAGCGGGCCGCCTGGATGGCGGCCCGCTGTGGCAAAGTGGAGGCGCAGGGAATCGAACCCTGGTCCGAATCGGCATCCCGTACAGCATCTACGCGCGTAGGCCAGTCTTCACGCTTTGGCTCCGAGCCGCCTACTGGCCAGGCTTCCCGAAGTTAACCCCCAGAATCTCGCCGAAACGCGTTGGAGGACCGCGCCCAGCCAGCCCAGCTTATCGATCCTGCATGAACGCCCCGGGCGGGCCCCCATGCCGGCGGTGCGTAAGCGAGTCTAGCTCAGCTTAGGCAGCCAACGCCAAGTCAGAATTGGCAGTTGTGTTTTTCCAAGCGGTTTTACCAGGAACCTTGGACCTGGACGCGCAGCCATACCTTCAACCAACCCGTCGAAACCGATCGCCCCCTCTTGAAGTCACCTGAAATGTAAGCACTGAACACACTATTTGACAAGCGGTTACGGACTTTCCCACACCACGACCCTGTTGCGGCCCTCGTCCTTGGCCCGATACAGCGCCCGGTCGGCAAGGGTGAGCAGGTTGTCCTTGCTCCGGGTCGACTCGGGCCAGCCCGACACCCCGAAGGAGGCCGTGATGGGCCAAGGCCGGCCCTGCCAGCCCCAGGCCCGCCCCGAAATCCGGGCCCGGAGCCGCTCCGCCACCTTGGTGGCTTCCTCCAGGGGAGTATCAGGAAGCCAGATCGCAAATTCCTCGCCACCGACCCGCCCGGCGTGGTCCCGGTCGCGCACGGTGTCCTGAATGATCCGGGAGACAAACCCGAGGGCCGCGTCGCCGGCGGGATGACCCAAGGCATCATTGAGCGACTTGAAATGGTCCAGATCTAGACAGATGACGGAACCTCGCCCCACCTTGACTGATGCCATGGCGTTTTCAAGCCCACGCCGGTTGGCCAGTCCCGTCAGCGGATCCCTGGTCGCCTGTTCCTTCAGTTCCAGCTGCTGGAGCGCGTCTTCCAGCATTCGGCCGGTCCGGTGGACGGCCTTTTCCAGCTCGGCGCGGAAGGGGCCGGCCGGCTCCCCTCCCCCAGCCGTCCAGAGCACCGCAGCACCCACCGGGCCCCCCGGTCCGATGATCGGCACCACGTACGCGCGCCGCTCCCGATTGCGACGGTCTCCGGGCAGGATGCCCAGGGGCTCAAACGCCGTGACCGAATGGGTCAGCTCCCCTCGAATGATCAGATCCACCGGGGAGCCTGGCGCGGCGGTGACCCGGTGCAGATGGGGGTCGGCTCGAAGCGCGGTGCCCAGCACCTGGGCGCCGCGCTGGAGGCGGACCGCAATGGCCACCTCGGCGTCCATCAGGCGCTCGAGTTCGAACGCCAGGCGCACCGCGATGCTCTCGACCGCCTCTCCACCCGAGGGGCTCCGCGCCGAGGCGGCCTCGAAGGTGCCACGACTGCGCAACGTCGCGACCAGTTGCTCCAACTCGGCCATCGGGCGGGCATGGGGTGCTCGGGGGGGGAGCAGCATCGCGACCTGAAAGTCCTCGGCGGCGACAAAGACCAGGCTGCCCTCTTCCAGCCGCTCTAGGCCCGTGTGACCACCTCCTGCAATCGTCCTCAGCCCTGGCAGCCGATCGCTGATGGCCTGGGCGGTGTCACTGGGAAGGAGGGGCTGGATGACCGACCTGGTCTCCGGGTATCCGAGCGATCGGAGCCAGACACCAAGCGCACCGTTGGCGCGGCCGATCCAGGCCAACTCCGGCGGGTCACTCGCCGGCAGGTCCGTCAGGGGCACCGGGGACAGGGCAACCGCCTCATGGGTCCGCCGTCGCCCGACCATCCAGCCCAGGATGCCAGCCAGCAGGGCGGAACCGACCACCAGCAGCAGTTCGGTCACCTGGACTCCCCCGCCGGGATCCGCGCGGCAATCCGGGCCGCCGCCACCCCTGCGCCAAAGCCATTGTCGATGTTCACGACCGTCACACCGGCCGCACAGGAGTTGAGCATCCCCAGCAGTGCCGCAAGCCCACCGAAGGAAGCGCCGTATCCCACACTGGTCGGCACCGCGATCACCGGGGAGCGCACCAGTCCGCCGACCACACTCGGCAAAGCGCCCTCCATCCCGGCGACGACCACCACGACCGCGGCCTTGGTCAGCTGGTCCGATGCCGACAGCAGTCGATGAAGCCCGGCCACTCCGACATCATTGAGGCGTGCCACCGGAGCCCCGAAGGCCGCAGCCGTCGTGGCGGCCTCGTTGGCCACCGGCAGATCACTGGTCCCGGCCGAGATGATCAGCACCGATCCTCCCACAGGGGCGGCGGGCGCAGTGGGCCGGCGGAAGACCGTGCGCCCCAGCCGGTCCCACACCGCCCCCGGATGCTCGGCCGCGAGCTGCTCGGCGATCCCCTCCGGCACCCGGGTGGCCAGGAATCCCCCAGACACCTCGGTAAGCCGACGACAGATGTCCAGCACTTGCTCGGCCGTCTTGCCCTCGGCAAAGACGACTTCAGGATAACCCTGGCGCAGCTCCCGATGATGGTCGACCATCGCAAAACCGAGATCCTCCGCCGGGAACCGGGAGAGTCGTTCGAGAGCCTGATCAGGGGTGATTTGGCCGGCGGCGACGTCGGTCAGCAGCGAAGCAAGATCGGCGCGGTTCACGCGGCGCTGGCGACCGGGACCAGGTACTGCTGGAACACCGCCTCGGCCTCTGCCATGCTCTCGACCTGGAACAGTCGCTGACGCAGCGCTGAGGCCCCCGGGAGGCCTTTGGTGTACCAGCCAAGATGCTTCCGGAACTCCAGCACCGTCTTCCGGGAATCGCCCTGGAGCCGAAGGGCGATGCGGGCGTGCTCCAGCGCGACCGCGAACCGCTCCTCCGCCTCAGGAGCCGACGTGCAGTCCGCTCCGGCGAGCAGTTGCCGGGCATCTCGGAAGATCCAAGGGTTGCCGAAGGACCCGCGGCCGATCATCACGGCGGCGCATCCCGTGTGAGCTTTCATCCGCGCGGCATCCTCCCCGGAAAACACGTCACCATTCCCGATCACCG
>ERZ1292633.5713-Hain-H41-02um-R1-5713-length-11132-cov-4_pt1 | contig 11132 bp, 8 predicted proteins | sample MGYA00564406_ERZ1292633 | MGnify/ENA primary metagenome ERZ1292633 (study PRJEB36523, sample SAMEA6512639) | groundwater metagenome | collected 2019-01-08 | study: AquaDiva: Metagenomics assemblies of 32 groundwater samples
CGGCCCATCGCCGTTTGTCAGTGCCTGCAACTTGTCGTGGAGGTTTTCGCTTTTGGAATTGATCGTCTCCACCGCCCCCGCCCGCTTCGCCAAGGCCAGCTTCGCATCATCCACATCCACGGCGATGACCCGCGCGCCCCGCAACAGCGCCGCTCCCGAGATCGCTCCCAGACCGATCATCCCACAACCGAACACCATCACCGTATCCGCGCTCGTCACCCGCCCGCGTTCCACCGCGTGAAAACCAACGCTCAACGGCTCCACCAACGCGTGTTCCGTGAGTGAAAGTTTTTCCGAGCGCACCAGCTTCTGCCACGGCACGGATATGAATTCCGTGAACGCGCCATCGCGCTGCACGCCCAGGGTCTGGTTGCTGCGACACGCATTGACGCGCTGGCTGCGGCAGGACGGACAAATGCCACAGGTCGTGTACGGCAACACGGTGGTTTCCATCCCGACCTTGAACTCTGCCGGCACGCCCGTCGTGATTTCGGCGATGACCGCCCCGATCTCGTGACCAGGAATGCGCGGATAAGTGACGAGCGGATTGAAACCGCGAAAAGTATTCAGGTCCGTGCCACAATAGCCAAGCCGCTTTACCTGCAACAAAACCTCGCCCGGCGCGGGCGTCGGTTGCGGACGTTCGATATAGCCGGTCTGGCCAGCTTCCGTGATCACCAATGCTTTCATAATTTGTAGGCTTCCATTGCCGTGCCGCCGAGGATGCGGGCTTGTTCAGCGGGTGCAAGTGTGGCCACCCAGCCCGAAACCATCTTGTGCCAGCGCGCATATCCACAAGCCACCAGACACACCGGCCAGTCCGAGCCGAACATCAATCGCTGCGGCCCGAACGCTTCCAGCACGGTGTCGAAATACGGACGCAACTGCGCCTCGGTCCACGTCTTGAAATCCGCCTCGGTCACCATGCCGGAAACTTTGCAGTAAACATTCGGGCGCTGGGCCAGTTCGCGGATATTCTTGTTCCACGGCTCGAACAAACCCTCCTTGAGGCGCGGCTTGGCGATGTGGTCGAGCACGAAAACCTGTTCGGGATGCGCGTCCACGAACTTGATCGTCTGCGGCAGATGTCGCTCGAAGATCAGGATGTCATACACGAGCGAAAACTTTTTTAACTCCCGGATGCCACGATTGAAATCCTCACGCAGGATGAAGTTTTCATCCGGTTCACCTTGGACGACGTGACGGACAGATTTGAATTTGCGGTTGGCCGCGAAGCGTTCCAATTCGCCGCCAACTTTGGGCGAAACCAGATCCACCCAGCCAACCACACCCTTGATGAAATCATTCTGCGCTGCGAAGCCGAGCAACAACTCGGTCTCGATGAGATTCTGGCGCGCTTGCACCGACACCACGCCGTCCACGCCGGCACTGGCGATCTCCGCGCGCAGATGTTCCGGCAGAAAATCCCGACGGATGACGCGCATCGCGTCATCAATCCAGCCGTACTCGACCGGATCGTAACTCCAGAAGTGGTGGTGGGAATCAATCTTCATGACTCAGCCAAGATGCGAAAAATCGCGCCGGAGCAAACCCTCATCCTTCAACGAGCACCAGAACGCAGCGGGGATTTCATTCCTAGCGCTGGCGACGTTATCCTTGATGCGCTCGGGCTTGCCGGTGTTGAGTGCCACAGCCGCGCCCCCCGGCACCGCCAAGCCGAATTGCACGCAGGCGTCGGCAGATTTCACGTGGAATTTTTGACAGGTCGCCAGGAATTTGTCCCGCCACTGAAATAAAGCGGCCTCCTTGACCGGATCGGGCTGGCGATAATCAAACCACTTGCCTCCGGTGAGAAAACCGGCGTTGAACACCGCTGAATTGACCATGCCCACGCCGCGCGAATGTAGATGGGCGATGAATTCCAGCAACTCCGGCGGGTGTGAATAGACGGTAAGACTGCACGCGAACATCACCCAATCCAAATCCACGTGTTCAGAAATTTCGCGGATGACCCGCCAGTCTTTCGAGCCGATGCCCACGGCCTGGACCACGCCTTTGGCTTTCAATTCAAACAAGGCCCGATACGCCCCCAGCACATCAGCAAAACGTTGAGCCCGTTCCGCTGAAGTTTTCGCCGCTGCCAGATATTCGTCCGGATCGTGAACGGAAACCATTTGCGACGTGTAACCTTGTCCCAACAAAGCACAGCCCTGCTCGTAGCATTGCAGGATGCCCTCGTAACTGATGCGCGATTCGGCGTCATGACGGATGCCTGCCCACACGCCGCGTTCAAAGGTCGGCTCGGGGCCGCGCAAGGGCACGCGATACCATCCCAGCTTGTTGCTGATGACAACTTGTGAAGCTGGAATGCCCAGTTGGCGTAACGAGTTACCGATGACTTCCAAGGCCAAACCCGCCCCATATTTACCAGCCGAATCAAATACCGCTGGCACGGGCGAATGCCGGATGATTTCGCGGACGATGGCCAGCTTCGTCTCATCCGGGACGACTTCGTAAAGATTACCCAGGCAGCTCGTGCCAAAAATGATGGGCGGAACTGCCAACCCGGTTTTTCCCAACGGGCGATGCTTGGTGAGTGGAGCAAGCCCCACGGCGACAGTTTTCATGTTTGCAATGTTTCCGAGTGTTCGAGCAGCGTCATTCTCAGAACGACAAGCTAGACAATACCCAGAGCAAAAGCACAGCGGAACGAATAATTTTCGCCGCTGCCTGAACCTTGGCTTTGAGCTTCATGGTCCTCCTTGTTTTCGTCCACGTCGTCGTCCTCGAATTATCACCAAACAAGCCGAGGGCGAGGGCGAGAACGACGACGAGGACGAAAGTGGAACGGCAGTTTGAATCACACCACTCTGGTTGATGGATAATTGACAACGAATCGCGCGTTCGTCACTCTGCTGCCATGGCAAAACCGGCTTTGGGACGCGGTCTTGGTGCGTTGTTGGGTGGCTCTCCAGCCATCGCCAACCCTGCGCCGGTCGCGCCGTCTCCCGTCATCACGGAGTCCTCGAACACCACGCATACCGGCGTGCCCGCCACCGTGCCGCACACCGTCATTCCTGCGCCCGCGCCGGTGTCGCGCGACATGGTGCGGCGCGTGCCGGTGGGTCAGGTGAAGCCGTGTTCCTTTCAGCCGCGCAAAGATTTTCCGCCGGAAGCGTTGCGCGAACTCGCGGATTCCATCCGGGAACAAGGCATCGTTCAACCGCTCATCGTCCGGCCGCAGGGCAGCAATTTTGAACTCATCGCCGGCGAACGCCGCTGGCGCGCAGCACAACTCGCCGGGTTGACCGAAGTGCCGGTCATCGTGCGCGACGCGGATGATCGCGCGGTGTTGGAGATGGCGTTGATCGAAAACCTGCAACGCGAGAATCTCAACGCCATCGAAGAGGCGCTCGGTTACGCGCAGCTCATCAGCCAGTTTCAACTCACGCAGGAACTCGTCGCCACCAAGGTCGGCAAGAGCCGCGCCGTCGTGGCGAATGCGCTCCGCATCCTCAAGCTGCCGGGCGAGGTGCAAAATTTCATCCGCGACGGTCGGCTCTCCGTCGGTCACGCGAAAGTCATTCTCGGCCTTACGAATCCAATCCAGCAAAGCGAAGCCGCCGAGCGCGTCATCAAGGAAGGATTGAACGTGCGTCAGGCCGAGGGCTTGATCGCGAAGCTGCAATCACGCGGCGACACCAAGAAATCCAGGACGCCCCTGCCCACCGACGCGCACGTGACGAATCTGGAGAACAAGATTCGCGAGAAGCTCGGCACGAAGGTTTCGTTGCAATACAAAGGCGGCAAGGGTTCGCTGGAAATTTCCTTCTACAGCGATGCGGAACTCGAAGGCGTGCTGCAAGCGCTGGGCGTGAACGCCGACTGATTTTGTCCTCTCAACCAAACCCGTTTCCGATCCAACCAAATGAATACACCTGAATTGCGCGCCGCATGCGCCAGCCAACTCCAAACGAACGCCGCCAAAACCAGTGGCTTGAATGCCTTCGTCGGCTTCGACGGTTTTGTGGATGAAATCCTGCATGTCGTGGACAAGCGCGAGAGCACGGACAAGTATCTGCGCCTGCCCACCATATCGAAGTATGCCGAGCGCCTCGCGGCTGCCGCCGGAAAAAGCACGAACGTCGAGATGGTCAGCCAGATGACCAAGCTGGGCGGCAACGGCCCGATCATGGCCAATGCGCTGGCGAGCTTCGGACTGAAGGTTTGCTACCTCGGCAATCTTGGTTATCCCAATCTGCATCCGATCTTCACTGAATTCGCCAAACGCGCGGAGGTTCACACCATCGCCGAACCGGGTTACACCGACGCGGTGGAGTTTGAGGACGGCAAGATCATGTGCGGCAAACACAGTGCGTTGCGCGATGTGAATTGGGAAAACATCAAGACGCGGTTCGGCCAGGACAATTTCACCAACAAGTTGCAGGCGGCGAGCTTCATCGGGTTCGTGAACTGGACGATGTTGACCAGCATGAACGCCACCTGGGCGGTGATCCTCAAGGACGTCTGCCCCAAACTGACCGGTCCGCGCCGGAAGATTTTCTTCGATCTCGCCGACCCGGAAAAACGGACGCGCGAGGATATCCTCAAAGCGCTCTCGCTCATCACCGAGTTCGAGAAATATTTCGACGCGATTCTCGGCCTCAATGAAAAGGAAGCCTATGAAATCGGCGGGCATCTCGGCTTGAACACGAGCGATCATTCGCCGGAAGGTTTGTTGAAGCTCGCGAAGGAAATCCACGCGCGCATCAAAGTGAACACCGTGGTCGTGCATCCGGTTCACTATGCGTTGGCCGTCAGCGCGAACGATGCGGCCATCGTGGAAGGACCGTTCACCCCGAAGCCCCTCATCACGACGGGGGCAGGTGATCACTTCAACGCGGGCTTCTGCCTCGGCAAACTGCTGGGCTTCGACAATGCGAAAGCCGTCTTGACCGGTGTGAGCACGAGCGGGTTTTACGTCCGCTCGGCCAAGAGTCCGTCGGTCAGCGACCTGATCGGCTTGTTAAATAACTGGACGGCACAAGTCGCATAAGCAGCGAGTCGCACGACATGATTTTAGAAGTCACCAAGTATGGAAATCCGGTGCTCCGCCAAAAGGGTGTTGCCATCGAAAAGATTACACCCGAGATCAAGCATCTCATCACCGACATGTTCGAGACGATGTATGCGACCAAAGGCATCGGCCTCGCAGCGCAACAGGTCGGCAAAGCGCTGCAACTGACCGTGCTCGATTTGCGCGGCGTCGTGGACCGTCCGTCCACGCTCGAACTTGAGGGCAAGCCTGTCGAGGTGGAAAAGTTCATGCCGCTGGTGCTCATCAATCCGCAGATCAAGCCGTTGAATGAACCCGTCGCCGGGCCGGAAGGTTGCCTGAGTTTCCCGGAACTCTACGGCGATGTGGTCCGACCGGAATCCGTCGAGGTGAAGGCGCTGAACGAAAAGGGTAAACCGATTGAATTCCGCTGTGGTGGTTTGCTGGCCCGCGCGGTACAGCACGAGACGGATCACTTGAACGGCATCCTGTTCATTGATCGCATGGATCGGAAGAGCAAGAACGAACTCCGCGAGGAACTCGACCTGCTTCAAGCCGAAACCAAAGCGGCGCTCGAAGCCGCGAAGAAAAAGTCGTGAACACTCTGCGGCCCATCCCTACGTCAGCCACTTGATCATGGTTTCTCCCGACGTGCCCATCCAGTGTCTGCTCACCCTCCCGCCGCGCATGGCGGCGGAGTTTGCCGCGCTGGAACACCGCAGTCGCCCACAGTGGTTCGCGTGCTCGGATTCCAGCGGCCCACCGCTCGGCTCCGGCGGTGGCACGGCCAATCTGCTGGTGGAAGCGTGGAAAGAGACAGGCGGTCAACAATCTTTCCCTGCATGGCTGCAAGCAAGTCGCAAGCTGCTGTTACACTCGGGCGGCCAAAGCCGACGTTTGCCCGCGTATGCGCCGGGTGGAAAAATCTTGATGCCCGTGCCGGTGTTCCGTTGGTCACGCGGCCAGAAACTGGATCAATCGCTGCTCGATCTCGCGTTGCCGGATTATTCGCGCGTGCTCGCGCACGGGGGCGCAAAGACCGTCGCCATGCTCGTCAGTGGCGACACGCTCATCCGCGTTCCGGCGGAATTACCCGCGTTCCCGGATGTGGATGTGCTCGGCCTCGGCATGTGGGGCACACCGGAGAAGGCCAAAGATTTCGGCTGCTTCTTCACGCCGCGCGGCAAGCCGAATGAGATCGCGTTCTTCCTGCAAAAGCCCGCGCCGGCCCGCACCCGCGAACTCGCACAGCAACATCTCTTCATGTTCGACACGGGCATGTGGCTGCTGAGTGAACGGGCGGTGCAGGTGTTGTTGGAACGCTGCGGCTGGGACGCGCGCGCCGGGCAATTCGCCGGCGGGCGCGCGGCGAACTACGAATTTTATTCCCGCTTCGCCCTCGCTCTCGGCACGCAACCCACCGAGCGCGACCCGATCATCGCTGGGCTTTCTTGCGCCGTCGTGCCGCTGAATGACGCCGGATTCTATCACTTCGGCACGAGCGCGCAGATGATTGAATCCGTCAGCGCGTTGCAAAATCTGATCCTCGATGAAACCAAGCTCGGCACGTCCGCCGGTTTCCGTCATCCCGATCAATACTTGCAGAACACCGCCTTCGCCTGCCCGCCGCGCCGCGAGGAAAATCACACGCTCTGGGTCGAGAACAGCGTCGTGCCCGCCTCGTGGCAAATCGCGCATGAACACGTTCTCACCGGCGTGCCGGAGAATGATTGGACGCTTCAACTTGAACCCGGCGTGTGCCTCGACTTCGTGCCGGTCGGCGAAACCAACTTCGCCATCCGCGCCTACGGTTTCCGCGACAGTTTTAGCGGCAAGCTCGGCGATGCGAGCACGAAATGGTTTGGTCAGCCCGTGAGCGAATGGTTTGCGGCGCGCGGGTTGCATCCGGCGGAATGCGGATTGAATCTCGATGCTGACATCCAACTTTGTGCGCTGTTCCCCGCCCTGCCCCACAGTGAAATCAGCGGAGTGTTCATTCAATGGCTGTTTGCGAAACAACCCGCCGCCAACCCAAGTTTCACCGCACGGTGGAAAGCAGCGGCGCGCTGGTCCGCGCAGCAGTTGTGCGAGAGCGCCAACGTGAACCGGCTTTACACCCAGCGCGCGGAACTGGGCCGGCGCACGTTGCTGCCGTTGCTGAAGAATTTCCGCTGGAGCATCTTCTACCGGCTCGATCTGGATGCAACGGCGCGTACTTTCGCCGCAAGCGAGCTGGCGTTGCCGCAGTTGGATTTTACCAACCACGACGAACCGCTGGCCGCCGTCCACGATCAGATGTTCCGCAGCGCGGTGTTGCGGCATCGCAAACAAAATGGCAGCGATCAGCATGAAGCCGCCGCGTTCGGTTTGTTGCGCGACCTGATCGTGCGCGAAGCGCAACTCTCCCCCGCCCGTCCGCAACTCAACGCGCAGGAGGACCAGATCATCTGGGCGCGCAGCCCGGTGCGATTCGATCTCGCGGGCGGTTGGTCTGACACGCCACCCTACTGCCTCGAATTCGGCGGCACCGTGCTGAACGTCGCTGCCGATCTGAACGGGCAACCGCCCGTGCAAGTTTTCGCCAAACTTTGCGAGCGCCCGGAACTCGTCGTGCGCTCGATTGATCTCGGCGTCGAGGAACGGCTGCGCACCTACGCGGAACTCGATACTTACGACAAGCCCGGCAGTGCGTTCGCGCTGGCCAAAGCCGCCCTCGCGCTGGCGGGATTTCTGCCGCGTTTCCACGCGGACGGCGGATTTGATTCGCTCGAAAAACAACTACGCACGTTTGGCGGCGGGATTGAATTGTCCCTGCTCGCTGCTGCACCGAAAGGATCGGGGCTTGGCACAAGCAGCATTCTGTCCGCGACCGTGCTCGCGGCACTTGGTGAACTATGCGGCTTGAATTGGGATCGCAACATCCTGTTCACGCGCACGCTCGCGCTGGAACAGATGCTCACCACCGGCGGCGGCTGGCAGGATCAGGCTGGCGGATTGTTCTCCGGCGTGAAACTCATCGAGACCGGCGCCGGACTGACACAGAAACCCACGTTGAGCTGGTTGCCGGAACAGTTGTTCGGCCACGAATTCGCCAACCAACGCATCCTGCTTTATTACACCGGCGTCACGCGCCTCGCGAAAAACATCCTGAGCGAAATCGTGCGCGGCATCTTTCTGAATTCGCCCACGCATCTCGGGATCATCGGCGACATCGCCGCCAACGCCCGCAGCGCCAGCACAGCCATCCAGCAGTGTGATTACGAAAAACTCTGCGACGCCATTCGCAATAGCTGGCGTTTGAACCAACGGCTCGACGCGGGCACGAATCCGCCGGAAGTGAATGCCATCCTCGAACAGGTGCAGGATTATCTCGCAGCCACCAAGCTGCTCGGCGCGGGTGGCGGCGGTTATTTGTTGATGTTCGCGAAAGATGCGGAAGCAGCAGCGCGACTGCGACAATCGCTCACGAACAATCCGCCCAATCCGCGGGCCCGCTTCGTCAACTTCAATCTCTCCAGCACCGGCTTGCAAGTGACCCGCAGTTAGCCTTGCGTTGGTTTCCGCCGGCCCGGGTTCTCCATTCTTGGCGAAGCTTTATCACTTTTTGGCAAATCATCGCTTCCGACTTGCCGTAGCGGCGACCGAGCGCGACGCTGCCATCGTCAGCACAGATTCATCCGATAGGAAATGCCTATGAATACTCGGAACGATCGGGCGACCTGGGTCAAGGGCGGCTCAGCCAAATGCAGCATCCCCCCGCGCTGGCGGGCCCAACCTCCGCACCTCGTGCTGCTCGGCGCTCCGGGCGTCGGCAAAGGGACACAGGCGGAGTTTCTTTGCGCCGGGCTGAAGGTCTGCCATCTCTCCACCGGCGATGTCTTTCGCGCCGCGAAGAGTTTGTCGGATGACGAGCAAACTCCGCCGATGAAGGAAGCGTTGGTGCACATGTGCCACGGTGAATTGGTTCCGGACAAAACAGTTTTGGATCTCGTCCGCGAGCGTAAAGTTTGTCTGCGGTGTGGCGGAGGATTTTTGCTCGACGGCTTTCCCCGGACGGTGCCACAGGCGGAAGCGTTGGAACAATTGCTGGACGAGGAGAAGATCCGGTTGGATGCCGTGCTGAATTACACCCTGCCGTTCGCTGAGATCATCGAGCGCTTGAGCGGACGCCGCACTTGTCAGGAGTGCCGGGCGGTTTTTCATGTGGTCGCCCGGCCTCCACACCGGCCGGATGTTTGCGATCATTGCGGTGGCATCCTGGTTCAACGCGAGGATGATCTCCCCGAGGTGGTGGAAGCCCGGATGCTGGCTTACGAGAAGGAAACCAAGCCGCTGGTGGATTTCTATGTGGGGCATGGTTTGTTGCGCACCATTTCCGCCGAGGGTTCGCCCGAACGGATCTTCGAGCGGACGCTGGCCATTCTGGATAACTGAACCGATTGCACCGCGAACCCCACCAAGATAATATTGAGCCATGAAAACCAGCCGCCGTAAATTTATCGCCCGCACTGCGCTGGGCGTCAGCAGCGCACTCCTTGCCCCGCGATTGTTGGCAGAAATTCCGGTCGCCCCGAACACTTTTGCTCCGTATGAGCGAGTCGCCCTCGGCAAAACCAAATTGAAGTTCTCACGCATCGTGCTCGGCACCGGCATGCGCGGCGGCAAGCGCGAATCCAATCACACCCGGCTCGGCAAGGAGAAGTTCGAGGCGCTGATCCGCGAATCACACGAACGCGGCGTGGATACCTTTGATCTTGCTGATCTGTATGGCTCGCATCCCTACGTCATCCCGGCGCTTAAGGGAATTCAACGCGACAAGTTCCACGCCATCACCAAAATCTGGTTTCGGGACGGGGGCATTCCCGAAACGGAACGCCCGGATGCCAACGTGTGCGTGGAGCGCTTTCTGCGCGAACTCAGGACCGATTACATTGATCTGCTGCTGCTGCATTGCGTCGTTTCGGCGAAGTGGCCGGAAGAATTGCGCAAACAGATGGACCTGCTCTCCAAGCTGAAAGGCCAGGGGAAAATCCGCGCGCTCGGCGTTTCGTGTCATTCGCTCGAAGCGCTCGAAGCCTGCATTTCCGAGCCGTGGGTGGAGTCGGTTCACACCCGTATCAATCCTTACGGCATGAGCATGGACGGCCCGCCGGAGAAAGTAGTTCCCGTGCTCAAAAAAATTCACGCCGCCGGCAAAGGCGTTGTCGGCATGAAGATCATGGGCGAAGGCCGCTTGCGCAACGACGACGAAAAACGCAATGCCTCGGTCAAGTATGCGCTCACGCTCGGATGTGTGGATGTGTTGAACGTCGGCTGCGAATCCATTGCCGAGTTGGACGATCTGGCGGCCCGGGTGAAGCGCGTGGCACGCGTCATTTGATCAAAATAATTTTCGGGCTGTCTGCTTGGCGGCTATCGCAGCGGCGGCAAAATCACGCCAAAATCTTGAACGGCTGTGAAATCGTCTGCTATGGTTAGCAGGTTCATGGCAGAGATACCCAAAGTCATTTTGTTGATCGAGTCATCCCGCGCCTCCGGGCGGGCGTTGCTGACGGGAGTGGCGAACTTCGCGCATTATCATGGCCCGTGGTCGTTCTATTGGGAGCCGGGTGATCTGGAAACCGACCGCTCATCGCTGAAATCATTGAATGCCGACGGCATCATCATGCGAGACGGCGATCTTTTGAATGAAGTGCTGGCCTTGGGCATTCCCGCCGTCGTCATCGGTCACAAACGCAAAGAAGTGGCGGGCTTGATCAACGTCCTCACCGATTCTCCCAGCATCGGGCGCATGGGCGCGGAACACCTGATCCAGTGCGGGTTCAAACATTTTGCCTTCGTCAGTTTTGCCACGCATCCGCTGGAAAGCGCCTCATGGGTCCGGGTGCGGGAGGAGCACTTCATCAAACGCGTGCGCGCCGCAGGCTTTGAGACGCAGACGTATTCCTTGGCGACGGCGGTAGCCGGACGAAACTGGCTTCGCGAAAGGAACACCCTCGCCGCTTGGCTCCAGTCCTTGCCGAAGCCGGTGGGACTCATGGCTTGCAATGATGATTGCGGGGTGCAGGTGATGGAAGCCTGCAAGCTGGCGGAACTCGCGGTGCCCGATCTCGTC
>ERZ1292633.5716-Hain-H41-02um-R1-5716-length-11124-cov-5_pt1 | contig 11124 bp, 7 predicted proteins | sample MGYA00564406_ERZ1292633 | MGnify/ENA primary metagenome ERZ1292633 (study PRJEB36523, sample SAMEA6512639) | groundwater metagenome | collected 2019-01-08 | study: AquaDiva: Metagenomics assemblies of 32 groundwater samples
TTACCGAGCCGGTTACGGTTTGGTTTTCTGGTTTTTTATTTGACAACTCCGAAGGAACCGATTTTGTTTCAAAAGGCTGAGTATCTTTAACAACCGGCGATTTAGAACAACCCGGTATTAATAAAGCCAGCAGCGTTATTAAACTTAATATTCTACCTGACATATTTTGTTAGCTTTTCTCGATCTGTGTAATCTTTTTTACTCTGTGTAATCGTTAAGTAATCAGTGGTTAGTCTTTTTAACTAAAACCGCCACGGTCCGGTTGGCCGGCATAAAATATTTCTTAGCCGCCTTCAAAATATCTTCCTGGGTTACCGCTTTATGCCGGTCAACCTTATCCGATAAATATTTCCAGGAAAACATTACTTCATAATTACCCAACTGCGAAGTCATCCCGGCATTGGAACGCAGGTCTCTTAAGAAACCGGCTTCTAATTGTTTTTTCGCCCGGTTGAGTTCCACCAGACTGACCGGCTGGTTTTTTAACAGTTCCAATTCTTCATAAATGGCTTTTTCCACCTCTTCGGTCGTCTGCGGATGTTTCGGGGTGGCGCTAATCATAAAAGTTCCGGGGTATTTACCGGTGCCATTGGAAGAACCGATTTGTAAGCATAATTGCTGGTCCACCACTAATTTTTTATAAAAACGGGAAGTGCGGCCGGAGGAAAGAATCATATCAGCCAGGTCAAGAATATAATCATCATCGTGGCCGATGGTCGTAGTATGATAGCCGATTAAGATTCGCGGCTCGGCTTCAAATTCTAAAACAACCCGGCGTTCGCCCTGTTGCTCCGGTTCGACCGTAACTATTTCAGACGGGGGCGGCTGGGCCGGAATCGGTTCAAAATATTTTTTCATTAACTGCATCACTTCATCGGTTTTAACATTACCGACTACAATCGCCACGGCATTATTGGGTGCGTAATATTGCTGCCAGTATCGGTAAACTTGCTCCGGCGTCAGCGACTGAATATCACTCCGCCAGCCGATCACCGGCCAGCGCAGAGGGTGCGCCTGGTAAATGGTGGATTGAAACAGGGCATAAAGCGCGCCATCCGGGTTGTCTTCAGTTCTCGTCCGCCGTTCTTCCAGAATCACATCGCGTTCCGAATAAAATCCGCGCAGAATCGGTTTAGTCATCCGGTCCGATTCCAGCCAGGCCCAGAGTTCTAACTTATTGGCCGGTAACTCGCAATAATAACTGGTGATATAAGAGGAAGTGCTGGCATTAAGCCCCTGGGCGCCGTGGCTCTGGTAGATCTGGGAGATTTCCTTGGGAATAACGTATTGACGGTGTATTTTCAAAAGAGATTCTAATTCGGTTTCCAGCGTTTTAATTTCTTCGTCCGCCGCCGGGGACGATTGAGCTACGCCCCCCATAAATAATGAGTCCTTATGCTGTAACGAAATCCCGCCGCCCGATAGGGCGAGCCTCCCGCCATAAGGGCGAGGTTCGCCTTCGGGCGACGCCTTTGGCGGGACCTTTCGGGATTGGTTTTTTCTTAACCGGTCCAGCCGGTCTTGAATCTGATGAATCCGTTCCAGCACCGGTTTTTCCTTGGCATAATCATTAGTGCTGATGGTTTCGGTGCCTTTGAACAGCATATGCTCCAGGAGGTGGGAAACGCCGGTAAGGCCCGGATGTTCATTGACCGAGCCGACCTTGAAACAAATTCTTACGGCCACGGACTGGGAATCCGGCCGTTCCATGATTAGTACCTTCATCCCGTTTTTCAGGGTAAATTCTTTAACATCCAGATTAATTTCCGTCCGGGCCGTGAGCGGGTTAAAAAAAACGCCTAAAATCAGACAAATCATTCCGGATTGAAGAAAAAGCAAAAAATATTGGTAATGGTTTTTTAACATCCTCAGCTAATTATAAATAAACGTAACGATAAAATCAAGTTTTATCACTGAGTGTTTTCCGGCGCCAACAAAAAAGGCAGGGTGAAAAAATCTTCCTGATGGACTCATTATTTATGAAGCGACAGCGCGAAGTGACAACGGAGTCCCGCCCCAAGCGGGACGGGCTGTAACTCAATTCCTCCGCCCGGAAGTGAAGTAGGGATTGGCCGGAGCAGGCCGCCGCCGATATCAAGAACTTTCCGTCCGGACAGACGAGGCAGAACCCCTTTCAGATTATGCCAAACCACGGCATTATCGAACTCCCAATATGGGGCCAAGCAAGAATCATCGTATTTACCGGCCACCCGGTCATAATATTATTCGCAGGATGTTCTTGGCATAGGCGCATCTTATCAATAAATATAGGAAAAACACAAGGAAGATGAATGAACTAAGCGACCCGCCGGGTCCCTGTGGGAAGCGTGATCACGAAGTGAACTAAGCGAACGCGTGAACTCCGCAGAGACCGTGAGTACCTATTGGAACGGAGCGAACACCGCAGTGACCGCGTCGCGACCACGAAGTGAATCAAAACCTTGCTCAAGCCCAAGGGAAATGGTAGGCTTGTCCTGCGTAACGACAGTGGAGTCCCGCCCCAGCGGGAAGCGAAGCGAAATGGTAGGATGATACGAAATTAATATATGCCGAAGAATTATCAGAGTTATAGCAAAGACGAATTAATTAAGGAATTACAACACCTCAAGAAGCAGAAGAAATACGGCCTGGTATGGGAAGAAGATAAGCATAAAGAAGATGTAGTAGAATCGTGCAAGACAAAATTGCCTATCTTAAAAGAAGTTAAAGGCAAAGAAATCATCACGGATAAAGACAAGCCGACCAATATACTGATTGAGGGCGATAATTACCACGCCCTGTCAGTCCTAAATTATACCCACGAGAAAAAGATAGATGTTATCTATATTGACCCCCCATATAATACTGGCGCAAAGGACTGGAAGTATAATAATGATTATGTGGATATTAATAATGCTTATCGTCATAGTAAATGGCTTAGTATGATGGCTAATAGATTACGAATAACAAGAAGGTTATTAAAAGATAACGGCGTATTAATTTGTGCAATTGACGATAATGAATTTTATCACTTAGGCGTATTGTTAGAGGAAGTGTTTAAAGGCTATGAAATACATTGCATTACTATTGTGCATAATCCAAGGGGCATTCAAGGAAAGAATTTCTCATATACGCACGAATATGCTTATTTTGTATTCCGTAAGGATTTAAAGGTAATTGGTGACAGAAAAATTAGAGATGAAGATATTTGGTGGTCAAATCTGCGAAATTGGGGTGGTGAATCTCTACGAGAAGATGCAAGAAACTGTTTTTATCCGGTATTAATTGAAGATGATAGAATAGTTGGATTTGGCGATGTTGTTGTTCCCGATACTCATCCGGAAAAACAGACCATAAAAAAGGGGAACAAGTATTATGTCTATCCGATTGATAAAAAAGGAATTGAAAGAAAATGGAGGTATGCTAGACAAAGTGTTGAAGAGATAAAGGATTTACTGAGAGCCAAGAAGACAAAAACTGGGTATGAAATAGAAATAGGAAAAGATTTTGGCACAGTCAGGACTGTTTGGCAAGATAGTAGATATGATGCAAATGAGTATGGAACAAAACTCGTTCACAGTTTGGTGTCCGGCACTGACTTTGATTTCCCGAAGTCCTTATTTAATACGTACGATTGTATTGCTCCCATTTTATATGAGAGAAAGAAAGCAATAGTTTTGGATTATTTTGCTGGGTCTGGAACAACTGGACACGCAGTTATGCTATTAAATAAGGAAGATGGTGGTGATCGGCAATTTATTCTTTGCACAAATAATGAGAACAAAATAGCCGAAGAAGTATGCTATCCGAGAATAAAAAATGTTATAAAAGGACATAGGGATTATCCAGATATAACAGGTGTTGCGAGTAATTTAAAATACTTCCGGGCAAATGAAGATTCGTTTATAGATGCGCAACCCACTGATAAGAATAAAGTTAAATTGACTAGGCAAGCAATTGAAATGCTCTGCATTCGTGAAGACACCTTTCAAGAGGTTATTGATACGAAGGAGTTTAAGGTTTTCAAGAACAATAAGCATCACACCGGAATAATATTTGACCAATTAGCAATACAGGACTTTAAGAAGGCAATTAAGAATATCGGCCCCATTAGAGTCGACAACGGCAAGGAGAACAAAAATAGTCGGAAGTTTCAGTCGCCGGCTTCGGACGACTCTAACGGGGTAAATAAATTCAGCGTCTATGTATTCTCGTTAGGCGACGATACCTTTGACGAGGAGTTTGAGGATATGAAACAGAAGGTAAAACTATCCCCGATACCGGAGGCGATATTGAGGGTGTATAGAAGAATATTTAAATAAGGTTGAAACCACAGATAAACACAAATGGACACAGAAACATTGAGTATATACAGATAATTATTTATGACAGAACTGCAAAAAATCGAGTTAGCTAAAATAAAGATATTTTCATATGTGGTTGGAGATATTATAAAAACAATTAGAGGCGGGGCGTTAATGGGGGCATTTGTTCAATGTTTCTGCTTAATTGACTATCTTGCTGCTATAGGACGAGAAGCGAATAACGATAAAATTTCTGATAATTACGAGAAGTTTATAGAAAACCATCTTAATTATTACGACCCAAAGAAATTATATGCTGTTCGTTGTGGCTTGATTCATACATATGGACCATCAAATAGTATGAAGGACGCTGATTTAGACGGGTATGCCTTCCAACACAAAAACCCGAGAATACATAATAAATACTACGAGAGAATTTATTACCTCAATTTAAGTAATTTCCTATTTGATATAATTAAAACTACATACGATTTCTTTAATAAGATAGAGAAAGTCCCCGAAAGAGATTTATCCGAATATTGTAGAAGGATGGAAGTAGTGTTAGTTGTATTTAATCCTTTTGGGATTGTCGCTAATTTAAATTTTGGTAGCATTGACCCAGTGTTATCTTGCATGGACTGCGAAAACATCAATTGGAGTATTTTAGAAAACGAGATTTATAAACTGTGCTTAACAAAGTAATTTATGCCACTAAAACCATATAAAGAAACCGAGACCGTGGAATTGAAGAAGTCCACGGCGGAATTGAAAGAAGCGGTTATTTCCATCTCCGCAATTCTTAATAAGCATCAACAGGGCGAGGTGTATTTCGGGATTAAGAATGATGGAACGGTTGCCGGACAGGCCGTTGGCAAGGATACCTTGAGAGATATTTCCAAGGCCATTGCTGATAATATTGAGCCCAGGATTTTCCCTAAGATTGCCGCGGAAAAGATACAGGGCAAATCCTGCATTGCGGTTAGATTTGCCGGCTCGGAGATTCCCTATTTTGCCTATGGCCGGGTTTATATCCGGGTGGGCGACGAGGACAGGAAACTTACGGCTAAGGAATTGGAGAATGTAATCCTTAGGAAGAATAAGGATAAGTTAAGATGGGATACGCAGGCCTGTAAAGATGCGAAATTCTCTGACATCAGTTCGGCAAAGTTAAAGGTATTTCTGAAAGGCGCCGGATTGAGATACGATAATCTCAGGAATGCCCTGGCAAAACTTAAACTTATCACGGATGGTAAATTGCTTAATCCGGCGGTGATTCTGTTCGGCAAGAAACCACAAGCGTTTTTCCCCAATGCCCGTCTGAGATGCGCGGTTTTCGGCACAAACGATACGGCCTATCCGATTGATATGCAGGATATTGAAGGCGATTTATTTCACCTAATTGAACAGGCCCAGGCATATATCCTGAAAAATATCCATATCGGAATGAAATTAGACGGCTTGCGCCGGATAGACGTGCCGGAGATAGATAAAGAGGCATTCCGGGAAGCAATCATCAACGGCTTCTGCCACCGGGATTATTACGAATACGATTCGGTTAATATTGCCGTTTTTAAGGACAGGGTGGAAATACGCAGCCCCGGCTTGATTTATGGCGGCTTGACCATAGCGCAAATTAAGAAAGAAATGGTTTCGGAAAGACGTAATGAGTTAATCGCCGAGTTATTCCACCGGGTGCATTTTATAGAAAAATGGGGGCGGGGGATTAAGTTGATACTATCAAAAGAGCCGGATACTGATTTCAAGGAAGTGGGCCGGCATTTTATCACGGTGTTTAAGAGGAAAGGTAAAGAAGAGGCGGGACAGGAAACTGTGGAGAAAACTAGGGAGAAAACTATGGAGAAAACTAGGGAGAAAATTATGAGGATGATTAAAGGAAATCCTCAAATAACCGTCAGCGAATTAGCCAATGAAATAGGTTTAACCGTAAAAGGGCTTGAGTGGAATATAACGAAACTTAAATCTGAAGGACGAATCCGCCGCATCGGACCGGATAAAGGCGGGTATTGGCAGGTAATAAAACAATAATATCGTATATAGAGATTTTTATGCAATTAAAAGATTATCAGGAAATAGCCATTAAGGAATTACTGAGTAAGTCCAAGAAACTGCTGGGCTATTCGGGCACAAAGAAACTGGTCTTTAAGGCGCCGACCGGCTCAGGCAAGACCATTATGATGGCGGAGTTCCTCAAGCGTTTGGTGGATGACCGAGAGGTCAAGGCGCCGTTATCATTTATCTGGACTGCGCCAAGGAAATTACACGAGCAGAGCCGGTCAAAGTTAGAGGCCTATTTTGAGGATACCCGCGCCCTGAAATGTTCGTTCTTTGAGGATTTGGACGATATTAAAATAAGCGAAAACGAGGTTTTGTTCTTCAACTGGGAAAGTATTAACAAAGAAAATGCTATTTATATCAGAGAAAATGAAACAAATAATAATCTGTCTAATGTATTATTAAGGACTAAAGAAGAAGACCGGAAAATAGTTTTAATTATAGATGAAAGCCAGTATTACTCCGGCGCAATGGATAAAAAAGAAGAACAGGCGGCCAGCAAACTTAAAAATGATATTAATGCTGATTTAACTATAGAAGTATCCGCAACACCTATTTTAAAGGGAGATGATGATGTAAATGTGCAGTTAGAGGATGTTAAAGAAGAAGGAATGATTAAGAAGGCCGTTCTATTAAATCCTGATTTTGATAATATATTCAGGAACGGCAAGATAGAGAGCAAATTAAGCGAGGGCACAGAGGAATTAGTGATTGATACCGCCCTGAAAAAACGTAAGGAGTTATCAGCCTCTATAAAAAGGAAGACCATATCAATCCGTTGATGCTGATACAGTTGCCCGACAGAATCGGCCAGTTGGAAGACACGATGAAGGAAAGGGTTATCAGGATTCTTAAAGACAAACATAATATCTCTACGGAGAACGGCCGGTTAGCCATCTGGTTATCGGGCGAGCATATCAATAAGGAAAACGTGGAGAAGGCCGATAGCGAGGTGGATGTCCTGATATTCAAGCAGGCGATTGCCCTGGGCTGGGATTGTCCACGGGCGCAGATTCTGGTCCTGTTCCGGGAATGGCACAGCCCGGTATTCACTATCCAGACGGTCGGCCGGATTATGCGGATGCCTGAGCCGGACAAGGGGCGGCATTACAAAGATGAGCCACTTAATTATGGCTATGTCTATACCAATTTAGACCATATCCAGATACCGGAGGATACGGCCAGAGGTTATATTACGGTTTATACCAGTAAGAGAAAGAAAAGTTATCATCCGGTTGATTTGCGCTCGTATCATTCGGTTCGGCATAGGGAACAGACCCGTTTAACGCCGAGGTTCATGACTATATTCCTTGAGGAGTCAAAGATTTATAATCTCAAGGATAAGATAGATAAGAAATCAAAACAGATTAATATCGGGATTATTTCAGACAAGAAGGCCGGTGATATTGATAAGTTAGTTGGTGAATTTATTATGGCTGATAGGGATGTCAAGGCAAAAAGCATGGATTTGCAGAGACAATTTGATTACTTTGTCCGGGAACACCTGACGCCGTTTCATCCTGAAGACCGGTCGGTCGGCCGGGTGAAGGAGTCAATCTACCGGTTCTTTGCCAGAGATTTGGCAATGTTTTACGAGGAGCAACAGGATGAGATTATCCAGATAGCATTGGGCGAAAAGAATGAGCAGCATTTTGTTAATGTGCTGGAGACAGCAAAAAAGAAATACATAGAGGAAACGGCCAAGCGCGAGGCGGAATTGGATGCTGATGAGAATTGGGATGTGCCGACAGATGAGCGGTTTAACGAGGATTATACCCCACAAGACACAAAGAGATGTATTATGGAGCCGTTCTATAGTAAGGATGAATGGAAGACGGAGCGGGCGTTTATAACGTTTCTGGAAAAGGCGGGTAAGGTGGATTGGTGGTTTAAGAACGGCGACCGTGATGCGGTTTATTTTGCCGTGCCGGATAAGACCGGCGATGGCCCGGCGCCGTTTTATGTGGATTTTATCGTCAAGATGAAAGACGGACGGATAGGGCTGTTTGATACCAAGGCCGGGATGACCCTGAAGATAGCCAAGCCAAAGGCGAGCGGATTGGCTTATTATATCCAGACAGAGAACGAAAAGGGTAAGAAGTTATTCGGCGGTATTGTTACAAATAATCAAAAGGATTATTCAGGCGCCTGGTATTACTTTGATGAGCCGATTAAAGAATGGCGCGAAGACGATATAGGCAATTGGACGATTTTGGAATTGTAAGGGGGGATACCCCGGGGGAAGTAGTCGATACCCCCCCCCCCCACCTACTCCAGGCCGCCTTCATTGATTCCAGATAATCGGAAAGACGTTTTGATTTCATTGTCATTTTCCACTACTGATATCATTAAACATTATTTGGGAAATTTGCAAGAATTTTTACAACTATTGGTTTAATTGACCCGATGGAGTTTGAGTCACCATCAGTTAAATCTGTGGTTAATTTGATTTGACAAAAGATAAAAAAAGAGGTAATTTATTATACCAGTTACGCAGAGGCTGCAAAATAAGCATCGATTACGCGGAAAAGACGGTTAGACCTTTCTAAATTTGCGCAATCGACACCTTTCAGCGTAATTTGCGTAAGCCGTGTTTATTATAAGTATGCTCAGACAACGCGAACGTAAATACAAAGTGATGCTTCTGCTGGCCGATGCCCTCGGGATTACCATTTCTTATTTCGGGGCGTTCTGGTTCAGTATTAAGTTAGATAAAGAACTTTCGCTTAACGTGTACCGATCGGTTTTTCCAGCGGTGCTGGTCGGCTGGCTGGTGGTTTTCCGTTTTACCGGTCTTTACAACATCCGCCTACGCGGTTCGGAAGAGTTTTTCGTCCTTTTAAAGGGTGTTGTAATCGCCCTGGTGATTACCCTGAGCAGTGCCTTTTTTTACCGCCCCCGGCTTGATGACCAGACTTATTTTACTTTTTCCCGGACTTTACTGATATTACTGGCCGTCTTAACCGTACCGGTTACTTTGCTTTTCCGCCATACTTTTCGCTGGGGGCGTTATAAACTCTTCAAAACTACCCGTCATTTTAACCGGCTAATCATCGTGGGGCATAACGAATTGGGATTAATGCTGGCCAAAGAGTTGAAAAAACACGACCTTGGTTACGAACTGGTTGGTTTTGTGGAGGATTTTACCCCGGAAGTAAAGAATGACCTGGAACGCACCACCGGTCAGACCTGCGAAGAATGCTGGGACCGTTCGCCGGCTTCTGAAAGTTCAGACGGTCTGACCCGGCCGGCCGACTTACCGGAAGAGTTTTATAAAAATTACCTGAACGGCTCATCAGCCGCAACCGCTTCTGATATTCCAATCATTGGCCGGATTGACGAAATAGAAAAAATCATTGCTGAAAAAGAAATCACCGACATCTGGATTGCCCTTCCCTCCGCGCCGCGTGAAAGATTAATGAGTCTGGTAAATCTCTGCTTGAAAACCAAAGTCTCATGGAAAATCGTGCCGGACCTTTATGAAGTAATGCTGGACTGGGTCCACATTGACAGTCTCAGCGGGATTCCCTTAATCGGCATTAGAAGGTCAAATATTACCGGATTAAATATTATTATTAAACGGGTAATGGACCTGGTTATTACTTCGTGGTTGCTTATTTTAGCATCACCTTTTTTATTGTTGATAGCAATTTTTATTAAACTAACCTCGCCTGGTCCGGTGTTATTCAAACAAAAAAGGGTCGGGCAGGACGGCCGGCGGTTTGTGTTTCTTAAATTCCGCTCAATGTATCATAAGGCGCCCCGGACCAAGCATAAGGAATTCACTAAAAAATGGATTGCCGGGACAGGGGAAACCACTCATGATAATTCAAAAAAAGAAAAGAAAGTTTATAAAATAACCGATGACCCGCGGATTACGCCGATCGGAAAATTTTTACGAAAAACCAGTCTGGACGAATTGCCCCAATTTTTCAGTGTTTTCAAAGGGGAGATGAGTCTGGTCGGCCCCCGCCCGCCGCTGGCTTATGAGGTGGAGCATTACCACGAATGGCATAAACGCCGGCTGGAAACCAAACCAGGTATTACCGGACTCTGGCAGGTCAGCGGACGGAATTTATTATCTTTTGAAGAAATGGTCAAACTGGATATTTTTTACATTGAAAACTGGTCGGTCCGGCTGGATTTACAGATAATCATAAAAACTGTTTTTACGGTGCTGTTTCATAAAGCGTATTGAAAATTATAAAAAAATCATTGACAAATAAATTACATATTTGATATTATTATAAATGATGTAATTTGAAATTGTTGATAAAATCAACAAGGTCAATTTTATAATTTTAAAAAGGAAGTGGCTATGAAATTTTCCAAAATTATCAGCGTACTATTTACCGCGGTAGTTTTTATAGGTTTATTCTCATCTTCTGTTTTTGCCCGGCAATACGACCCAAGAACGGCTCGTTTTACTCAACGAGACCCGATTAGTTATGTGGAAACAGCCGGACGAGTGCAGGTGGGATTGTATACCTATGCGATGAATAATCCTGTAAATTTTACCGATCCTACTGGTTTGTGGACTGCTGGTGGACATGAGTATATAACGCAACGCGCCTTTAGAAGTTTTTGTATTGGAAGAACAATAAATGAAGATTGTAAAAATTGGATTGAAAAAACGTTAATAACCCACAATTTACTTCAAGATAAAGGAACCGCCTACACTGATATGAGGCGTCATTATAATAGGCCTCTAACAGGGGACAGAGTAGTATGGGATAACCATTATGGTGCGTATCTTAAAGAAGAAATA
>ERZ1292633.5719-Hain-H41-02um-R1-5719-length-11115-cov-5_pt1 | contig 11115 bp, 12 predicted proteins | sample MGYA00564406_ERZ1292633 | MGnify/ENA primary metagenome ERZ1292633 (study PRJEB36523, sample SAMEA6512639) | groundwater metagenome | collected 2019-01-08 | study: AquaDiva: Metagenomics assemblies of 32 groundwater samples
GGCGATGAGAGTAGTTTTGACCAGCCGCTGAGCGAATTCGGTCCGGTGAATCGGATTGAGTTGGAGAAATAAAACTTAATTACTATTCCGGAAGATATTCGTAAAAAACTACCTTGCGAGATAGGAAGTTATCTGGCTATTAATACAGAGTGTTCTAAAATCATATTACGGCCAATGGTCATTGAAGGATGATATTTAGTTTCCAAGAAAACTTGATCCGCTGGATTATTGTTGGTGACCATAACCGCATTCGGCAGTTTTTAAGTCAATTCTGAGGTTTGATTTATTCCGTGTTTTCATAATATTGTATTTTCTACTTCCCCGCACCAATCAATCCGACAATCTTACTGATATCCTCATCCAGGTATTCAAACCCGATGCCCACCAGCCAGGCCGGGTCATGGAGCAGGTTATCCCCGCCGACTTCCAGATTGAAATATTTAAAGAATTTTATCTTTACCTTCGCCCGCAGGAGAAAATCGTCAATCTGTTCGTTGAAATCATCATCGTCAAAGACATCGCGCCCTTCAATGGTCAACAGGATATTTTCTTTCCAGTCGGCTGACGTAGCAACAGTGGAGTCCCGACCTAATCGGGATGAAGATGACTGGTCGGCCGGTCCGTCCTGCTTTGGCTGGAGCGAGGCAGATTTACCGGGAAAGGGAACGTAATCCAGACCACCGCCCAACCGGCCTTCCAACAGCCCGCCCCGCAGAGTTAACCGGTTGTCAAAGATTTTCTGGGCAATCAGCAGTTCCGGCATAATTTTATAATCGGGTTCATCGGCCGCCAGTGTGATTTTACTGTCGCTAGCCGGATAAAAAATCTTACCGCCGACCCAGAAATAGCGTGATTCCCGCGGAACAATCTTGAGATGAATTCCGCTGATGGAGACATCCTGGTGGGCATAATAATTGGTCTCGCCTCCGACGTAAATTTTGGTTGACTTGATGCCTTCCACGATGCTGCGCGTGGAATCAACCGCTTCTTTGGCGCTGTCATAGAGGTCGGTATCGTTAACCATCTTTCCCAAACTTCCTTCGCCTCGGTCTATTTTCCTGGTAATGGATTCCAGATTTTCGGTCATCCGGCCGATTTTTTCCACGGTTTTATGAATCTCGCTAATGGTCGCTTCTACTTCATTAAAACTACTGGTTAATTTAGCGGTCAGGCTTTCCGACAGTCGGGCTTCAATGAAATCACCAGCCACCACCAAAGGTTGGTCCAAAGACCCGGGCAAAATATTTATCTCGGGGTTGCCCAGGGCCAGCGGTTCAATTATTTCAGCCACGGCATTTTTATGGATGTTTTCGGCAAAGGGCCTGGAGATATTCATGGTAATAACCACGGTGTTATCCCGGTTTAATTTAATATCGGTAATGGTACCGGCGATAATCCCGTTTACTTTAATATTGGTACCTTTAACCAGCCCGTAACCCTTATCGGTAACCGAAAACAGCGTCATCCGGCGGGCAAATAATTTCCCCTCTTTAATATTAAAAATAAAAAATGCACCGAGCAGGACTAAGACCAGCAGGATGAAAAAACCGATTAGTTTTTCTACGGCGGAAAGAGAATATTGCATAAACACGAACCTCCCGCCCACAAGGGCGAGGCTCGCCACAGGCGGCCCGAAACACGAAAAAGACGAAAATACGATATGTGAAAAAAGAACTTACCCTTGTTTTTTCAATAAATTCATCCGAACGGATTGGGTTGCACCTTCTTCAATCACCTGACCTGATTCTATGACGACCAGCCGATCGATTAATTGCCCCTCCGGGAAGGAAGAAAGTAAATCGGCCAAACCGGTGGTCGCCAGGCAGGTCAAGCGGCGTTCGGCCTTAATTTCCTTTAAATGGTTGATGACCAGCCAAAGGTTATCGCGGCTCAACGAACTAAAAATTTCATCCAGCAGCAGTAATTCCGGTTCAACAATGAGCGCGCGAGCCAGACCGGTTAATAATCTGGTTTCCAAAGACAATTCCGCCGGCCGTTCATTAGCATACCCGGTTAGATTTAATAATTCAAGATATTTTTCCGCCGACCGGTTGATTGAGTCATCACTTAACCGGGAATGATACCGGAGCGGCAAGGTAATATTTTCTTTCAAGCTCAGATTATTAATCAGCACGCCATTTTGCAAAACAAAGCCGATCTTCTGCCGGAATAATTGTAATTCCCGGTAAGAAAAACCGGATAGTTGTTTTCCCCGTATTCGTATGCAGCCGCCGGTTGGTTCCAGTAATCCGGCGCAGAGTTTAAGAAGTGAGGTTTTTCCGGTCAGGTCGTCTCCGGTAAAAGCTAAAAATTCGCCGGAAGCAATATTCAGGGAGATGTTATTAAGCAAAAGAGCCCCCGATATAATCGGGGTTTGATAACTAATTCGGTCCATTTGTAAATAAGAGGTTGCTTCAATCATAGATACGCCGGAAAAACATATAATGAAATAAAAACACTGAAGATAAAACAAAAAATAATAGAATTCATCACGCCCCTGGTGGTCACCTGGGGAACTTCGGTGAAAGATTTCCGGACCGCCAGCCCCTGGATACAATTAATAATACTGATGACCCAGCCGAAAAGACCGGCTTTCAGGAGCGAGACAATGATATCATCATAATTTAAAGCGGAGATTAACTGATTAAAAATAAGGGTATTGGAAGCCGGGACGAAATTTTTAGCGATGAGAAAACCGCCGACCAGAGCCACGGTAATAAAAATAACGGTTAAACAAACGGTTGAGACCACGGTGCCAATCAGCCGCGGCAAGACCAGAAAATAATCAAGATTGATACCCAGACTATCTAATAATTCAATTTCCCGGTTAAGTTTCATGTTACCCAGTTCGGTCGCCATAGCCGAGCCGGAGCGGCCGATAATAATCAAGGCGGTGATAACCGGAATTAATTCCCGGACCAGGACGATAATACTAAGCCGTTCTATATATTGGCTTGCTCCAAAAGTCGGCAAAATGGTGGCTAATTCGGCAATCACGGCCGTCCCTAAGACCAATCCGGCCAGGATAATAATAGGTAAGGCCTGGATACCCGTAAAAAATATCTGGAAAGAAGTAGTTTTTAAAGGAAGCCGTTTCTGATGCCGGCGCTCGGCTAAAGAAGATTTTAACACCAGATAAGTTCTTAACAGCATATTAAGAAAATATGTCAGGGGCAAGAGAATAAAATAACCGATCAGATTGAATATTTTGATAGTATTTTATTATACATTTTTGTTATATCAAGAAGCAAGCAATTTGCGGAAATTTTTCTTGACGGATAGTTTTCCCTTTGGCTTAATAGAGTTGTCTATAAAGGAAAATCGCCCCTCAGAATATGTTTGATACAATCCGTAAAATTATTAATAAGAGCCAGGCGGATTATGCTGATATCCGCTACGAGATTAAAAAGGATACCGTTATCACTTTTAACGGTAAGGAACTCTCCCAGATTGGGTCAAGTTCAACAGACGGCTATGTTATTCGGGTCCTTGATAAAGGAGGTTTCGCCTCTGCAATTTTTACCAAACAAACCGAGGCTGAAAAGGCAATCAGGTTTGCTACGGAAAATGCACGACTTATCGGTAAGACTATGAAAGAACCGATCAGATTAGCTAAGACTGAAGCCATCAATGATACTTTTATCCCGCCACTCAAAGAAGACCCCAGGAAAATTTCTATGGCGGAAAAACTTGAACTGGTCCGGAAATATAATGATCTTCCCCTGCAGCATCAGAAAATAGTTACCACTAATATCAGTTATCTTGAAACCATCAGGGAAAAATATTTTGTCAGCACTGAAGGAACCGAGATACGAGAAGATTTAATAACCACGCAACTGGGTGGTTCAATTATCAGCAAAGATGGTAATCTCACCCAGAATGTCCGGGTCGGTGCAGGAGGCAGTAACGGTTTTTCAACCGTGCGGAACCAGGAGAAACACCTTGAAGAACGCACGGCCATTGCGATTGACCTCTTGAGCGCCAAACCGGTCAAAGGTGGAATCTATAACTGCATCCTGAATCCCGACCTGGCCGGTGTCTTTGCTCATGAAGCCTTTGGTCATTTTTCAGAAGCGGATATTATTGAAGCACTGCCGGCCATGCGTGAAAAAATGAGAATCGGCCATAAGATCGGCAGTGATATCCTGAATATCATTGATGACGCTCCAATGAATAACCAGCTCGGATTCTATAAATATGATGACGAGGGGGTAAAAGTACGACGGACGCAACTCGTTAAAAACGGTATCTTAACCGGACGACTACATTCCAGGCGGACGGCCGCTGAGTTTAATGAACCGCTTTCCGGACACAATGTTGCCGAGGATTATCACTATGCGCCCATTATCAGAATGGGTAATATCTTCATTGAACCGGGCACGAACAGTTTGGATACTTTGATTAAAATACTCGGCGATGGATTATATGTGGTAGATGCCAAAGGCGGCCAGACCGCAGGTGAAAATTTTAGTTTCGGCGCCCAGTATGCCTATCTTGTGGAAAACGGTAAAAAGGCAGAGATGGTTCGTGATATAAACATATCAGGCAATCTCTACCAGACCCTTAAAGATATTGCCGCCGTCGGGAATGAATTGGTCCTGGGTAAAACCGGCGGATGCGGAAAAGGGCAGATGAATATCCGCTCCTGCCACGGCGGTCCCCATATCCTCGTTAATAAACTGGTCGTAGGGGGAGTATAATGGAAAAATTAATGGAACTGGCCAAAAAGTCTTGTGATAAAGCTGAAGTCTATTCGCTCCAGCATAATATTAATTCCGTCTCCTTTGAAAATGCCAAACTACACGATATTGAGACCAACTTCCAGTCCGGTCTAAGTTTGCGGATAATTAAAGACAATAAACTTGGATTTGCCTACACCAAGAATATCCAGAACCGTGAAGAACTTATCCAGAACGCTTTGGACTCACTCAAAGGCGGAGTAGCAGCAAATTATGATTTCCCTTTAACGACAAAAACCATCCAACTTGATACCTACGACACATCTCTTGAGGAAATAGCCAATACTAAACTGGTTGAGGAATGTAGCCGGGTTTGCGAATTGTTAAAGTCCAGCGCTAACGGTGAAATTATGATGCAGTCCGGTACCGCGATTGACCAAACTCGTATTATTAACACGGCCGGAACGGATATCTCTTTTAAAAATACCGGATATTATATGACCGGTAATGTAATATTTCCGGGTTCAGCCGCCGGGATTATCCGGGTTTTTATAAGCAAGAAGTTTGAACCGATGCCTGATAATCTCATCAAAGAAATAATCAGTCTTTATAACCTATCGTCAAAAGTAGTAACACCCGAAGGCGGTAAAATGAAGGTGCTGTTTATGCCTTATAGTCTGTTTACGTTTACCGGGCGTATCCTGAGCGGGACCAGCGGTAAAAGTATCTATGAGAAAATATCGCCCATTGCAGATAAAATGGGCGAGAAAATATGGTCTGATAAAATAACCGTTTATGACGACCCCTTAAACGACCGATACCCGGCGGCCCGGCCGTTTGATGATGAAGGAGTCCCGACGCAATTTTTTCCGGTGGTGGAAAACGGTGTCTTAAAAAACTTTTACTACGACTTGAATTATGCCGGCAAGTTAAAGACAAAACCGACCGGTCATGGATATAAAATAAATATGTGGGGGGGAGATTCGCTTAAAGTAAAACCAACTCCTTTTCTTGCCTATCTTAATATCAAAGCGGGTCAGAAATCATTAGCCCAACTGATTAAGTCAATTGACCGCGGCATTATTCTTGAAGGTGCGCTCGGCGGTCACAGCGGGAATATACCCAATGGTGATTATTCCGTGGGGGTCTGCCCCGGTATGTATGTTGAGAACGGTGAAATAATCGGGCGGGTGAAAGATGCTATGATCGCCGGCAATATTTATCAGACCCTAAAGAATGTAGTTGATGTCGGCGATACGGCTTATCCCCTTTCTTTAGGCGGTGGGTTGATACCACCGATTTTGTGCGCTGAGGTCAGCGTCGCCACTAAACGCTGATTGACAGGAAGACTCCTTTTTTATCTACCTTCTATTTCTTTTATAATTTCAAAGCTATAAATATGGTTCCTGAAATATAAATTCTTACACAAATTGTAAATGAGTTTATGTCTGATCAAAATAAAGAAATCGCGGAAATTTTTTCCCGGATTGCCGATGCGCTGGAATTTAAGAATGAAAATACGTTTCGGGTCAACGCCTACCGCCGGGCCGCCCGAACAATTTTGGATTCTTCGCTTAATTTGAAATCATTTTACGAACAGGATAAATTGCAGGAAATCCCGGGCATCGGGGCCGGGATGTCTCTTAAAATCGCCGAGTATTTTAAAACCAGCCAGGTTAAAAAATTAGCCGAAGCCACCCGGGGTATCCCGCCGGGTTTTTTAAACCTTTTGAAAATCCAAGGGGTTGGTCCAAAAACATTACGACTGGCTTATGAAAAACTCAAAGTTAAAAACCTGGATAATTTAAAAAAAGTTATTGACAACGGCCGGCTGGCGCGATTACCAGGAATGGGCGAGAGAAAAGTGGATATTATTGCCCGCGGGATTGCGATTTTCAGCCCCGATGGCTATCGGGGACGGTTGCTGTTGGGCACCGCCCTGCCGCTGGTGGAAGAAATTATCCAGTCGCTTCGGGAAAAACTTTCTATTAAGAGGTGCATTTACGGGCTAAACAAAATCCGGATTATCCCGGCCGGTTCATTACGCCGGATGCAGGAAACCATCGGTGATTTAGATATTTTAGCTACGGGCGATTCTTACCGGGAAATCATTGAAATCTTTACCCGGCTACCTCAGGTTAAAGAAATTCTGGCGGCCGGAACAACCAAGGCCTCGGTTCTTTTATCTTCCGCCTCAGGCGGAGACCATCAGGTTGACCTGCGGGTGGTGGAACCGGATTCTTTCGGGGCGGCCCTTTTATATTTTACCGGCTCCAAAGCCCATAATATCAAATTGCGCGGCCTGGCGAAAAGCCAGGGCTTGAAAATTAATGCATCCGGTCTTTTCAGCGGAGCGAAAAAGATCGCCGGACTAACCGAAGAAGAAATCTACCGGACGATGGGATTGCCTTGGATACCACCCGAACTGCGCGAAGACCGGGGCGAGATAGAACTGGCCCGGAAAAATAAATTACCGGCCTTGATTCAATACAATGATATTAAAGGTGACAGCCATGTTCATTCCCATTATTCAGATGGTTTTAATACCATTGAAGCCATTGCCCGGGCGGCCCGGAAATATAATTATGAATATATTGCCATTACCGACCATTCCCGTTCGGCTTCTTATGCCCGCGGGTTATCGCCCGCTCAATTGATTAAACAAGCCGAAGAAATCAAACTGGTTAATAAAAAAATAAAAGATATTACCGTTCTGGGTGGAACAGAGGTTGATATTTTAAAAGACGGGCAGGTTGACTTTCCGGAAGACGTTTTAAAACAATTAGACCTGGTCGTGGCTTCCATTCACAGCGGGTTTCAGCACGAAGCGACTGAACGGATTCTCCGGGCGATGGACCATCCTTATGTCAACGTTATCGGACATCCGACCGGCCGGCTGATTGGCCAGCGGGAGGGTTATGCCGGATTAGATCTGGAGAAAATATTCAAAAAGGCGGCCCAGACCGGCACGGCCCTGGAAATAAATTCCTTTCCGGACCGGCTGGATTTGAACGATCTTCAGATCAAGCGGGCTAAAGAGTTAGGGGCGCGATTTGTCATCAGCACGGATTCACACCGGCTGGAGATGCTGGATTTTATCAGGCTGGGGATTGCGACGGCGCGCCGGGGTGGGCTGACTAAAAAAGATGTTTTAAATACTTACCCGTTGGCTGAATTTAAGAAATTGATGAAAAAATATTGAATAATTCTCAATAATAAGTAATAATGTTTCTATGATTGACTTGAAAAAGCTCAAACCAGAAATTGAACGTATTTGTAGATTATTACCAGTAAAACGACTCGGTTTTTATGGATCGGCTTTGACTCAAAATTTTTCACCAAACAGTGATGTTGACATACTAGTAGTCTTTGATTCGGATGAAACCGTTGACCTTTTTGACAAATATTTTGAATTAAAAGAACATCTGGAGAAAATATTTGGACGGGCAGTTGATCTTGTTGTAGACAAACCATTCAGAAACCCTGTGTTCAGGGAAGCGGTTGAGAAGACAAGAACTATTGTTTATGAACGATGAGATAAGAAAAAACCTTGTTGATATTCTCCAGGCAGCAGCAGAGATACAAAATTTTACTCACGAGATGAACTTCAAGGCATATCAAAACAGTCCGGTTACACAACGAGCGGTTGAGAGGGATTTTGAGATCATCGGAGAAGCGCTTAACAGGATTAAGCAAATTAATGAAGAATTCACGGAAAAGGTTTCAGAGTGTCATCGTATCATAGGATTCAGAAATATTTTAATACACGGTTATGATATTATCGACGAGATGATTGTTTGGAAAGCGGTTGAAAATCATTTACCGATTCTGGTAAAAGAAGTAAAAGAGATTTTAGATGCCTAACCAGGCGCTCCACCTGATGCAATAGGCATTGCGTCCTTCTTTTCCTGAGCAACTTTCAGTCATCTCAATAATTACCTATTTTTTTAATCATTGCAATCCCCCTTTTTTTTTGTCGCATCCATATAACCCTGCAGGATTAACTGGGCGGCGACCACGTTCACCTGTTTTCTTTTCCGCCGGCGGGACAGATTCATCTCACGTAACAATATTTCCGCCTCAAAGGTGGTCAGCCGTTCATCCCAGGTAAACACCGGCACCTTAACGGCTGTTTTTAATTCTTCAACAAATTTTAATACTTCCTGCGCCTTGGGACCGATAGTGTTGTTTAACGTTTTCGGCAAGCCGACTACTATTTGTGAAATTTTTTCCTGCGTCAGGAGTGCTTGAATCTGATTAATGGTTTCCTCCGGACCGGTATTATTGATAATACCATGCCCGTGGGCCATCAAACCCAGTTCGTCACTGATGGCAACACCGATTCTTTTGCTTCCGTAATCAAGACCGAGTATTCTCATGCCGATAATAATTATACCAGAACCCCTTTGATAAAAAAACAGTTATTTTTATCTTGATCGCATCAGCCAGAGGACTGATTTCAGCCTCAGGACTTCAGCCAGAGGCTGATCCGTCCTTCGGCGGAGACTCGTCCCCGCTCCCGCCACGGCGGGACGGGGCGAATAGGAAATTGTATGTTCGCTGATTAAGCGGATTAACCTGATAAAATTTAATCTGTGTAATCCGTTCTAATCTGTGTAATCGGTGGTTAGATTTTTCTTGACTATTTTTTAAAAATGAGTTTAATGATGCTGATAGCTGAAAGCGATTTAGAAAGGAAAATAAATTATGTCCAGCCATGAACAACAGCAGGAATTAAAAATAAAATTTTCCACCAGCCCGGAATACACGCATAAGATTTTTGATATTATTGAAGAATTAATGGATATGGTGGTTCTGGACAAAGAAGACCGGAATGAATTTATTATTGCCCTCGGCGAAGCCCTGGATAATGCCATTACGCACGGTAATAAGCTTGACCGGCAAAAATTTATCCATATTGAATGTTACATTACTCCCGACCAAATCTGCTGCAGTATTATGGACGAAGGAGACGGTTTTGACCACCAGTCCTATCTTAATAAGCCGATGGAGCAATTTTATCCTGAGGTATTAATGCAAAAAGCCCGTAAAGGTGAAATCGGCGGTTTGGGCATTGGCCTGATTAGAAAATGTGTGAACGAGGTTAGTTTCAGCCAGGGCGGACGAAAAATTATCCTGATGAAACAACTGGCTAGAAACCTGGTTAAAAAGTAATCTTCTTGCTCAGGATAATCACTTCTGTTAACCCTCTTATATCATAGAGCCGGCGGCGATCGATTAAGATGTTCTGTTAGAAATACAATTACAGAGTATCCAAAAAGTCCTATTCTTGTCACCCTGTCCGATGGACTCCGAACCCCGATGGTCATCGGGGCTTCGGAGAACTCGTTTTCCCTAACGGGATCCCGTAGGGGCAGGGTCTAAATGAGATGCTGAAACGGGCTTGCCCCGAACAGATGCCGAAACAAGTTCGGCATGACAGTTTCGGAATTCAGCATGACACCGATGACACTGTTGAATAAATAAACGCCTGGCTTTTGGACACCCTGATTATTAATAAAAAATTGCGAAAACTTTTATTTTTTCATCAAACATTGTTAATTCTCTTTCGTTATACTAGAGAGAACCGGATATTGTAATGAATGAAGATTTGCTGATCCAGCAGGCCGGCCGAAAGGACTTAGATGCTTGGGAGAAGTTAATCCATTTATATAAAAGACCGATATATCGCTTTATCTATCGGATGGTTCACCACCAGGCCGATGCGGATGACCTTTCTCAACTCGTATTCCTCTCGGCCTTTAAACACATTGATTCTTTTAAAGTAGGTACTAACTTCCGGGCCTGGTTTTATCAGATTGCGAAGCACCTGTGTGTGGATTTTTTCCGGCGGCGGTCCAAAGAAGAAAAAAAAAGAATACCCTTAATAGAAAATGAAGCAATGACCCCGGCCCATTCAACCGATAGCGAGATAGGGTTGAATGATCTTCAAAAGCGAGTAGCGGAAGCATTGGAGACATTGCCTGAATCTCAGAAGATAATTATGACCTTACATCTAGAAGGATTATCGCACCAGGAAATCTCGCGGATTATTAATCGTCCTGAAGCAACCGTGCGCTGGCGGCTTTTTTATGCCCGGAAAAAACTAAAAAATATCTTATCTGATTATTTACATTAATAAAAAATAGGGGCACTGTCTATATGAATAAAAATTTTTATAGGCTGCATAAAATATGAAAAAAAACAGTCTGTTATTAATTATGGCGGCTCTTTTATTGTTTTTAGGTGGAACGGCCGGTTTCCTGATGGCCTGGTGCCCGGACGCCAAATTCTGGGACAAATGGGAAGCCATGGGCGGGGGCAAGCGTGAAACATTTTCTATGTATCAGGAGTATCTAAAAACCAAAATAACTCCGACAAGCCGGCCGCCCAATGTCGCCACCGGGTTAGCCCCTTTAATCTTAAACATTGAACC
>ERZ1292633.5723-Hain-H41-02um-R1-5723-length-11108-cov-4_pt1 | contig 11108 bp, 14 predicted proteins | sample MGYA00564406_ERZ1292633 | MGnify/ENA primary metagenome ERZ1292633 (study PRJEB36523, sample SAMEA6512639) | groundwater metagenome | collected 2019-01-08 | study: AquaDiva: Metagenomics assemblies of 32 groundwater samples
CGGAAATAAACCTGAAAAACCGCCAACTATTGCGATTATTGACCTTAAAGATTTGCCGACCATCAAGGAATTTGAACTCTTTCGTGATTATTTCATTGCGGAAGGCTATCCTTCGATAATTTGCACACCCGAAGATGTCGAATTTTCGGATGGCAAATTGCGTTGTGGCGAAACCGAAATTGACATCATTTATAAACGGCTTTTAATCAATGAATATTTGCCGATTATCGAAAAATATCCGGCGATTTTGGACGCATATCGAGCGGGTGCAGTTTGTATGGTCAATAGTTTTCAATGCAAATTGATTCATAAAAAGGCGATTTTTGCCGTTCTGACTAACGAAAAATATCAACATCTTTTTACCGAAGAAGAACTCGAAAAAATTAAAACTCACGTTCCCTGGACACGAAAATTCAAAGATGAAACTACGATAAATAAAGGTGAAACGATTGATTTAGTTGAATGGACTCGTGCGAATAAGTCGAAATTAGTTCTCAAGCCAAACGATGATTACGGCGGACACGGAATTTATATCGGCTGGGTTTCGGATGAAAATACGTGGAACGAAGCGATTGAAGTTGCACTTAAAAATGGAGATTATTTAGTGCAAGAGCGTGTGAAAACCTCAAAAGAAGAGTTTCCGATGCTTGATGGCGATAAAATCGTGATGAGCGAACAATTGGTTGACCTTGATCCGCTTTTATTTTTTGGAAAGGTTGGGTCAGCGTTTACGAGGCTTTCAACTACAGAATTAGCCAATGTTTCAAGCGGCGGCGGAATGGTGCCAACGTTTATTTTGAAGGATTAAGATTTATTTTTTCCAATTGCTTGATTGCTGAATTTGTTTGAATTTAGCCTTTATTGACGCTCCGTTTCCATCGTTATTGGCAAAAACTAAAACGTAGTTTCCTTTCGGTAAAAATTGTTCAATTTGAGCAATTTTGCCTTGATTCACATCAAAACTGAACATTTTATAGGTTGAATCTACTGAATGTTCGTCATAGACTTCTTGCAAAAAGACAAATCCTTCATATTGTTCACCCTCTAAAATCTCAACTTCTCCAACTATTTTTATGTCACCTTCGACCTTAAAAGGAAATGCGATATGAGAATCAGCATCAATATTTACTCTTTCATCAAGTATTTTTGTTTCCGAGGCTTTTAGGCTGACGTTGGAATTCGTATTTTCATTTGCGGTTTGTGAATTAGCATTAAGATTCCAATTGTTTGCGGAATTTGAATTATTTGCCAAAGAATTCGCGGATTTATTTTGATTACTCGTTTTACGATTTGCAGGTGTTGAGGAATTAACAGGAGTTTTATTGGCTTGAGGTTTTGAATTATTTAAGGCGAAATAAGCAATAACCAACGAGATAGGTATGCCAATCACCAAAACAATTCCCGCAGTAATTGCCACTAATTTCAAAGTGGATTTGGGTTTTTCAATCGGCTGAGTGGCTTTAGTAACGACTGATTCTGGCATAATGACGGTTTGTGCATCTGAAACCGTTTGATGCAGACGCGAACCGCATTCGGTGCAAAAGACTAAATCATTATCAACTTCTTTTTTGCAATTTTGACAAATCATAAACTGTTTAGAATGTTAGGTTAGTCTGCTGAAAAAGGTCAACTTTGAAAAGGTAATTATTGGTTATCGAAAGAGGGTTGTGATATTTTAGAGCAAGGTTATGACAGCAATACCAAAACATAAATACACATTGGAAGACTATATCGAACTCGAAAAAGATTCCGAAGAGCGTTGGGAATTTTTTGAAGGCGAGGTTTGGAGTATGGTGGGTGCAAGCCCGACCCATGAAAAGATTTGCGTCAATACAAGTGCCTCGTTGCTTAATGGCTTGAAAAAGAGCAAAAGAAATTGTAGTGTTTTCGGCTCAAATTTACGCCTCAAAGTTCCGGTTTATGAACCTTATCGCTATCCTGATGTGACTGTTGTTTGCGGCACACCGATTTACGAAAATTTGCTTGGACTGGAGATGCTTGTCAATCCGTTGCTAATCGTTGAAGTTTTATCTGATTCAACCGAATCTTTCGACCGAGGACACAAATTCATTTATTACAAATCAATTCTGTCATTCAAAGAGTATTTGCTTGTTTCTCAGACTGAAGTATTCGTAACTTTATATACCAAACAAGACGATATTAATTGGGTTCGCCAAGATTTTAACTCATTGACAGATAAGGTTTTCTTGCCATTTACGGAATGTGAAATTTCTTTAGAAGATATTTATTACGACATTGAGTTTTGATGAAATTTTATGGCAACTCTTTTACAAGAATTACTTGGTATAACTTCTGCTTTGGAGAAAAACGGAATTGAATATGCTGTTTGCGGCGGACTTTCAATGGCGATTCACGGGTTCGCCCGTGCAACTATGGATATTGATTTATTGATTCAAGCGGAAAATTTAGAAAAAGCATACCAAATTGCTGCGACCAAAGGCTTTGACATCAAAGGTTTAGATATTTCGTTCAAAGAAAGAGCCGTCGAAATTCGGAGAGTATCAAAAATTGACGATGATGGAGAGGTTTTATCTCTCGATTTATTGCTAGTAACTCCTTATGTCGAAGATGTTTGGGAAAGTAGGGAGCAAGTTAGTTTACAAGAAAATCTTTTGTCTGTGGTTTCAAAAGACGGTTTGATAAAAATGAAAACTTTGGCAGGCAGACCGCAAGATTTAGCCGATATTGAGAGGTTGCAAAATGAAGAAACAAGTTGATATGTCAGAAAAAGCAATTTTGAGCCGACTAAGGCAGGTTGATAAATTACGCACACTTTGCCTTTCTCTGATGAAAGCCAAAAAAGTCGAAAAAGTTGTTGCCAAAGTTAAATCAAAAGAGTCTCCAAAAACTGTAAAGCTATGAAAAACCGGCAGAACCATTTATGATAAAATTTCTTTGAGGTAATTATGGGCATTTCTACAATTCAAACAACCCGCACCGCAAACTTATTGACGGTTTCAATTCCGTTGGATAATTTGAATTCCGAGGAAGTTGAAAATTTTTTGGATTTATTAAAAACGAGTTTGATAACTCAAAAAAGCGAGATGACGGAAAGCGAAGCGGCTGAAATTTCGGAAGAAATAAAATCGTCTTGGTGGGAAAAAAACAAATCACGCATTGAAAAAATGATTGCCGAGAATGAGTGAAATTATCATAATTGATACAAACATTATTGTTTCTGCCTTGATTTCCAATAATCAAAAAATCCTGCGTGAAATTTTTAATCCCAACCTGAAATTTGTCTCTCCAAAGTTTGTCATTGTCGAACTTTTTAAACATTCGGCAAAAATCCAAAAAGCAACCAAACTCTCAAATGATGAAATATTGGAGCTTTTATCAACTCTGATAAACCGAATCAAGTTTTATGATGAAAGTTTAGTTTCGGTTGGAAGTTGGACGGAAGCATTTCGCCTGTGTCGGGAAATTGATTTGAAAGATACTCCGTATGTTGCTTTAACTTTGGAACTAAACGCTAAACTTTGGACAAAAGACGATGTATTGAAAAGAGGGCTGAAAAAGAGAGGTTTTACACTTTTCCATCAAGCATAAAACTATGAAAATCCGCAAATTACATCTCAAAAATATCGGCGTTTTCGAGGATGAGCCAATTGATTTTAAGCCTTGTCCAGAAGGAAAAGCCGAAATTCATATTCTCACGGGTGAAAATGGAACAGGGAAAACTACGATTTTGCAGGCTTTGGCCAATTCTATTAAGTCTGATTCAATAACACTCTGGGATAAATTGATTCTTGGGGAAGATCAAACTTTTCTTAAAAGACTTAGACAAGGTTGTGATTTAAATTTAATACCAGATTTAGACAACTACGAACCTTTAAAATACTTTAGATATATTTATGACCGTGTTTCAAAGGACAACAAATTAACAATGCCTGTTAACCGATTTTCATTTGCGGCGTTTGCTTATTCAGGCTATCGCCAAATTAAAGATGAGCCAATAGAAATAGGAAAAGAAATTGACGAAAATCCTTTGTATGAAGCATTGGATTTTATTAAGGATGAAAACTCAAAATTCAATGTAAATCAATGGCTTGGGCAAAATCTTATTAACAGTTCTTTGGAGCAGACTAAAAATAAATTAGAAGAAGCCGAATACTTCAAGAAAAAAGTTCAAACTTTAGAAAGTGTTGTCAACGACATTATTCTGAAAGAAACTAAAGATAACGAAATCAGATTCGAGATGCAAAGTGCAACCAAACTTGTGCTTATCAAAAACGAACAAGAATTAGACTTCGACGTTTTACCCGATGGCTTAAAGTCTCTAATCAGTTGGATTGGCGATTTGTTGATGCGGCTTGATTCGCTCAAATGGGAAAATGATACACCAATTTTTGACCGCGAAATAATTTTATTCTTGGACGAAATCGAAGTCCATCTTCATCCAGCGTGGCAGAGAAAAGTGTTGCCGATTGTCCAAAAACTATTCAAAAATGCCCAGATTTTTGTCTCGACACATTCGCCGTTTGTGGTTAATTCGGTTGATGATGCTTGGGTTTATAAATTGAAGGTAAAGGACGGCAAGGCGAAAGTTGAAAGTGTTACAAAGTCAGAAGATGGAAATAGTTATAGCTATGTGTTGGAAGAAACTTTTGACATTAAAGAAGAATTTGGCGTTGGTGTTCAAAAAGATTTAGACAAATTCAAGGATTTACGAAATCAAATTTTATCTTCAACAAATGGCACTTCAAAGTTTGAGAAAGATATTAAAGCACTTGGTAGAAAATTAGCAGAACAAAGTGAAGAGCTAAATACGATTGTGCAATTTGAAATAAGACAAATAAATAGAAGGAAGGGAACTAAACTCACAATATGATGAAAATTGTAAAAACTCCAATTCCTGACTTTTTACGAAGTAAATATAAAAAATGGGGAAAGCGATATAAAGCAAAACGAGATAACCCAAACAGAAGCAATGATTTTGCTTGGGCAATTTATCAAGGAAACAGAGTAAATCAAATATTACTTCCGAAATTGCGTGAGGAAGTGAACAATTCTCATTGTTCTTTTTGCGATGGTTTTCCTTTAGATACAACAGGTGAAACTATCGAACATTTACGTTGCGTTTCGGAGTATCCTTTGCTTTCTTACGTTTGGGCAAATCTTTATTATTGTTGTAATTACTGCAATAATCATAAACTTGAAAATCCAGAAAAGAAACTTTTAAGACCTGATAATTTTGAATATAATTTTGAGAAATATTTTATTTTTGAGCCAGACACGGGGAAAATAGATGTAAATCCCGACCCAAATTTGACTGACTTAGACAAAGAAAAAGCACTAAACACAATTAACATTTATGGCTTAAACGAATACAACAGACCGTTCCGAAGAAAATCATATTTGAAATTGTTTCACAAAACTATTGACCCAAATATCGAAGATTTTCCATACAGATTTATTTTGCAGTAATGAAAACCCAAGAAAAACAAACCAGACTTAAAGAATTAACTGAAGAATACACACGCCTTGAGCGAAAATTAAAACTCGGTGGCGGTGTGGAAAAAATCGAAAAAATCCATTCGCAAGGCAAATTAACCGCCCGTGAAAGGATAGATTTATTGTTTGATAAAGATTCGTATCAGCAAGAAATCGGTTTGCTTGTCGCGTATGACGAATACAAAGGTCAAGCACCTGCGGCGGCGGTTGTAACTTCGATTGGTCGCATCCATGGACGCGAATGTGTAGTAATTGCCAACGATGCAACTATCAAAGCCGGTGCATGGTATCCCGAAACAATTAAAAAGATTTTGCGGGCTCAGGAAATTGCTATGCGGAATAATGTGCCGATTATCTATCTGGTTGATTCCGCAGGAGTTAATTTGCCATATCAAGGCGGAGTTTTCCCCGGACAATACGGAGCGGCTCGGATTTTTTATTACAATTCAATCATGCGGAAATATCTGAAAACACCGCAAATCGCTGCTGTGATGGGGATGTGTGTGGCAGGCGGTGCTTATCTACCGGCACTTTCGGATGTAATTTTAATGGTCGAAAAAACATCGTTTATGGGATTAGGCGGAGCAAATTTGGTGAAAGGTGCAACGGGGCAAACTATTGATAATGAAACACTTGGCGGGGCATTAACTCATAACGCAATTTCCGGCGTGGCACATTATCGAACCGAAACCGAGCAAGAATGTCTGGAAAAAATTCGCAAACTTGTTTCTGAATTGCTAAATAAACATCAAACTAAAGTTTCGATAATCGAATCACAAAATCCGAAAAATTCACCCGAAAAACTCTACGAAGTTCTACCGCAAGAACATAAAGCTCCGTATTCGATGAAAGATATTTTGGACTGCAATTTTGGACGGCGGAGAATTGGACGAATTTCAAGCCGATTTTGCCAAAGAAATGATTTGCGGGACTGCGAGAATCTGCGGAATCCAAGTCGGAATCATCGCTAATGCTCGTGGAATGGTCAAAAATTCAGCAGGTAAACCACCAAAATTTGGCGGAATTATCTACAAAGATTCGGCAGAAAAATGTGCGTATTTTATCGAAAATTGTAACCGACATTCTACGCCAATCGTTTATATCCAAGACGTTTCGGGCTTTATGGTTGGTGCGGAAGCAGAGCATTCGGGCATCATTCGTTCGGGTGCGATGTTCGTCGAAGCAATGGCGACCGCAACGAGTCCAAAGATTGTTTTGACAATAAATCACGCTTCAGGAGCGGGTTATTATGCGATGGCTGGGCAAGGTTTTGATCCAGATTTTATCTTGAGTTTGCCGACGGGCAGAATGGGCGTGATGGAAGGCGATTCGGCTGTTCAGGCGATTTTCGGCACGCAACTTGATAAAATGAAAAAAGCGGGACAAGAACCTGACGAAACCCTAATTGCTGAAATGGATAAAGTTAGGGCGACCTACGAAAAAGAATTAGACGCGAAACACGCCGCCGCCAGAGGCTTGTTGGATGCGATTGTGATTCCCGAAGACTTGCGAAATGCGTTGAAAATAGCTTTACAGACTTGTTTGAATACTGATAAACCGCATATTGGAGCGTTTGTTTTGCCTAACGGAATTTAACTACATAGGGACATAGGACACATAGGTTTTTTTCTCGTCTTTCTATGTGAGCTATGTCCCTATGTGGTTCAAAAAGTTATGAAATTTACAATCGAAGAAATGTTGGCAAAACTTCCTTTGCCAGCAAACGAAAAATGGAAAGAAGGCGTTTGGGATATTGAGCTTTTTCGTAAAGGCAAAGTTTCACTCGTCTTTTTTGCTCCAAGCGGAACCGATTATCAAACCTTTCACGAAGAAGACGAATTTTATTTTATTGTGAGGGGAAAAGGAAAATTAATTATTAATGGTGAACATTTCAGTTGTGAAATCGGAGATACCTTTTTTGTTCCTGCAAAAGTTTCGCACCATTTTGAAAGTTTTAGCGATGATTTTGCAACTTGGGCAATATTTGTTTAGATGTGAGAAATTTCCCCTCAAATAAGCAAAATTTAATTCTCAATTCGTCCTTTTTTGTTATTGAATTTTTTGAGGTGGAAAATTATGGCGATTATTTTAGTTCCGAATTTGACTTTGCTACCGCAAGATAAATCGAATGGGTGTTGGTATTTTTGTGCAAAAATGATGTCGAAATGGGCAGCAGATAACAATAAAACTGCAATAAAAGACCCTTCAACAATAAATGACAACCGGGGAAATTTACAAACCCTTTATGAAACCAACGCCGGTTATTCTCAAGGAACCTGTGCAGAACTTGCCCAGAGGCTTGGCGGATTAACTGCTCTTGAGCGAACAAAAAGGGGCTTTGCAGAATTTAAAACGCTTATTTCTAAAGGTCCGATTTTTGCGGCGGGTGCAAAAGGTGGAGCAACAGGCAGTTACCATGTTGTTGTTATCGCTGGTGTTGCCGATACAGGTTTATTATTTTTTGATCCGCTACCGCTAAATGTAGGAAAGAAAGTATGGAGAACCTGGGATTGGCTTGACGGTTATTTTGCTTTGGACGACAAATCAATTGATAAAAATTTGTTAGTGCCTGCCTAAGAGTTGATTTTAAACTAATCTTTTTTAGCAGCTTCTATTAATCTGATGGCGTTTTCGCCTGTCAATTGCCACGTCAGGCAACGGACGCTTCCGCCCATCGGACAAACTCCCTTAGCGTCAATTTCGATAACCTTTTTATCAGTATTTTCTTTGATTATTTTGACTGCAATTGCATCATGAGCCATTCTGAAAATAGGAACATAGATATTTTTAAACGTCAAAACCGAGTTTAGATTTACACCGCAAGCCGATTCAAAACCCTCCCATTCGCCTTTTTTATTTTTGCCGTATTCGACAGGAACTTCAATAATTTTTGTGTCGGGAAAAGAGGTATTCAATTCGTCTAAAACTAACTTTCTAAATGCTTTATCACCAGAATAATTATTTACCAAAAGAGTTTTTTCGTCTAACCACATCACCATTCCGTCTGAATGTGCTAGAACTTCTTCGTCAGGTTCGAGTATGGCAATTTCTTTGGCATTCAATGTTTGTTTTAATTTTTCATTCGCTTCTTTGTCTGAAAGTTTGTTGTCTTTGGCAAATCTTGTAGTTGTTATAAACTTTCCCCCGTAATTATCAACAATATTTCCGCCATCAATAATTAATTCGGATTTTGTTCGCTCAATACCGTATTTGTCGGCAAATTCCGCAAAACTCTGTTGAGTTTCCTGACTTTGTTTTTTCGACATCGAAGCCCAAGAATATTGAAATTGAACAGGGTTGAGCGGATTTACAGTCGTAAAATCCCGCATCCAAATATCGTAAACATCGGCGGTAATCAAAACGTCTTCAGGTAATTTGTCTTGATAAAATTTCTTCGTATCTTTATCAACAATCACGACCACATTATCATTTCCCAAAATTGCTTTAGCGTAATTTATTTGAAAATCAACAATTTTTTGAAAAGCAGGTTTGTAGTAAATATTGTGAACAGAAGGTGCGGAAAGCACTAAAAGCATTTTGTCGGACGTATATTCATTTGAAATTTTTGGCGAATTAATGGTGTTTGACTTTTTAACTTGTTCGATAGATTTTGTGCAACTTGTGTAAAAAATAAGTCCAAAAAAGATAATTGTGATAAGACTTTTCATTTAAGTTTCGCCAATAAATCGTGGTAGTCCTGAATAGCTTGTTCAATTACTTTGTAAGCATCCTCTTTTCCGTAACTGTATGCAATTTCACATTTATTCGGTTGATCGGGAAGACTTTTGTAAGTTAAAAAATAATGTTCAAAGCGTTCGATAATTCCTTTCGGAAGCTCGGTAATGTCTTGATATTCACTGTAAACTTTATCCCCAGCCAAAACTGCAATAATTTTATCGTCTGCTTCGCCGCCGTCAATTAAACAAAAACCGCCAATTGGTTTTGCTTTCAGAATTATGTCACCACGCGGAATATGATGTTCGGTCAGCACCAAAATATCCAGAGGATCGCCGTCGCCCTCTCTAATATCTTTACCAGATTTTTCGCGGGCAATCGTGGCAACTCCTTCAGAACAATAGGTTTGTGGGATAAAACCGTAGTTGGCGGGAACTACATTTGAATATTGTTGCGGACGATCTATTTTGAGATAACCCGTTTCTTTATCAACCTCGTATTTGACCGTATCACTAGGAACAATTTCGATAAAAACTGTTACTTCTTGCGGCGTTTTGTCACCGATTCTAATTCCATGCCACGGATGGGCTTTGTTTATTCTTAACATAATTTTGTTTGGAGATTCCGAGAAAATTTTCGAGTTTCAACCGCAAATCTTCAACATCGCCGTTTTCAATTATCTCAATCCCTTCAATATTTTCAACTCCGCAAGCCTTTGAAGCTATAACGGGAATTCCTTTCGCCACAGCTTTCAATAATGGGCGAGGTTTATGTTCCACAAATGCAGGCAAGATAACTAAATCAGCTTTGTTTAACGCCTCTTCCAAAGTAGTTTTTTCAACATCAAATCCTTCCCAAAAATTTTCATTTTCAATAATTGAACCAAGTAAGAGAAGTTTTACATCAAGTCCTTTCAATGCCTCTCGAATGTCGTAACATCCTTTGCGTCCAACAGTTGAAGCAGGAAAAAGAATTTTTGGTTTTTGACCTTTGATATTTGATCTGTTTACTTCGACCTTTGAAGTTTTCCAATCTAATATTTCAGCCTTATCAGCAAATAACGAAGCTATTTCGGTATGCGGAGTGATAATTTTTCGGGCATGGCGAAGTGCCTTCATTTCCGCTTCAACAAGCCATTCGTCTGCACGAAAATCACCTAGCGTAGTGCTTTCGGAGTGAAGTGATTTAGCAAAATCCAATCTTTTTTGTAAATCCCGCATTGGTAGAGCAGTCATTAAAACATCAAAAGTCCGTCCGCCGAGATGTCCGTTTTTCCAAAGAAACGGAAGCAAATTTTGTTGGACGACCAGATGCAGACAATCATAAGTCAATTTTTGGGCATAACTTTCGGCGAGTTTTTCATACATTTCGAGCAGATTTTTTTGCCGTGATGCACCCTGTTGGGCAAGTTTGCGGGATTTGTAAGAGCGAATTGCCGTAACTAAAAAACTTTGTTTGGTTTTGTGAAACCCTTGTGTTGACCAAGCGTAATTTGCTTTTTTGAAACGCTTTCCATCAAGCGGGATCAAGAAAAAATCTTTTTCCTTGCGAATTTGTTGGATGTAATCATTAAATTCCGTCGAAAATTCGTCAACTAAATAAGCAGTTCTCCCAAAGTCTAAAATATTCGGGTCAGGTTTAATTACTCGAAAACAATCATTGACACCACATGTCGCACAACTACCGATTTCAGCAGGTTTTTGCTCTTTTGTTCGGGAAATGGAAATTAATTTTTTAGCTTCTTGTTTTTCTCCACGAAAACGAATAATTAAATTTTCTGCATCGAGTTCAGCTTGGATCTGAAAAGAGTTTGGCGATTTAAACCTTAGATCAACATAATTCCAAAAAACTGTCGCATCCCGACCTTGTTCTGCCAAAGAACCTCGAACAACCTGTGTGTGTGCATGACGTTCAATTATCTCAAAATTAGCTTTCAGAGCAGTATCATAAAGGGCATT
>ERZ1292633.5724-Hain-H41-02um-R1-5724-length-11107-cov-5_pt1 | contig 11107 bp, 10 predicted proteins | sample MGYA00564406_ERZ1292633 | MGnify/ENA primary metagenome ERZ1292633 (study PRJEB36523, sample SAMEA6512639) | groundwater metagenome | collected 2019-01-08 | study: AquaDiva: Metagenomics assemblies of 32 groundwater samples
CGCGCGGGCAAGCGCGTGCTTTTCGAGGGCGCGCAGGGGGCCATGCTCGACATCGACCACGGCACCTACCCCTTCGTCACCTCGTCGAGCACTGTCGCGGGCGGCGCGGCGGCCGGCGCGGGGAGCGGCCCGACCCGCATCGACGACGTGATGGGCGTGACCAAAATCCACGAACCGTTCGATATGCCTGACCAAGGGGTGCGGGTGTGCTTTGTCGATGCGCCGAATACGCAGATCGAGCTGATCGAGCCGCTGGGGCCGGACTCGCCAATCCACGGTTTTCTTGCAAAAAACCCGGCGGGCGGCCAGCATCATGTCTGTTACGAAGTGCCCGACATCCACACCGCCAAGTCGTGGTTTACGGGGCAGGGCAAGCGCGTGCTGGGCGAGCCGCGTATCGGCGCGCATGCGACGTTGATTTTTTTCGTCCACCCACGCGATATGGGCGGTGTTTTGACCGAGATTATGGAGGCACCAAAAACAGACTAGACTTACGTTTACGTAAAGGGCAGGTTGCTGGCCCAACCAAAGTGAAGGGCAACCCCCTTCGACTGCCTTGCAGGCGCGCTCAGGGCGAACGGAGTAATTTATGACCTACGAAACCATCACCGTTGACATCACCGACGCAATCGCCACCATCACCCTCAATCGGCCCGAACGCCTCAACGCGATGGGACCAGGCATGGCCGACGAGATTGGCAATGCGCTCGACCAGTTGGATGGTGTGCGCTGTGTGCTCATCACGGGCGAGGGGCGAGCCTTTTGTTCTGGCGCCGATCTGGCCACGCGGGGCGAGCGTGCACTTAGCGGTGGTCCGGCGGCCTATCAGGCGCTGACCCGCAGCTATAACCCGCTTATGCTCAAGCTGTCAGGCCTCACTGTGCCCGTCATTACGGCGGTTAATGGCCCAGCGGCGGGGATTGGGTGTAGCCTCGCGCTCGCGGCAGATTTCGTTATCGCGAGCAAAAGCGCCTATTTTCTGCAAGCCTTCGTCAATATCGGTCTGGTGCCCGATGGCGGTGCTTCGTGGATGCTCGCCCGTTTGATTGGAAAGGCGCGGGCAACACAGATGATGTTGTTGGGCGAGAAGATTGGCGGGCAACAGGCCTCCGATTGGGGGTTGGTCTATAAATGCGTCGAGGATGCGGCGTTGATAGATGCGGCGCGCGCCCTCGCCGCACGACTGGCGAACGGCCCAACGCTGGCGCTGGGGATCATGCGGCAAAATATCGCAGCTGCACTCGACAGCGATTATGCTACTGCTCTGCTCCGCGAAGCGGATGGGCAACGGATTGCGGGGAGTAGCGCCGATGCTATGGAGGGCGGCATGTCCTTCTTGCAAAAGCGCAAGCCAGTCTTCACAGGACAATAATGGCAGATAAAAAAGACTGGGAGGCGCTCGCCGCCAAAGAGGTCAAGGGCCCAGATGCGTTTAGGGACCTGATCTGGCACACGCCAGAGGGGATTGCGGTCAAGCCGCTCTATACGGCGGACGATATTGGAACGGATGCGGGTGACGCTGACCTGCCAGGCTTTGCGCCGTTCACGCGCGGGGTGCGCGCAACCATGTATGCCGGGCGGCCATGGACGATCCGCCAATATGCGGGTTTTTCCACCGCTGAGGAAAGCAACGCTTTCTATCGCCGCAACCTCGCCGCCGGGCAAAAAGGCCTCAGCGTCGCCTTCGACCTTGCCACGCATCGCGGCTATGACAGCGATCACCCGCGTGTGATCGGCGATGTCGGTAAGGCGGGCGTCGCCATCGACAGCGTTGAGGATATGAAAATCCTGTTCGACGGCATCCCGCTTGGGTCAATGTCGGTCAGCATGACGATGAACGGCGCGGTGATCCCGATCCTCGCTTTCTTCATCGTCGCGGGCGAGGAGCAGGGGGTGCCGCTCGCCGCTCTCGACGGGACGATCCAGAACGACATCCTCAAGGAGTTCGTGGTCCGCAACACCTATATCTATCCACCTGAGCCTTCGATGCGGATCGTTCAGGACATCATCGCCTACACCTCGGCGCATATGCCCAAGTTCAACAGCATATCGATTTCGGGCTATCATATGCACGAAGCCGGGGCGACGGCGGTGCAGGAACTGGCCTTCACCATCGCTGACGGCAAGGAATATGTGCGGCGCGCAATGGCCACCGGCCTCGATATTGACGCATTTGCGCCGCGCCTGTCGTTCTTCTTCGGGATCGGCATGAATTTCTTTATGGAGGTATCGAAACTGCGCGCGGCGCGCACGCTGTGGTGGCGGGTGATGGACGCAGCGGGCGCAAAGGACGAGCGTTCCAAGATGCTGCGCACGCATTGCCAGACGTCGGGCGTCAGCTTGCAGGAGCAGGATCCCTATACCAACGTCATCCGCACGACGATTGAGGCCATGGCCGCGACGCTGGGCGGCACGCAGTCGCTCCACACCAATGCGCTGGACGAGGCGATTGCGCTGCCGACCGATTTCTCTGCGCGGATCGCACGCAACACCCAGATCGTGCTGGCCGAGGAAAGCGGGATCACGCGCGTCGTCGATCCGCTCGGCGGTTCCTATTATGTTGAGGCTTTGACGGCGGAACTGGTTGAACAGGCATGGGCGCTTATCGAGGAAGTCGATGTACTGGGCGGGATGACCAAGGCGGTTGCATCGGGAATGCCCAAGCGGCTGATCGAAGAAGCGGCTGCCGCCCGCCAAGCCCGGGTGGACAAGGGCGAGGACGTGATCGTCGGGGTCAACAAATATAAACTGGCCAACGAAGAGCATCTCGACACGCTGGAGGTAGACAATCACGCGGTGCGCGATGGCCAGATTGCGCGGCTGAAGGCGATGAAGGCTGCAAGGGACGAGGCGGCCTGTCAGGCGGCGCTCTCTGGGTTGACCGAAGGTGCGACGGGCGGCGGAAACTTGCTCGCCCTCGCCGTAGATGCGGCCCGCGCCCGTGCATCGCTTGGTGAAATATCCGATGCGATGGAGGCCGCCTTTGGCCGTTACCACACCGCGCCGACCCCGGTGCAAGGCATTTACGGCGCGGCCTATGCGGGTGACGCGCGCTATATTCAGGTGGTCGCTGGCGTGCAGGCGGTCGCGCGCCGCCTGGGGCGCAAACCCAAATTGCTCGTCGCTAAAATGGGGCAGGATGGGCATGATCGCGGGGCGAACATCATCGCTAGTGCATTCGGCGATATGGGATTTGACGTGGTCAGCGGCCCATTGTTCCAGACGCCGGAGGAAACGGTGGTGCTTGCGCTCGACAGCGCGGTCGATGTCATCGGCGCATCCTCGCTCGCGGCGGGGCACAAGACACTTATCCCCGAACTTTTGGGCAGGCTGCGCGACGCGGGCCGCAGCGATATCAAGGTGATCGTCGGCGGCGTGATCCCGCCGCAGGACTATGATTTTCTGCGCGATGCGGGGGTGCAGGGCATCTATGGCCCCGGTTCCAACGTGGTAGAATGCGCGGCCGATGTGCTGCGGCTGCTGGGGCACAATATGCCACCATTAGGAGACAATGATTGACCACCCGCACTAACTGGACCCGTGCCGAAATAGCTACCCTGTTTGACCTGCCGTTCGGTGAACTGATGTTCCGAGCGCAGAGCGTGCACCGCGCGCATCACGCCGCCGGGGAAATCCAGCTGTGCACGCTGCTGTCGATCAAGACCGGTGGCTGCCCAGAAGATTGCGGCTATTGTTCGCAGAGCGCGTCCGCCGATAGCGGCGTAAAAGCCGAAAAATTGATGGATGTATCCGCCGTTCTCGCCTCCGCCGCAGAGGCAAAAGCCGCAGGATCACAGCGATTTTGCATGGGCGCGGCGTGGCGCAACCCCAAGGACCGCGACATGGATGCCATCACCGCGATGGTTGCGGGCGTCCGCGATATGGGCTTGGAAACATGCATGACGCTGGGGATGCTCAGCGGCGAACAGGCGCGAGCGTTGGCGGCAGCGGGCCTCGATTATTACAACCATAATATTGATACTTCGCCAGAATATTACGGCAATGTTATTACCACACGGACGTTTCAGGACAGGCTCGATACGCTTGCCGAGGTGCGCGAAGCGGGCATAGCGGTGTGCTGTGGCGGTATCGTCGGCATGGGCGAAACCCGCCAAGATCGCGTCGGCTTCATCCACGCGCTGGCCACCCTGCCGCGCCATCCCGAAAGCGTTCCGGTCAACGCGCTGGTTCCCGTGAAAGGCACCGTGTTGGGCGACATGCTGGCGGGCACACCGCTGGCGAAGATTCATGACATCGAGTTCGTCCGCGTGGTTGCGGTCGCGCGCATCACCATGCCGATGAGCATGGTGCGGTTGAGCGCGGGGCGCGAGAGCATGAGTGAGGCGACACAGGCGTTATGCTTCATGGCTGGCGCGAACAGCATCTTCACCGGTGACAAGCTCTTGACCGCAGCCAATGCAGGCGACGACAAGGACGCGGCATTGATGGCCAAGCTTGGGCTGCGCGCGATGGAGGCGGAGGAGCCGCTTAGGGCATGCGCTGTGCGGGAGGCGGCGGAGTGATGCTATTGCTGGCTATGGTAATTGCTGCCGCCGAGCCAGCGCTTGATTGCGACGATCAGGTCACGCAGGCTGACATGAACCAATGTGCGCATATTGCATATCAACGTGCAGATGCTGAGTTAAATAGGCAGTGGAGGCTGGCATTGGCGGTCGCTCGCATCTCGGACCGCGAAATTGCCGATGTGCGGCGCGATAGACGTCGCGGTTTTGTTGAAAGCCTGTTGGCGGCGCAGCGCGCATGGCTGACCTTTCGTGACAATCATTGCGTCCTGAACAGCTATGATGCGATTGGTGGCAGCATGGAGCCAATGCTGTATAGCCTGTGCATGACAGCATTGACAGAAGCGCGCACTGAGCAGCTCAGAGAAATTGCCGAGGGGCAGGGGTAATGTTCAAAAAAATCCTCATCGCCAACCGTGGCGAAATTGCTTGCCGGGTGATCAAGACGGCGCGGCGGATGGGGATCGCCACCGTTGCCGTCTATTCCGATGCCGATGCCCGCGCGCCTTTTGGTCAGGCGGCCATTACCTCTTCGCGAACCGCATCGCCAAACCGTGCTTCGGCGTGGAATAGGTCATACCCCGCCTGCATGTCGAGCCATAGTCGCGCAGGTGTGCCTAGGCTTGCCTCTAGTCGCAATGCCGTCTCTGGCGAAATACCGCGCCGTCCGGCGACAATGTCCTGTATCCGCTGCGGTGGTACGCGCAATTTGAGCGCAAAAGCGTTGGCGCTCAGCCCGCGTGCTTCAAGCTCCTCCTTGAGGATTGCGCCGGGGTGGATTTGCTGGAATGCGAATTGGGTCATCTCATGTCCTTAGTGGTAATCAACAATCTCGACTTGTTCGGCGTTGCCATCCTTGAAGCGGAACACCAGCCGCCACGGGCCGTTGATTGTCATCGCCCATTGGCCCTTCCGGCTCCCAACCAGCGGATGCAGCCCGACCGATTTGAGCGGCGAGATGTCATCGAGCGACGTGGCAGCGTGAAGAACCTGCAGCCGCGCGAAAGCCTTGGCGACATCCATCCCTGTGAACTTCGCCTTGCCGTCCTGTGCAAAGCGTTCAGTTGCGCGGTTGGCAAAGCTTTTGATCACGATTTTTTTAACACATCAAGCATGACATGGCAAGCATGTTACTCGCAAGGATAGAAGTCCATGTTCAAAAAAATCCTCATCGCCAATCGTGGTGAAATTGCCTGCCGGATCATTCGCACCGCAAAGGCCATGGGGATCGCGACCGTTGCGGTCTATTCGGACGCCGATGCGCGCGCGCCCTTTGTGCTTATGGCCGACGAGGCGGTGCATATCGGCCCGTCGCCTGCCGCGCAGTCTTATTTGTTGGCCGACAAAATCATCGCGGCGTGCAAACAAACCGGGGCCGAGGCGGTGCATCCGGGCTATGGCTTCCTGTCCGAACGCACCAGCTTTGCGCAGGCGCTGGCCGATAACGGCATCGCCTTTATCGGTCCGCCGGTGAACGCTATCGCGGCAATGGGTGACAAGATTGAGAGCAAGAAACTGGCGATGGCGGCGGGCGTTAACGTTGTACCTGGCTTTGTCGGCGAGATTGACGATACCGAGCATGCGGTGCACATTGCGGGCGAAATCGGCTATCCGGTGATGATGAAAGCCAGCGCTGGCGGCGGCGGCAAGGGGATGCGGCTGGCGTATAATGAACAGGACGTGCGCGAAGGGTTTGAGGCGACCAAGCGCGAGGGACTCAACTCGTTTGGCGATGACCGTGTGTTCATCGAGAAATTCATCCTGAACCCGCGCCACATCGAAATCCAGATATTGGGCGATAAGCACGGCCATATCCTCTACCTGAACGAGCGTGAATGCAGCATCCAGCGGCGCCATCAAAAGGTGGTCGAGGAAGCGCCGTCACCCTTCGTCACGCCCGCGATGCGCAAGGCGATGGGCGAGCAATGCGTCGCACTGGCCCGCGCGGTTGGCTATTACAGCGCCGGCACCGTCGAGTTGATCGTCTCGGGCGCGGACCCGAGCGGCGAGAGTTTCTACTTCCTTGAAATGAATACGCGGTTGCAGGTCGAGCATCCGGTGACCGAATGCATCACTGGGATTGATCTGGTCGAACAGATGGTCCGCGTGGCGGCGGGTGAAAAGCTCGCTCTTGACCAAGACGATGTGAAACTCGGCGGCTGGGCAGTTGAAACCCGCGTCTATGCCGAAGACCCTTACCGTGGGTTTTTGCCGAGCACAGGGCGGTTGGTGCGCTACAATCCTCCAGTGGCAAGCGAGGGTGTTCGCATCGATGACGGCGTGGCGGAGGGCGGCGAAGTCTCGATCTTCTATGACCCGATGATCGCCAAACTCATCACCCACGGCGCGACCCGCGATGAAGCGATAGACCTTCAAATTGCTGCGCTCGACCAATTCAAAATCGAGGGTGTTGGCCACAATATCGACTTCCTCTCTGCGATCATGCAGCACCCGCGCTTTCGCGTCGGCGACATCACGACGGGCTTCATCGCCGAGGAATATCCCGACGGTTTCAAAGGTGCGCCCGCTTCGCCCGATCTGCTCCGCTCACTCAGCGCGATTGCGGCCTTCGCAGCGACGGCAGAAGCCGACCGCGCGCGTCGGGTCGATGGACAGTTGGGGGACAGGCTTGATCCGCCTGCTGGCTGGCAGGTCCAGGTCGGCGACGCGGTGCATGATGTGATACTGTCCGGTGACGAGGTGACGGTGGACGGGGAACCTCTTTATTTAGCCATGGAATATACGCCGGGGGACCGCCTGATCGAGGCGGAGATACTCCCCTTAACCGTTTGTGCTGAGCTTGTCGAAGCCTGTCCTGAGCGCCTGCAAGGCAGTCGAAGGGCACTGCCCTTTTCTGCGGAAGCGGAAAGCAGCCCTTCGACAGGCTCAGGGCGAACGGAGTTTTTAGCGGTGAAAATCGCCAAAACGCGCACCGGCTTCACGCTCAATACACGCGGCGTAAGCCATAAGGTTCGCGTGCTCCCCGCCCATATTGCGCCGCTCGCCCGCCATATGATCGAGAAAGTGCCACCCGATCTGTCGCGTTTCCTGCTCGCGCCGATGCCAGGTCTGCTGGTCGCGCTGCATGTGGCGGCGGGTGACAAGGTCGAGGCGGGGCAGCCACTGGCTGTGGTCGAGGCGATGAAGATGGAAAATATCCTGCGCGCAGAGAAATCGGGCGTAGTGAAATCGCTCAGCGCGGCGGCGGGCGACAGCCTTGCGGTTGATGCGGTTATATTGGAGATAGCGTAGGTCGTTAATCCTCCACTATTCCCACAGCCCTGATCCACCCCGCGCTCGCCCGCTCGATCTTGACCGGGAAACAGCTGAGCGTGAAGCCGAACGCGGGCAGGGCGGACAGGTTGGTCAGCTTCTCAATCTGGTAATAGGGATTGATCCGCCCCGCCTTATGCCCCTCCCAGATGATGCTCGGGTCGCGGGTTTCGGCCCATTTTCGCGCTGTGTGGCTGAACGGCGCGTCCCAGCTCCACGCATCGGTGCCAACCACCTGCACGCCCCGCTCGGTCAAATACAATGTTGCCTCTGCGCCCATGCCGCATCCTTGGTCGGTGAAATTGTCTGTCCCGTAAACCGCACCCGATTGCACCAGAACGATGTCGAGCGGTTTAAGCGCATAGCCAATCCGTGTCAGTTCCGCCTCAACCTCCGCCGCGCTGACGACATGGCCCGCTGGCACGTGCGAAAAATCGAGCTTCACCCCTGGGCAGAAAAACAAATCGAGCGGTGCCTCGTCAATCGACGGGGCAGGGGTCGCGCCGCTATCCGTCGTTGAGTGAAAATGCCACGGCGCGTCCATATGCGTGCCGTTGTGGGTGCTGAGCGTCAGGCTCTCCACCGCCCAGCCTTCGCCATCGGGCAGGTCATCGCGGGTCAGCCCGGGAAAGAACATTGCGATCTGTTCCCACGTATTCTCGTGCGTCATATAGGTGATCTGGGGGCGCATCACGGGCGGGTCGGAAACCACATCATTGGTGATCGGGATCGACAGGTCGATAAAGCGGGTCATTGGGCAATGCTGCCGCGAAACCGCCCCTTGTGCAAGGGGTGAAGGGCGTTAAGGATGCGGTAACACCCATAGAGGCGGGGGAGAGACTATGACCGAAGCAACCATCAACGACCATGCTGTAGATTATCAGCCGTCGGCAAAGGACATCCGCCTGGTCATCGCCGCGTCCTCTGCCGGGACCATTTTCGAATGGTATGATTTTTTTATCTACGGCACTTTGGCGGCGATCATCGGCACCGCTTTCGTGCCGTCGGACAATGATTTGGTAAAGCAGATCGTGGTGTGGGCGGGCTTTGCCGTCGGGTTCGGCTTTCGCCCGCTGGGCGCTGTCCTGTTCGGTTTTCTGGGTGATCGACTGGGACGCAAATATACGTTCCTGGTTACGGTTACACTGATGGGGATTGCGACCGCCGGAGTGGGGTTTGTGCCATCGGTGGCGACAATCGGGATAGCCGCCCCGGTCATCATCATCCTGCTGCGGATCATGCAGGGGCTGGCGCTGGGCGGTGAATATGGCGGGGCGGCGATCTATGTTGCCGAACATTCGCCGCCCGACCGACGCGGTTATTATACCAGCTTTATCCAAGCGAGCGTGGTCGGCGGCTTTGTCCTCAGCCTGTGCGTGGTTCTGGGGTGCAAGGCGGCGTTCAGCGAAGCCGCATGGACGGCATGGGGGTGGCGCGTGCCATTCATATTGTCGGTGGTGTTGCTCGGCATTTCGCTGTGGATGCGGCTCAAACTGTCGGAAAGCCCGGTGTTTCAGGCGTTGAAGGCCGAGGGCGAGTTGGCGAAGAACCCGCTTAAGGAGAGTTTCACCTATCCCGGCAACAAGAAACGCATCTTTGTCGCGCTATTTGGTATCGCGGCGGGGCTGACCGTCATCTGGTACACCGCGATGTTTTCCGGTCTGACCTTTCTGACCGGGCCAATGCATGTTGAGGAGACGCATGCGCAACTGATCGTCGGTGCGTCGGCGCTGGTGGGGATGAGCTTTTTCATCTATTTCGGCCACTTGTCCGACCGCGTTGGGCGCAAGAAGCCGATTGTCTGGGGCTATGCGCTGACATTGCTGCTGCTGTTCCCCTGTTTCTGGGCGATCGGTGCCGCGTTGCAAGGTAGCGCCGCCAGCACCGCATCTGCGGCTACTATCATCCCGACGGCGCAGCAGACCATCACCATCGCCGCGATACTGTTGCTGTTGTCTGCGCTGTCGGGTGCAACCTATGGCCCGGTCGCGGCGCTGCTCAGTGAAATGTTCCCGCCGCACGTCCGCTATTCGTCGATGTCGATCCCCTATCATATCGGCACCGGCTATTTTGGGGGCTTCCTGCCGTTGATTGCGACGCTGATCATTGCGCGGACCGGCGACCCCTACAGCGGCCTATGGTACACATGGGTGGTGGTGGCGATGGCGCTGATCGTGACTTGGGCTTGGCTGCCCGATGATCCTGCGTATGTCTGAGCGAGATGCGCCAACCGCTCCGCTTCGATTGCGTCTCTCAAGAGAGGCGCTGATCCATAATTGGCGCTGGCTGCATGGGCAAAGCTTTGGCGCTGCGTGCGGCGCCGCTATTAAAGCCGACGGTTACGGGCTCGGCGCTATTGAAGTCGCAGAGTATTTGGCTGGGGCAGGGTGCCGCGATTTTTTCGTTGCGACATGGGCGGAGGCGGAAAAGATAGCGCCGATAATCAATGGCTGCGCGCTGTCGGTACTCCATGGTGTGCGGCCAGCAGATTTGCCGATGGCACGGGATATCAACGCGCGTCCAGTATTGAACAGCACCCAGCAAGTAAAGCTGTGGCGTGAGAGCGGGGGCGGCCAATGCGATGTGATGATCGATACTGGCATGAACAGGCTAGGTCTGTCGCCTGAAGAGGTGTCAGCAGGTGCACTTGATGGGCTATCTATTCACACGGCGATGAGCCATCTGGCCAGCGCTGATGAGGGTAGCGCACAGAATGCTGTGCAGCTTCGGCTGTTTACAGATGTGAAATCACGGGTGATGGCGCAGCGTTACAGCCTCGCCAACAGCGCGGGGATTTGCCTTGGCCGCGACTATTGTTTTGATCTGACGCGTCCAGGATTGTCGCTTTACGGCGGGGTGCCGCGCGTTGAGGCCGAGGGGCATATACGCCAAGTTGTAACGCCTGAGGCTGAGGTGCTACAGGTGCGTGATCTGCGTGCCGGCGACCATGTTGGCTACAACGCGACATGGGCCGCAACCACGCCATGCCGTATCGCGACGATCAATCTTGGCTATGCCGATGGCTATTTGCGTGGGTTTTCCGATAAAGGAAGCGCGCATTTCGCGGAACAGCGCCTGCCCGTTGTGGGGCGCGTGTCGATGGATATTGTCACGCTGCTCATTCCCGATGGTTGCAAAGTGCAGGCGGGCGATTGGGTGAGCATTGACTATCACTTGCCATCCGCGTCCGTACAATCCGGCCTGTCGCAATATGAATTGCTGACAGGGCTAGGGCAACGATACGAGCGGGTTTGGGAATAGTTAGCTTTTCTCGTCATTGCGAGGAATGTAATGACGAAGCAATCCAGTGC
>ERZ1292633.5726-Hain-H41-02um-R1-5726-length-11105-cov-6_pt1 | contig 11105 bp, 6 predicted proteins | sample MGYA00564406_ERZ1292633 | MGnify/ENA primary metagenome ERZ1292633 (study PRJEB36523, sample SAMEA6512639) | groundwater metagenome | collected 2019-01-08 | study: AquaDiva: Metagenomics assemblies of 32 groundwater samples
GCGCCCAGCACGAAAACCAGCGCCGCGGCCGCAAGCCCCCAGCCCGCAAGCGCCAAAACCCGTCCCCCCCAACACGAACAGTCCCCGCGCGCGGCCGCCCGCGCGCAAGACGACACCCCGCCCCCTCGCGCCGAAAAAAGTCTCCCCGTCCGCGGAGGAGGAGGCCATCGGCGACGAGCAGCTCGAATCTCTCCTCAATGAGTCTGCACCCGCCTCCGTGAAGACGTCTGCGGCCACGCCGCCGTCTGTAGCGACGACGCCGCCCCCCCCGCCCAAGGCTTCCCCGGCCCCCGCGCCAAAAGAGACCCCCCCTAAACGCTTCACGCTGCCGGGGCTCGACCGTCCGGTCGGCCCCGGGAGACGCGACAGCGCGACTCAAAAAGTATCCTCAAAACAAGAGCCGGCGGATGCCGTGCCCGACGATGATCGCGCCGCCTTAGCTCAGGTCAAGGAGCAATTCGATTTCTGCGCCCAACTGCTGGCTCAAGGCGCTTATGGAGACCACTACGACACCTGCCTGTGCAAGGACGCCCGCAAGGCCGCGCCTTTCAACAACCAACGCGGGGCCTATGCGGCGTCGCTCAAAAGCAAGGCGGCCGCCGGACGCCTGGAAAACGCGGCCAAGATCATCTCCTCCAAGCTCAATGGGGCTTCGGCAACGGTCACCGCGCATTGGCGCGTCCTCCCCAGCGAATTCGGCCGCAACGAGACGCAGACTTGGCGCCTCGAAGACGGTCTGTGGTGCCGGGCGCCCTAGAGCCCGGCCAGAGCGGGCTGTAAAGATCCGCCGTCGCCCACGACCACGGTCACGATCTTGTCGAGGTCCAAGTGCGAGCGCACCGCGCCCATGGCCGAGGCGGGCGTGACCGCGGCCAGCCGCGATTCGTACGTCGCGATGGCGTCTCGCGGATCCCTCCCGCTTTCGGCCACGGTCGCCAAGAAACCCGCCACGCGGTCCAAAGACGACAGCCTCAGCAAGAACAACCCTCGCAGATGACGGCGCGAGTTCTCAAGGGCGGCGTCTTGAATGATGTCTTCCCGCAAGCGACGCACCTCCGAGCGCATCTCCTCGAGGGCGGGGCGCGCCACCTCGGTGCGGCAATCGGCGGACGCCGACCAGATGCCGCCGCGAGAGTACTGTTCCAGGGACGAGTAGGACCCGTACGTGAAGCCCCGCCGCGTGCGTAAATTCTCGAAAAGACGGGAATTCGCGGTCCCTCCCAGGACATGGTTGGCCACGACAAGAGACATATAGTCGGCATCTCTGGGATGCGCCGCGACGGTTTGCGCCAAGACCAGGCTTGCCTGCGCCGAACCCGGCCGATGGACAAGCGCCGTGCGGCCACGGCCGTAATCGGGAAGGGCCGGCGCCGCGGGCGCGGGAACGCCGGGCTTCCACGACGACATGATTCTCTCCACGACGCGGGCGGCGGCCTCAGGGTCCATATCGCCGACAAGAACCATATGCCCTGCGCCGGGCCGCACCCGGCTGTCATGAAAGGCGCGCATGCGCGGCGAGTCGACGGCGGCGATCTTGGCTTCGTCGGCGGCGCCGCGGCCGTAAGGATGGGAGGCGAAAAGCTCCTGGCGCAAGCGCTCCTCGGACAAAAAGTGGGGCTGCGATCGGCGCGAGAGAAGCTCCTCGAGGGCGTTCTCGCGCCACAATCCCACTTCCTCTTCGGGATAGGACGCGGCGGTCAGCGTGCGCGCCAACTGATCCAGGAAGCCGTCGAGATTTCGGGACAATCCCGAGGCCGAGAGCTTCAACCACTCCGACTCGCAGGAGGCTCCTATGGACCAGCCAAGACCCGTGTAGGCGCGCGCCACGGCCGCGGCGTCCTCTCCCCGCCGTCCCTTGAGCAAGAGGTCTTCGGCCGCTTGAGACAAGGCTTCTTGGCCCGGCTCCTCCTGCACCCTCCCGGCGCGCATCGCCAAGCGGACCTCGACAAGCGGCAGGCGCCGGTCGCGCGCCAGCCAAAGCGTCAAGCCGTTGGAGAGCGCCACGCGTGAAATCTCCGGAACGCGAACCGGCCGCGGCCTGCCGGCCGGCGGCGGCGTCAATCCGGGCTTGCGTGGGTCCTCGGCGGGAGGCTCGGGAGCGTCCGGCTCGGGCGCTTGCGCGACGGGATCGCCGGGGTCGACTTGCATGACGATGCGTCCGCGCGAACGCAGCCACCGCCGCGCGGCGCGCACGCAATCGCGGGGGGTGATCGATAGAAGCCTATCGAGATCCTTCCAAAATCCCTCGGGATCTCCGACCAGGGCGACGTAGGAGCTCAATGTTTGCGCCCGGTCGCCCAGCGATTGCTGCCCCTCGAACCATGAACGTTCAAGCTGTGTTTTTGCGCGCGCGAGCTCTTCCTGGCTCGGTCCCCCCTTGAAGAACCTTTCAAGAACCCGATCCAAAGCCGCGGTGACGACCTCGCGCTTCACGCCCAGCCGTCCGGAGATAAAAAACGCCGCCAGATCCGGCCCCCGCGCGGCCACGTGACTCGACCAGTAGGGCATGTGCCCGGAGGCGGAAACGGCGACGCGATCCGTCTTGACCAGCGCCTCATGCAGCGGGCTGTCGTCTCCCGAGCCGAGCATCGTCATCAACGCGGTCAATGCCCACCAGTCTTGCGACCCGCGCTCAGGGGTATGCCAGCCGACGACCGTCAGAGGCGTTTTCGCCAACGGGTCGCGGACGGTTTGGACCCGTTCTCCCCTCAAAGCCGCCTCTCGAAGATCGGGATATTTCGGCCGCCTCCGGCGAGGGATGGGGCCGAACAGCCTCTTGACCAGGCGACGCGCCTCGACGACCGAGATGTCGCCGGCCAGGGCCAAGACGGCGTTATTGGGCCCATAGTAGCGCTCGTAGAACCGTCGAACGTCGTCTAGACGCGCGGCCCGCACGTCCGAGATGACACCGATCGTTGGATGAGTCAGTTCCCATCGCGTGAAGGCCAGGGCGGCGATGTCCACATCAGTGGCCCGCCGGTAGGGCTGATTGAGATAGCTCTGACGCAGCTCTTCGATGACGATTTGCTTTTCGACGGCCAACTCCCTCTCGGAAATCGACAGGCCGCGCATGCGGTCGGCCTCCATCCACAACACGGACTCCAGCGCGTTGGATGGGATGATTTCATAATACGTCGTGTTCGTCTTCATCGTGTAGGCATTGTCGACGCCGCCGTGGGACTCGACGATCCGGGAGACCTCGTTGGGAGCCAGGTTCTCGGTTCCCTGAAACATCAAATGCTCGAAAAGATGGGCGAACCCCGCCCGGCCCCGTTCCTCATCCAGGGAGCCCACCTTGAAGGTGATGGAAACCGCGACAAGGGGAGCCGAGCGGTCCTCTTGAACGACGACGGTCAGACCGTTGTCCAGCTTGAAAACCCGCGCGGGCAGTCCCCGCCGCGGACGAAGCTTTGTATCTCCCATGCCTTAAGAGTTTACCATTCCCTGTTGACGCTCCGGCCGATTTTGACGGTATTGATCCCGGTCAACCTCTCTCATTGACAAAAGTCCTAATTCAGTCATAGGACTTCAGGGTATTCTCTGCTTATGAGATATCGTCTTCTGGCCTTGATTCTTGCCTGCGCCTGCGCCGAGCTGCGCGCGCAGTCCTTCGAGGACCGCGCCTCCGCCGCCATCAAACCCTTTAACGTCGAGGATGTTTTCGCCGACGTCGTCGAGTGCCAAATTCTCGACCAGATCAATATCCGCCCATACTCCCTCGAGGAAGCCGCGGACCTTCTCAAACCCTGCCTCAACGCGGTCGCCCGGAAATACGCGTCGCCGATCATGGTCGAAGCCGGGTTTCTCGCCGACTCACAGAACAGCCGCCGAGGCGGCAACGGCTTGATCATCAAGACGGATTTCGCTCCCGGCTCCAAAGCCCATCGCGATATCGTCTCTTCGCTCACGCGCCGCGACGGGCGCCTGCTCGGGCATCGCGCCCGAGTCCTGGCCAAGGATCAAACCTCACCGGCCCCGGTCAGTTCCCTGCAGCGGGGGCTGTCCTCATGCCTGACGATCACCGTGGTGCGCGACATCCGCAGCGGCGAGGATTTCATCAAGATCTACGGACGGTGCTTGACCCAAAATAAGGACCTCAAGATCAAGCAGCTGATCCCCGGAGACGGCCTGGCGATCAACGTCAAAACCGACGCGCCCGCCTTCGCCGACTACAACGGACTGGTCACGGTCAACGCGGGAAAAGGCCCGGTCACCATCCGGGTCACGGCCTCCGCTCCCTGACGCGTAATTCGGATTCTCCGCGGGGTGCTAGAATAGCTTCGTGCCCGCGCGATCGCTGACCGCCGCCGCCTTATTTCTGGCGTTCGCAGCAGCCGTGCCCTTTCTTCCGGCGCTCAACGGCGCGTTCCTCCACTGGGACGATCGGGTGTTTCTCTTCGACAACACCGCCTGGCGCGGATTTTCCGTGTCCAGCATGCGCTGGATGCTGACGACCACCTATTGCGGTCCCTACCAGCCCCTGGCCTGGGCGACTTACGCCCTCACCCATCGAATTTGGGGATTGTCGCCTCTGGCCTTTCATGGCGTCAGCCTCGCCGGGCATGCCGCTTCAACGGCGCTGTTTTTTCTCGTGCTGCGGGAGATTCTCGCCAAAGCAACACCCGCCGCGGCGCCGCGCGAACGAATGTTCGCCGCCGCATTCGCCGCTCTTGTTTGGGCGGTCCATCCTCTCCGGGTGGAATCGGTCGCGTGGATCGCCGAGCAGCGCGACGTTTTGTGCGCGACTTTCTCCTTGCTCACGACCCTGTTGTATTTACGCCGGCCGGGATCGGACCCATGGATCCTCGCCTCGTTGACCCTGGCCCTGCTCAGCAAGTCGAGCGCGGTCGCGCTCCCTCTGACCCTGCTCGTGCTCGACGCCTGGCCCCTTGGCCGACTCAAAACCGAGGGCCGCGCCGTCTTCATCGAAAAAATCCCGATGCTGCTCTTGGCGTTTGCCTTCGCCGCCATGACGTTCCTCGGCCACCGCGTCGATGGGGCGATTCTCTCCGATCCGATCGTCCTGCGCGCGCAGATCGCCCTCCATAATTTCGGGTTCTATCTTGTCCGCATCCTCTATCCGATCGGGCTCTCGCCTTATTACCCGCTGGCCCCGGACTTCAGCCTCGGGCTCGCCCCGGCGGCGGCGATCGCCGTCGCGGCGGCGGCCTCGTGGAAATGTCGACGCGAATATCCCGCCGTGACCGCGGCCCTGGCGCACTACGCCGCCGCCCTCCTGCCCATGGCGGGCCTGATGCGGGTCGGTGGGCATTTAGGCGCCGACCGCTACACGCTCGTGGCCTCCATGGGACCGGCGGCTTTGGCCGCGGGCGCTCTGCTGAGCGCGCGCCGGCGCGCGCCGCGCGCCGCCTTGACGACGGCGCTGCTCGTCACCGCGTCTCTTGCCGCCCTGACTTGGCGCGCCGCCAAGACCTGGCAGGACGACGCGTCTTTGTGGGCGAAGGCCGTCGCCTACGACCCCAAGTCCGTGCAAGCGCGACTCAACCTCTCCGCCGCCCTGCGGCGCGCCGGACGCCCCGACGAGGCCGCGATTCATGAGCGGATCGCCGCGGAACTCGATCCCAAACTCCCCGGCCCCTGGAACAATCTCGCCGGATGGGCTTTGTCCCGCGGCCGTTGGGCCGAAGCCGAGACGTCGGCCCGGCGAGCCCTCTCATTGGAGCCCAAGCTCGCCGCCGCCCACTTCAACTTGGCCTGCGCCCTGCAAGGACTCCAGCGAAACGACGAGGCCTTGCGCGAACTGCGCCGGACTCTGGAGCTCGAACCCTCGGACCCGAAGGCGAGAAACAATCTCGCCCTCGAACTGCTGCGCCGCGGTTCCGCCCTTGGGGCCGTCGCCGAGCTTCGGCGGGTGGTCGCCGACGCCCCCCTGTGGGCCGCGGCGCGCCACAACCTGGGAAACGCCTTGACCGTCCTGGGACGCCACCGCGAGGCGGCTCTGGCCTTCGACGAGGCGGTGCACCTCGATGCGGCTCTTGAGGAGGCCTGGGTCAACGCGGGCAACGCCCAGGCCCGCCTCGGACGATACGACGAAGCCGCCCGTCGTTATGAACGGGCCCTCGCTTTGAAGCCCGACGACGCCCAGGCGCGACGCAATCTCGCCGCGGTGCGGCGCGCCGCCGGTTCCTAGCCTAGCGAGTGCCGGTTCCGCTGCCCGAACCGGTGCTGAAGGAAGACGAGGTCACGGTTAAGTCGAGGACCGCTTGTTTGGCCGCGATGCCGTCCTTATTGACGAGGGTGAGGTCCATCTTCGTCGCGGCCGTCGGAAACGCGTCAGCGCTTTTAAAGGGAAGCAAGTTCACCTTGGCTCCCCCGGAGAAGGCATCGTAGTTGAAAGCCGAAATCGTGTAGCTGCCGCCGGTCGTCGTGGCCACGTCCGAGCCCGCGCCCCCCAACGTCCGCGCCCCGAAATCCACGCCGAGGCTGAAGGTGAACGTTCCCGTCAACGAACCCGTGTAGGAGCCCGATCCGACGTATTGGCCTCGGCCGCTGTCGAGTCCGCGCACCTGGTCCCACGACGAGGGCCCGTCGGCGATCGAGGTCTGCGCGGCGAACTGGGACATGTCCGGCATCGCGGCGTCAAGACAGGCGAGCGCGTCCCAGGAACGGTTCCGGCCTTGCGCCGCCTCCTGTCCGGAGTTCTCGCTCGTCGCGCCGCCCTCGTCGTCTCCCTCGCTCTTGCCCTTGGGCTGCGAGGACAACGCGTCTAGAATCCCGCGCAGCTGCTCGTCCGTCAAACGAAACGGATCGGAGGGCGCCTGCCCCCGCCTGACCGTCACGCCGTAGCCGCTGCGGTCGATGTCCACCGAGCCCCGCTCGTTGCCGACCGTGATGCCGCCGGCGTTTTCCTCGGCATTGTTTTCGGGGCTCGGACCGATCAAGACGATCGTGGCCTGCTCGGCGCTCGCCGAACCCGCGACCATGGTGCCTCGAATGCCGATGGTGGCCACGGGCGTCTCCACCTTCATGCTGTCGGGATCGCGGCGCGCGACCTTTCCGGTCACGAAGCGGAAGGCCCCCTTGGCGACCGAGGCCGAGATCTTTCCGGCGCCGGAGGCCGGGTCGTAAACGAACTCGTCCAAAATCATATCGCTGTTCGGGCCGAGGCTGAAGGAGGTCTCGTCGTTGAGGAGAATCTGCAGCCTACCCTCGGACCCCGTCACGACATGATCGCGGGTATAGACCGGTTTTCCCGTTTCCACGACGCGGCCCGCGGACTGGCCCGGGGCGGTCGCGTTAACCGGGCCGCGCACGGCGGCCGCCACGCCGATCACGGGAACCGACACCGCCGCGGCCCGAGCCGGTCCGGCCCACAGCGAGAGAAGGGCGAGTATCAACGAGCTCATGATCATATCCCCCAGGAATAAATCATCATAGCGGTCAGGCGGTTATTGCTGTAGGTGAAATTCGTCAAGTTGGAACTTTGCTGGAAGCGTTCATAACCCAAGGTACCCGTAAATCCGTCCAGCCTTTTCGAGACGATATTCATGGGCATGCCGTACAATAGACTGAAAGTCGCCGCGTTGTCCTGGCGCACGCGCTCGCTGACCGACTTGTCGGCGCGCTCATAGCGGTCGAGGTCCACGGTCGCACCCGCGCTCGCGAACATGCCCCGGCTCAACAGGCGCGTGTAGTCGACGCCGATGGACTCGCGTCGATACGCCAGATAATCCGCCCGGGCGAACTTGCGCCGGTGGCCCAGCGACGCGGAAAACCGGTCGAGGGGCGTGGCGAGGAAGCGGCCCGTCACACCGAACGTGTATTGATCCCCCCGGCGATCGGCACCGGCGGTCACCGCCGGAGCACGAATAAAGCCTTGATCCGCGCGCTCGAATTCAGCCGCGAGTTCGCAGCGGCGCGAGATCCGGCGCGTCAGGCTGAGGCCCGTGCTGAAACTGCGCAGATACGTGCTTTGAGACAATAGAACATGGTCGAAACCCGCCGTCGGCGCGATGTCGACCCAGCGCGTATGGATCACCCCGCCGGCCTTGGCCGTGTAGGCCTGCAGGTCCAGGATGTCGACCAAAGTCTGCTCGCCCCGGAAGTAGCCCACGCGCGCGAACAGGGAATGCCGGCGGGCTCCGCCGATGTCGCGCGCGACGCCCAGGGAGGCGGCCAACTGAATGTTGGTGTCTTCGCGCCGCGTGGAATCCCCGTTGAGCGTGATCGGCTGGGCGAGAAAAAGCCTCGTTCCGGAATCCGGGGCGGTGTTGCGGTTGTCATCGTAGCTTGAGCCCAAGGAGAGGCGCGCGTCGAAGTGCGTCTGTCGTTTTCCCGAGGCGACCAGACGCATGTATTTCTCGGCCTCGGCCTTCATCTCGGCGGAGACGGGACGGCTCAAGACGGCCCTGAGTTCGCGTTCGGCATCGGCGATATCGCCGAGCCGATACAGAACCGCCGCATAGAGAAGACGCGTCGAATCGCGCTGGGGAGCCAACAGCATGACGCGCTCAAGCGTCGTGCCCGCCCCGCGCAAGTCTCCTCGCTGGATTTGCTCACGGGCGTAGCGTTCGTTGAGCTCGACGTCTCCGGGAGCGGCCAGAATCCGCTCGAAGCCGATCTCCCCGGACTCCGATTCTCCTTTGGCCTGCGCGGCCGACCCGGCCGACAGCGTCATCGCCGCGATCAAAACGACTCCGATGCATCGCAGTTTCTCTTTCATGGCCATCGGCGCGTATTATCGCACACTCGAACATTAAAGTACAATTCGCCCCATGCCCCGGTTTTCCAGGCACATGCAATGGGCGCTTCCCGGCGCGGCGCTGATCCTGACGGCTCTTCTCCAGGCCTCCCAAACGCCGTGGACGACGTGGGCGCAACACCGCGCCTTCGACGCCTTCGAGCAACTTCGGCCGCGGCCCTACGTCGACGCGGGAGTGCGCGTCATCGACCTCGACGATGAATCCTTGGCCCGCCTCGGCCAATGGCCGTGGCCCCGCACGATGATCGCCCGACTCGAAGGCCGCCTGCGCGAACTGGGGGCCGCCGCCACCGCCTATGACGTTTTTTTCTCAGAGCCCGACCGCACGTCGCCCGCGCGCCTGGCCGCCTCCTGGCCCGACACCCCGGAACTCGCGGTCCTCAAGGCGCGCTTAGCGGCGCTTCCCGACCACGACGCCGTCCTCGCCTCGGCGTTGAGAAAAGGACGCGCCGTTTTGGGATTCGTGCTGGTCTCCCACCCCAACGACGCCCGCCCCCAGTCCAAGGCCTCATTCGCGATCGGGGGAGACGCCCCGCAGGCCTTCCTGCGCCGCTACCGCGGCGCGGTGATGAATTTGCCTCAGCTGGAATCCGCCGCGGTCGGACTGGGAAACGTGGGCTTCGAACCGGAAGTCGATCAGGTCATCCGCAGCGCGCCGATGATCTTCCGTCACGAAGACGCCCTGCTGCCTTCGCTCGCGCTGGAAGCGCTGCGGGTCGCCCAGAAGGCGACGACCATCGGCGTCAAGTCCTCGGGCGGCAGCGGAGAACAGGCCTGGGGCCAGCACACCGGAATTTCAGCTGTCAAAGTCGGTCCATTCGTCATCCCCACCGATGAGGCCGGACGAATGTGGCTGTACTATGCCGATCGGGCGCCCGGACGGACCATCCCGGCCTGGACCCTTTTCGAGAAAAACTTCGACCGTTCCTCGGTCGAAGGCGCCATTTGCCTGGTCGGCACCAGCGCCGCCGGACTGCGCGACATACGCGCGACCCCGCTCAATCCCGCCAGCCCCGGCGTCGAAGTCCATGCCAACGCCCTCGAACAAATCATCACCCAAACATTCCTTAAGAGGCCGGACTGGGCGCTGGGCGCCGAAATCCTGTACCTGCTCGCCTGCGGCTGCCTGCTGCTCGCCTGTCTTGGCCGCGCGGGAGCGATATGGTCTGGCCCCCTCGCCGCGGCGGCCATCGCGGGTTCGATCCTTTTTTCCTGGCACGCCTTTACCGCCTGGCGCTGGCTTCTCGACCCGATCCTGCCGTCGTTGGGATTGTTCGCCGTCTACGGCTCCTGGTCGGCGGTCGGTTTTGTCCGAACGGAACGCGATAAAAGGCGCATCACCGACACCTTCGGCCGATACTTATCCCCGAAAGTGGTGGAAACGCTGGCCAAAAACCCCGGAACCCTCGAGCTCGGAGGCCAGACGCGGGACATGACCATCCACTTCTGCGATATTCGAGGGTTCACCACCATTTCGGAGGCGTTCGACCCGCACGGTCTGACGGAGTTCATCAATAAATTCCTGACCCCGATGACCCAGATCATTCTGGACCATGACGGAACCATCGACAAGTACATGGGCGACTGCATCATGGCGTTTTGGAACGCGCCGATGGATGTCCCCGATCACGCTCGTCGCGCCTGCGCGGCCGCGCTGGCGATGCACGGGCGCCTGGCAGAACTCAATGCGCTCTGGCAGGAACAGGCCAAAAGCGCGGGCCGACGGCTTCCATTAATAGAGATCGGCACAGGCCTCAACACCGGGCCTTGCGTGGTGGGAAACATGGGTTCGACCTTGCGCGTCGACTACACCGTGCTCGGCGACGACGTCAACCTCGCCTCGCGCCTGGAGGGCCAATCCAAAACGTACGGCGTGCCTATCATCATAGGGCCCCACACGCGCGAGCAAGCGCCCGAATTCGCCGCCCTCGAGCTGGATCTCATCAAGGTCAAGGGCAAGACCCGTCCCGTCACGATCTTCGCTTTGCTCGGCGATCCCGCCGCCGCCACGGACGCCTTTCGCTCCTTGACGCAAGCTCATCAAGCCGTCTTGGACTGCTATCGAACGCGGCGGTGGGACGAAGCCGCCGAGCGGATCGTCGAAGCCCGCCGTCTGGGACGTTCTTGGGAGCTCGATAAGCTCTACGACCTCTATGACGCGCGAATCAACGCCTTCCGCCGCGACCCCCCGGACCCCGCCTGGAACGGCGTTTTCACCGCCGCGACGAAATAGCCCGAAATCTTCAGTGAGAACGCGTGGATTATTTTGTTCAAAGCCGTTTGAGCCGCGAAGACGCTAAGCGATTGGCCCAAGCGACCGAAAAAGGTTTTCCACAAGCTCGTTTCGAGACGAGTTGCGGATACGTCCCAACTCAGATCCTCC
>ERZ1292633.3131-Hain-H41-02um-R1-3131-length-16385-cov-18_pt2 | contig 11104 bp, 16 predicted proteins | sample MGYA00564406_ERZ1292633 | MGnify/ENA primary metagenome ERZ1292633 (study PRJEB36523, sample SAMEA6512639) | groundwater metagenome | collected 2019-01-08 | study: AquaDiva: Metagenomics assemblies of 32 groundwater samples
GAAGTTCGGAAAGTCGTAATTGTCATTGCGAGGAGTAGCGACGACGCGGCAATCTAATTAAAGAAAAGTTACTTTAACAAATTGTATGCCTCTCAAAATCATCGGCATCGCCGGCTCTCTCCGTAAAGATTCCTTCAATAAAAAATTACTCGCAACAGTTGCCGCGCTTTGTCCGAGCGACGCGATCATTGAGACGTTGGATTTTTCCGAAGTACCTGTGTTCAACCAAGACTTGGAAGCGAACATGCCGCCGGTCGTCGTGGAGATCAAGAAGAAAATTAAAGAAGCTGACGCAATCCTATTCGTGACGCCTGAATACAATTACAGCATTCCGGGGCCGCTCAAAAATCTCATAGATTGGGTTTCGCGTCCGTACGGCGACTCGTCATGGCAGGGTAAACCGGTCGCCATAATGGGAGCGTCGCCTGGACGTCTCGGCACGGTTCGCGCTCAAGTCGCGCTTCGTCAATGCTTCGTTTTTCTCGACATGCACCAGGTGAACACACCGGAGGTTCTAATCGGCGCCGCGCACGAAAAGTTCGATGCTGAAGGAAAATTTACGGATGAAGAAGGAAAGAAACTGATAATAAAATTATTAGAGGAGTTGATAGCGCTGACGAAAAAGTTGAAAGTGTGATATAGTTTTGGCATAAAAAAAATTACCGTATTTTATTTTTATGCCTCCAAGATCTAAAACAGCGACTAAAGTCGCAGTTTCGGCGCAAACGAAAGTTCTCATCGCGGTAGTGTCAATCGTCGCCTTTGGACTTGCGGCAGTAGGATACGGATATGGATTCGGATTCGGCTCTATTCGTCCAACGAGCTTGACCACGACGCGTCAGGCTACAAAACCGATCGTAAAACCTATAGAAAAACCGCCTGTTTTAAATTCCGTAGGTGGAGTTCCGCAGATCGCCCCACCTGCATGGCCGACATTTACCAAACTACCTCTGTTCTCAACGACACTGGCAAATATGGACGTGGATCTTTATAAATTCCAACTCTCTTATAAACCGTCCGAAAGTTTCCAGTTGAAACAGCTGGTTTTCGCCTTTGAAGCGAATGCCGGATTTACATTGAGCAGTTTGCATAATCTGCGTCTCAGTAAAGGATCGATGAATATGAATCTGAACGATTACGATATCACATGCCCTTCATGCGGCGGAGATGTGAAATCAGGAACGGTCACGTATGGTGCAAGTCCATACGGATTTTTGGTTGTAACCATGAAAGGAGAGGAATGGGTCAGCGGGAGCGGGAGTGTCTACACGCTCCATGGAACGCTTTCGGGAGTGACCGCGGGAAGTAAATTGAAGATAACTCCGTATCGTGTTTCTACGCCAAAAATCGCTAACGGGTATCTAACCAATAATTCGATAGAACCGTTCATGCTTTCATATCCGAATATTGTTAATATCGACACTACTAATCCTCCGAAGGCCGCCTCTTCACCGGCTGATTTTGCAGGTATCTTTGTTTGGTCCGTGAGCTCGACGGGATATCACAATTCAAATACCGGTTTGAAAGGCGGGAGCTCCGATTGGTACAGCGACATCGAGATGGAGTCATCTCAATTGACGCAGGAGTTGAGTTTGTAAAGCACGCTGATTCTCGTATATCAAAAACCCTCGATCGAGGGTTTTTGATAGTTCGGATCGTGATGATGACATTGACTCTGATCATTAATCTCGCTATTCTCTCGTCACCATGGTGGCCATAGCTCAATTGGTAGAGCACTCGGTTGTGGTCCGAGCGGTCACGGGTTCGAGCCCCGTTGGCCACCCCATAAAAATCTCTCGAGAAATCGAGGGATTTTTGTTTTGGGATGATGTAAATAAAAAGAACCAAGATTGTGGCTTCCTTGAAGGTCGTATCGTCATCGGATTGTATGGAACGGAGGTACTAACACGCGTTGATTTTATTTTGACTTTTCTTCTAGTTCAGAGCACGCTATAGGTATAATTTAATTAGCTTAAACTAATGCAATTTGGCATGGTAATACATAAAAAAAATGGCTTGAAGTCAAGGGCGATATATACGGAGGAGAAAGTGTAGATTTTGATATATACTTTGGTGAAGAAAGAAATGACATAAAGCGGAGCTACTTCATAGATGTATTGCCAAATGGGCTAAGCAGCGACATGTATTTCCATAGACAAAAAGGGATTATTTCTAGCATTTTTATCGGCAGAGATTACCTAGAGAATGTCGATGCGGATCTAGAGGAATTTCTTAAAAATACCCAAATAAAGCGACTTGGTTGGGAATGCTGGAGACAATATTTGTCACTTGATGTAAATAACATACCGATACTATTAGTCCCGCTAAAGGAGATAGTAGAACTCCAAACTCAAGGAGAATTACAGCACTGGAGCGGACCTTCTGAAAAGCCACAAAAAATTAAGGTACCAATTTCATTTGAAGAAACAACTAATGGTCAAGAAAAAGTAAAAGAGTTCATCGAAGTATGGAGATACGTGAACGGTCCAAAGACTGTTAGCTATAGAAACGCGTTAGGGAAGATATCGGTGTCCACCTTTTACGATGTAGTAGAATACTAAGAAAGGCACCGTAGTTCGATGTTCAGTTCGAAATTCTGTTTGAAGGTTGGTGGGGTATTGTTTGTGACTCTTAATATTGAAACAGGGACGTTTCGTCTGAGGGGGCGACCGTTCCCAATCCAAGTTCTCTCTTGCAGCAGTACAAAATTGTTTGACAATCCATCAAAAATAGGGTACAGTATAAATGTAGGTTCCTTACAATAACTACTGTCGCTCGCAGAACAATGAGCCGTCATCATCTTCCCGAAAGGGATAGGTAACTAGGGAAATCTGCTAGGTGCCACATGAAGATTGACGACTAACCATAAGCGGTTGGGAGATTTCATTCAGCTTTTAATGCTGGATAAAATCTCTTAGCCGCTTTTTGTTTTTCAAAGGTCGAACGCAAAAGCGAGAAATATGAGCGAACTAACCTAATTATCTAAACAAGCAAAAAATATGAATTACTATGATTACAATGACAATATGCAGCTGGTATGTGGGTGTGGTTGGAAAGGAACGGGGAAAGAAGCTGACACGATCGTTCAAGATCAATTCCTTGATATACGCTGTCCACGCGTAGAGTGTGATTGGCCGCTTTTGAAAGTCCCGTATCCCACGTATGAAGAGTCTTTGCAGGCGTCAAAGGAAGGCAAGGATGTTGACCCAGCAGATTTGATGGTTCATGAGATTCGAGAGGATCTTTTCGCTCGGTGGGAAAAAACGAAGCTCTACGAATCAAGCCAACTCCCCGACATTCAGGGTGACCGGCTTGAGTTCGTCTGGGATGCGGTCGGGGAGGGCGTATGGGATAGCTTCTATGTCATCAAACACGGAGATACAGTCGTCTGGAAAGAATACTCCTTTTACGAAGATGCTCCTCGTTTTCCAGAGATTGTAGAGATATTCAAGAAAAAATACGGGAGTAGGTACAAGGAAATGGCTGTTACTTGGAGCGCGTTACGCCCTTTGATAGGCGACAAGATCGGCTATTGGAGCTATGTGCAGGGTTGCCCGATCCTTGAGGAGGGAGGCCGTAAAAGATGGGACTTGACCACATAAATCATCACGCTGGAAATACTTAACTTTATTCAACTAACAATAAATACTATGAAAGACACAAAACAGAAATCCCCAATCAATACCGAAAAACAAGAAAGCTACTTCACCCAAAAAGATAAAGAAGACGAGATGTTTTCTGACGGTCTGTTACGAGGGATGGAACGGGCAGAAAAAGAACGGCTGGCCAAAAATTTGGTCATGGATCGTATTCCGGGTCATCGCAAAGGCCTTCCCGACGTTCCAACCTACACGCACTCATTTCGAGTGTATGAAACGATCAATTCTTATGCGACTGATGTCGGTATGTCGTCAGATTGCTGTCTCGCTGCATTACTTCATGATGTAGTGGAAGATGGTGGGGTGAGCTTTGAGAGATTGCTCGCCGAAGGGTTCTCTCATCGAACGGTTGAGCTTGTGAAACTCTGTAGCCATGAGGAGACGAACTTGGGCAAAGAAGCTCGTTGGACGTTGATGATCGCCAAGCTCATCGAAGCCAATGACTATGAGGCATGGGCGATCAAACTGGCAGACCTGCTTGATAACTTGAAAGAATCTCAATGGTTGGCGGAAGATAAACGACGTTTCATGATCGAGGTCAAAGCCCAGCTCATGTTGAAATTGACGGCTCAAATGTTCAAAGATCATTCGCTCTGGCAGGGACTGAATGAGGAATATCGGAATCAAAGAGGACTTTTTGAACAACAGCTCAAAAGTGCGGTCAACAAAGAAAAAGAAGTAAGCAAAGAGGAGTTCAAGATGGCGTACTTCAAATATGGAAGTGAGGAGAGTGGATGGGGCTTGTCTTACTGGAACCACCTTTTGGAGAATGAGGTTGGTAAAAGATATTTTGTCCGAGAGCCAGCAACACCGGAAGAAGCCAGTATGATGATGACCACAGATAAAGATATGCACCGAATGTACTTTGTGACAGAGGGTGAAGTCGAAAATTTCTTTGATTTTCCCAGCGCCTGATTTATCAGGCGTTTTGATAATCAGGAATAAATGAACACGGTGGCAGATTCGCTATAGCGGTACTAACAACCTCGACGATGTGACCCCATCAAAAATCCCTCGCAAGTCGAGGGATTTTTGATGGAAAAAAGTTTTATAGGTTCATCGAAAGCGCCTCATTCATTTCGTGAGGCGAGATACATGAGCATGGTTTGCGCGTCGCTTACTTCGAACGGGTCGTCCGTGCAGTTATCGGAAAATCCTTTTTCTGAGAATATTTTTTTGATCACTCCGTCTTCGACGTACATGCTGTAGCGCCAAGAACGATCTCCGAATCCGAGGTTATTCTTTTTTACAAGCATTCCCATTTTACTTGTAAATTCTCCGTTTCCGTCCGGCAGCATCCTTACGTTTTTTACACCGAGATTTTTAGCCCATTGATACATAACGAAGGCATCGTTTACGCTTAGGCAAATCACGTCGTCGAATCCAAGTTTTTTGAATTTGTCGTAATGTTCTTCGTAACCTGGAACGTGTTTGGAGGAACAGGTTGGAGTAAACGCACCGGGCAATCCGAAGAGTACGATTTTTTTACCTTCAAAAATTTCCTTGCTCGTAATATCCTGCCATCGAAACGGATTCTCTCCGCCGATAGATTCATCGCGGACGCGTGTTTTAAAAACAACATCAGGGACGCTGGATTCTTGATTGAGTGTATGATTTGTCATAGTAGTTATATTTCACCAGTTGAGCGTCAAAGTGTCTAGTATTATTGGCGTTGCGATAGTTGGTCATGGACCGAATGCAAGGATTATAAGACCAACGGCAATCACCGCGCCTGTAAAGATTTTTTCTCTGACGTGACGTTCGTGAAATACGGCTTTTCCAAACACTATTGACCAAAGTACGTCCGCGGCGCGTGATGCCGTTGTAACAATCGATGCTGGCGCCACACGAGCGCGTAACTTCCGATGATGGCGGCCAGTCCGTATGATAGCGATTGAAGGGTGAGGACATTCGCATGGCTGTTGATTTTCTTTTTTGTCGTATGTCGGAAAGCCCACAAAGAAAGCACGATGGTTGCAGTTGATATGAGAATAATTTGGGCGGCGACAACGCTGGTTCCCATGTTCAGAATTATTTTAAACAAAGAAATCGTGATCGCTGCATTAACTGCCGTGAACAGGGTGATGAGAGAGCCGCGCCGTTCTATTCCATGGTTGCGATATAGCCATGCCGCTGATGCGAACATCAAGATCATGGCGAATATCTTTACGCCGCTTATTGCGACACCGGAGAATGAATCGATTGTGATAATGATCGGGATGGTGAGAGTCCGGATGAGTCCAAAAGTCGAACGGCTCGCAGTGTCCATAAATTGTTCATGAGACCCATGATCGACGGATGCTCCCATTTGTGTCCGATCGCAAATTTTCCAAGCGAGGTCGAGACCTCACCGATAAAGGCGCCCAAGGTTGCAAGTAGAACGCTCAACATGGATGTAAAATATCAACAACGCGTCGTTACGTCGATAGAATAGAAAAGTACACACGAGGTACCAGGTACCGAATAATGATATTTGTTTATTGGGTGCAAATATTTGTTGACGAGTCCGTTCGCATCTGTCATTTTATTGACATGCGTTTGACAAAAAAATTGAAAACGTGGTCGAGTTTTGTGCTAGCACAATACATCATTCGAACGAGAGGGTGAATTTTGAGCATGTTGCTGAAAATCCGCCCTGCTCGAGCGGATTTTCTTTTTGTCGAGAAAAAAATAAACAGGAGATTGAAAAATGTTTCGTGCCTCTGGTTGTCGTTGTGCCGTCGATCTTTCAGAGTTGCGTTTGCCGATTTCTGATCGGGAAGCGCTTACGCTACTTACTTCCATTGGTTTTCACGTGGTTGAAGTTGATCTCGTACAGATCGCTCGTTCTCGTATAGGGGTATCCCGTTATCGTCGCGGCGTGCGTTTGGCAGACGCCCCAGATGTATTCGACTGTTCCTCGTTCATTAAATGGCTATATGCCCAGCGCGGAGTATGGCTGCCACGAAGAACCATACAGCAGATTGAACTCGGAGCGCCGGTTCCGCTCTCTGAAGTGGCCGCCGGTGACGTTATTTTTACGACCGGTAGCGTCAATTATTATCACGATGATCCGGCGCTGGGCGTTGGTCATGTCGGCATCGCTACCGGAGAAGGAACGGTGGTGCATGCCGCAAATAAGCGCGCCGGTGTCGTTGAGACCGACATCTCGAAGTTCGCCAGAACGGATACCAAGCTCCGTGGAGTCCGTCGTTATATCTTGGATTCGTCCAGTATCGTGACTCTCGAAACTCCACCTGCTCGTGAGGTTGAGATATCGGACGATATTCGTTGGGTCGTCCTTCAGCGTCTTGACGGCAAATAAACTTCCTCGACCGTGCATTTTTTTATGCCCGGTTTTTATAAAGCTAACTGGTACCGGATATATATATCTACTATGTTTGGTAGCATGTACCGTATAGTGAGTGAATGTATAGGTTTAAACTATGTTGTGTATAGGTTAATTGACAGGATTGTATAGATTTGCTATCCTCTGTATAGGTTTACTTTCATGAATGTGAAGTTTTATGGCTCCTATGAATATCTTAAAAAATGAAGGCGAATTAGTCTCAATTGGAGAAGCTGCCAAAATCTTAGGCGTCGCAATCCAAACATTGCGAAGATGGGATCAGGAAGGCAAGCTGGTTGCGCGTAAGACCACCGGTGGACAACGACGATATTCGCGGCCAGAGCTCAAGCGCTATTCTTCAAGTGACATCTATAAAATTGCACATCTCTGGGCTACGAATAAGACACCTACACCGTTGGAAGATGACGTCTATTGTCAGACGAGAGCTGTTTTTGAAGTGCGTTTACAGCGTTTTAGTCAACTGTTGGAGACATCCGGAGTTGCCGGAGACACGTTCTCCCTCATAGTTTCTGCGGTAGGCGAAATCGGGAACAATTCCTTCGATCACAATATAGGAAATTGGCCGGATGTACCCGGATTATTTTTTGACTACGACATTGATCTGCGGCAGGTGGTGTTGGCTGATCGTGGACAGGGCATTCTTACTACTCTGCAGCGAGTAAGGCCGGCGCTGTATCTGCATACGGATGCTTTAGAGGTAGCTTTCACCGAAGTATTAACCGGAAGAGCGCCTGAAAAGCGAGGTAATGGACTAAAATTCGTTAGTAGGAAAGTTATTCAGAAAGGGGTGGCAAGCATCACGTTCCAAACCGGAAACGCTAAGTTGTCTATGGAGGCGGGATCGAGTAAGTTTAATATGGAGATCACCGATGATCATGTTCGTGGCACTTTGGTCTCGTTTGAATTTAATGCAAAAAATTAATGAACACTATGAAAATTCAACTTGAAAAGTTCGGTAACACGTTAACTTCAAGACCGGCTGGAAAAGACGCATATGCCGGCTTTCTTTCGGTGATCAACGGCGTAAAAGACGAGGAATTGGTTGAAGTAGATTTTACCGGAGTCAGTTCGTTTTCTCCTTCTTGGGGAGACGAGTTTTTGTCCCCCTTATTGGAGAAGTTTAAGGAACGCTTGATATTGATCAACACCCAAAATCCATCCGTATCAGCTACAATCGAAACGTTAGAGGAAAATAGCGGAAATAAATTCCAAGTTCGGTCTCCCTTTCCCTTTTCTCCCTTTTAAGTGTATCCTCTATCCACAACCAATGGCGTGAATAATTATTGCTCGTTTGAAGCAAAAATTCCGCTTAAAACTATCATTGGTGCGAAAAATCGTATGAAGGGAACAATAGCCGGTAAGAACGAGGAGAAGAAATTCGGTTTTATTACTCCTGAAGGAATGGAGGACAAGAAAGAGAATAACGTCTTCTTCCACGAATCAGCGCTCGAAGGCGTAACGTTTGCCGAGTTGACCATCGGTGACGCCGTGGAATTCGAACAGGAGACGTCCGAAAAGGGACCACGCGCAAAGGGCGTAAAGCGCGCATAGTGGTTTGATAGTTTCGCAAAGATGCGAAAAAAATCCCTCCTGAAAATGGAGGGATTTTTGCATTCGGATTCTTGGAGTGAATTAAGTGTTGTATAATATGCATTATATGGAAAATACAAAACTCGTTGAGTGGATTTTGCGAATTGGCGTTGCCGGAGAATTTCTCGGGCACGGATTGCTCGCCGTTGGCGGCAAAAAGGATTGGATCGGTTGGATCGCGAACATGATTCATGTTGACGCAGCGACGGCTGGATCGTTGTTGCTCGCGATCGGGATCCTGGACGTTGCGGCCGCGATCATTATTTTGGTGAAGCCGGTACGACCTGTTTTGATTTGGATGGCCGCGTGGGGTTTTTGGACCGCGCTCGTCCGCCCACTCGTCGGCCTAGGTTGGCTAGATTTTATCGAAAGATTCGCAAACTGGGCCGCGCCGCTAGCGCTATATTACGTTTTGCCTGGGAGGAGAAAGAAGAAATAGAGGGGTTTGTATAGATTTGACAAAAATGTATAGTTTTGTATAATATCGGCAGATATGGATAGATTAGCAAAACAACTCATTTCAATACGAGAAGCCGCTCAATATCTTGGCATATCCGAGGCCACGCTTCGCCGTTGGGATAAGGACGGTTCTTTTAAGGCGACTTTTGTGTCACCCGGGGGTCATCGTCGTTATTCGTTGGCTGATTTGGAAAAGAAGGCCAAAGGCATTTTTCGTATCGCGCAAGAGTGGGCGAGTGCGGAAAAATCTTTCCCGCCAGAGGATGATTTCTATTGCTCGACGAGCGATAGGTTCAAAACGCGGCATGAAAGAATGGCGCATGAGATAGACACGCATTCTTCGTGGGAAAAAATCGGTTCGCTCGTATCTTCCGCGGCAGGAGAAATAGGAAACAATTCATTCGACCACAACCTTGGAAATTGGCCTGACGTTGCGGGTGTTTTTTTCGCCTACGATTTGGGCAAGAGAGTTATCGTCCTTGCGGACCGCGGCGTCGGCGTTTTGGCGACATTGCGTCTGGTCAGACCAAATCTAAAAACGGATGAAGAGGCGCTTCAGGTGGCTTTTACCGAAATCATTACAAGCAGGGCATCGGAACATCGCGGAAACGGATTGAAGTACGTGAAAGACGCTCTTACACAGGCAGGCGCTGATTTAACTTTTCAATCAGGCGATGCGGTACTTGAAATCCGAAAAGGAAAGTCAGGACTTAAAATAACAAAAGCCGATACTGCGATTCGCGGTTCTTTATCACTTATAGAATTCTAAAAATAATGTAGTGAGTTTTTCGAACTATGATTATTACAATGACGAAATTCGGTTCCGTGCTCACCTCTCGTCAGGCAGGCAAAGAATCATACGCCGCTTTTCTTCCTACGCTCACAAACTTGAGCGACAAAGAAGATGTGCTTGTTGATTTTGATGGTTTAAGTACGTTTTCGCCATCGTGGGGTGACGAGTTTTTGACTCCGCTGCAAAAAAAGCTAGGCGGCCGTTTAACGTTAAAAAACCTTTCCAATCCTTCCGTATTTCTTACGATTACAACGCTTGAAAGAATCAACGGATCCAAATTCAAAACGATTTGAGCCGACCACATTCATTTTTTCTCCGCCACGAAAATGTCGGCTTCGATTATAATAGGTACCAGGTACGTACCTGGTACCCGCAATAGCTCAGTACCACATAACAAATATTTGTTGTATTATTGGTTTATGTTAATCAATCATGTCACCGTGCTTGTGAGTGATAAGGGAATAGCAGAAGACTTTTACGTCAATAAACTCGGTTTGAAAAAATATCCTGTGGGAAAATCTTTATGGATTGCGGTTGGTGATCAATTCATTCACATTACACAGAACTCAGGGCCATCTATCGCAGGAACGTTTTATCATTTTGCAATTTGCGTTGAGAACCTAATGGAGTATCTGAAGGGGATTATTGATAAAGGCGTTGTGGTTTTTGATATTGACGATAAAGATCAGCCAATACGGATCAATCAGGAATTAGATGCTCCAAAGCGTCTCTTTTTTGTTCGCGATCCAGACGGTAACCTTATTGAGTTTGTTGACTCGAAGAATAGGTTTTTTATATCCGGTGGTCAGGAATGAACGTTGAAATCGGCAAATTCCCCAGGTGCTGTGTAATATATGCGTATATTGATTTTGTGCGAACATGGGAAAAATAGAAGTCGATATCTCGCGGCATATTTTCAAGAAAAAGGTTATGCAGAAGTTGAGTTTGTCGGGATAAGAACGGCGGATCAATCCGAAATTCAAAGGAAGATAGATTACTCGGATATAGTCGTCGTTGTTCATGGTTCGGTTGCGGATATCGTGAGGCAGGAATTTGAAATTTCCGGAAAAAGACTGATCGAATTGAAAGTCGAAGACAGACCGGAGTTGGTTCTTCCGGAAAGGAAAACTCTCGATGGTGAAGAATGGATAAGATTCCAAGAAGAACACGTGTATCCAAAATTAAGAGAACAGATGAAGTATAGTGGTCTGGTCTGTCTAGACCAGCATTGTGGATAAATAGGAGAGATCCGCG
>ERZ1292633.4370-Hain-H41-02um-R1-4370-length-13142-cov-4_pt1 | contig 11101 bp, 6 predicted proteins | sample MGYA00564406_ERZ1292633 | MGnify/ENA primary metagenome ERZ1292633 (study PRJEB36523, sample SAMEA6512639) | groundwater metagenome | collected 2019-01-08 | study: AquaDiva: Metagenomics assemblies of 32 groundwater samples
GTTCAGCAATTTGGGGGATGGAAGCGGTTTCTGGCCCCCACCAGTAGTAACGAACTCGCTCTTTGCCAGAAACGGTACAAGCAACGAGGATGTATGTTTAGTAAATGTATACGGCGATTTCACGAATTGCACGTTCTACGGAAACGTTGGTCTTGTCACGCTGGACCCCTATTTGAATCCACGGTTTACCAATTGCTTGATTGCGTTTAATCGACTGTATCTGGTCAGTTGTGGCGGTGGTGGTTGGGACAGCCCTCCACAGGCTAATCCAACACTTGACCACTGCAATGTCTTTGGAAATGTATATGATTATCAGGGGTGTATAGGTGAAGATGCCAATGTACGCGGCAACATCTCCGCGGACCCAAGATTTTGCGACACCACCGGCCTTGATTTCTCCATGGCGGCAAATTCACCCTGCGTTGGAACAGGATTAGATGGTCGCAATATTGGCGCCTTTGGCGCGGGATGTACTGCCACGGGAATTGGCGATGACACCGGGCAATTGTCTCTCTCGTTTCAACTGTCTCAAAATTATCCCAATCCATTCAATCCGGCAACGACGATTGGCTATAGCATTCCCACGCGCACCATTGTAACCATTGAAGTCTTCAACGTGCTGGGCGAGCGAGTGAAGTTTCTGCTCAAAGAGACCAAGGCAGCAGGTTCGTACCAGATCACGTGGGATAGCCGAAACGCCGGCGGTAGCACTGTCTCAAGCGGTATTTATTTTTATCGGATTCAGGCCGGAGATTTTGTCGCGACAAGAAAGATGCTGCTGTTGAAGTAGGTTAAGAAGAACCGGCACGAATAATTGAAACGCAGATCATCTGGCCACGCACGAAGCGGGTGCACGCCTGATAGCCACTTTGTCACCGAGGACAACCTCCAGAAGGCGATCAAAGGGATCGCGACATGGAAAGGCCAGCAGAATTACAAAACGGTTGACGATTTTAACAATGCGTTTCGATACTACTCAAGCCCGTCGTGGTTATTTCACGGCTTATGTGAGCCGGACAGTCAATAGTTGAGGGGCGAGATAACCCGCCTTTCTTTCAAGACTGACTCTATCCTCATTTCATTTACTTCCTAAGAGCCGTGAAATGCGTTCCCACGATGTCGCACAACCGGCGTTCCTCCTTGCCTAAAGTCAAGGAGTCATACAATACAAGTATCGTATAATTAAACAATTGACAGGGACATGTCCCTGAAAAGCCGCAAGACGAAATTACGCAGACAATATTCATAAATCGTTCAGCAAGCTGAATGATTACGATACGGGCGGGTGGTATGAGAAATCAGACAAGAATGCGCTCCCTTGCCAACTATGTGCTACGCCTCGGAAAGGCTCTCATGTTAGGAGGGTCTCTGCTCGTTCTCCTTGTCGCCATGGTCATTGTGGGTTGCGAACAGACTTCCAGCCCTTCCTCCCCAAATCCGATTGATTCGACATCAGCGTTTAAAGCCTCAGATTTTGAGCCGGCGACCTCATGCAAAACCTGTCATCCGCGACACTTCGATGAGTGGTCGGGGTCTATGCACGCCTACGCCCTTCAAGATCCGGCATTTTTGGCACTGCGCCGTGTTGGCCAGAGCCAGTATATCAACGCCCTTAATGGACTATGCGAAGGATGCCACTCTCCCATCGGAGCCAGAAGCAACGAGATAAAGTGGGGGCCGATAGCCGCTGAAGACTTATCGCCGGTGACACAGGAAGGCATCGGTTGCGACGTTTGTCATACGGTAACATCTCTTTCCCGCCTTTCCAATGCCGGTTTTCTCCTTACGCCCGGTAACACGAAGCACGGCGGTTTGCGCGATCCTCAGCCGAATGTCCATCACGCCTCCGCGTTTAACGACCTCTATCAATCGTCGGAGTATTGCGGTTCGTGTCACGACCTGGTTACCGACGCCGGACTAGGATTGGAAACGGTATTCCAGGAATGGCGCAAAAGTGGCTTTCAGTCAACCGGCAAGACCTGTAGCGATTGTCACATGACAGCGTATTCAGGGGTGGCCGCGATTGGAGGGCAGGTTCGAACTGTACACGACCATCGCTTTATCGGTGCGGATATCGCATTAATCGACTTCCCCAACCGTGACAATCAACTGGCAAAAGTTACTGAGATGCTACGCGGCGCCCTTACGGTGTCTCATGACATTCCGACTACTATAACGGCGGGATCGATCTTGCCCATTCAGATAACACTCACCAATGATAAGACCGGGCATGATGTCCCTTCGGGCGTCCCGTTCATACGCCAGATATGGCTGTTTGTGATCATGCGCAATCAACAAGGGGATACCGTCTATGCATCCGGCCAACTGGATGCGAATGGGGATCTGATGGACAATCACAGCGCTTATCCCGAGCGCGATCACGACCTGTTTAACACTCAGGCTACCATGATGCGGGCGGACAGTTCCGAAACAGGCTTTCCATGGGATGCCGCCTTGCTGACAAATCCAAGCATTAAGCCGGGGGAGATTCGGATCGTTGACTATCAGATACCAGTGCCTGACGGCGTAAGCGGTACGCTCTCGATTGAAGTGAAGCTTCGTTTTCGGTCGTTTCCGCCGTACGTCATCAGAAGTCTCGGGTTGGCCTATCTTCTCCCCATTCCCGTCATCGATATGGCCGAGTTTCAGCAAACAGTGACGATTCAATGAAAAATCGCACCGTCAAGGCATTGCATCCTTGTTGGAAGCATAAAGGAGGACAGGTCTCAAATCAGAAGAGGGTTCGTATGCGAATAGGTAACATAGTTTCTCTCGTTGTGGTCGTTCTCGGATTGATCGGTTGCAGTGAATCAAGCCAGCAGTCGAAGCCTGTGGAACCCGCTGGCCGGTTATATGTGTTGAATCAGACCGATAACACCATCTATGTCTACAACACGCAATCACTGTCCCGAGTGGATTCGCTCGACAGTAAGATAAGAAAACCGCACTATATTGAATTCTCTCCTGACGGGAATAGTTTCTATATCACGACCCTGACATCACCGGGTTCACTTGCTCGCTACAATGCCGTGACCGGAGCTTTTGTTGACTCAACACGCATGCCGGGAGCGGTTCTGCCGAGCGCAATTGCAATTACGGCTGACGGGCACTTTGGCTACGTCTCCGATTTTACTATGAGTGCGTCAACCCCCCAGATTTACAAATTTGATTTGACGACGCTTGATCATGTCGCCTCGTTTCAGGCCGGTTATATGACTCACGATATCAAGATAACCTCCGACGGTTCAGTTGTCATCGCATGCAACATGGCCAGCGACAATTTGACCCTCGTTTATCCCGACGCTGACTCCGTCACGTTCGTTGCCATGAACGAAGGTCTGCCAGGGGATGCGATGGCCTGCGGGCCATATGGACTCGCTATTGATCACCGCGATTCGCTCTGCTTTGTCGCCTGCATGGAGGGGATGCAAATGCGGGTGTTTGATATTGCCGCCCGAACGATGGTTGATATGATCGACATACCAGTCGACACCGCCGGTAAAATCCTTGCTGGACCGACTCTTCTGGCTGTCTCTCCCGACAACGACGTCGTTTGGATAACGACGCAATCGGGCAATTCGGTGGTTGCAGTGCGTTTGTCGACTCGGCAAGTCATTGCCGACATCCCTCTTGCTACTCAGGGGCCATTTGGTATCACTATGTCTGCAGATGGCAGTCGGGTGTATGTCGCCTGTGCGGGTAAATTCGGCGAGTCTGGACGGGTCTATGTTATTGATGGCAACAGTCGCACAATAGTTACGTCTTTTCCGGTCGGCAAGGAAAGTCTCGGGCTGACGTGGCATTCGCAGTAAACAGTACCACCCCTACTCCTGCAAATCCTGTCTTAGCGCGTGCATCGATGGCTTGCATATCACACCCCGGCCACTCCGGCCATCCATCTTGACGAGAAGAGGTGAGTCAAATCGGATATGCCGGGTGAAACGGCGTGTTCCAATGGTTGGCTGGGCAAGAAGCCATTCCCAGTCGATGAATCCCTCTGTTTCCGTTGCAGTCACCGAAAAATAGCCGACACGAGAGGATGTGATGTTCTGGAAAAAATGGCTCCCCTGAGAAGGGGCTACCTCAAAATCCCGAAAACTCGATTCGATCACCACTCGCGCCCCTGATATTTGCTCCCATTTCACCGGTATGCCAAGCCATGGATCGGCCGAACCCCATCGACCCACCCCGATAAGCAAATAGGGGCGCTTGGCCGCTGTAATCTCAGCATTAAATTGTGCTACCTCCGAGGCGACCTCAAGACTGCATTCACGGCGGAACCGATTCACGTCCACTACGACGATGTCACATATGTTCTCGATAATACCGTTCCCCAGTACCTTTTTGCTCTGGCAGATAAGTTGATCCGGAGCGATGTGACCGATTTCTAATTCCTCGAACTCTCGGGTTGTTACGAGCGGTCGCAACTGAAGCAAAGCAAACTCGCAGTGTTGATCACTCCGCTCAGGAAGATTAACGGCAAACTCCAATTCTACCGGCGAGCCCATACCCCAACTTCCCATGTCGAGGACGACGTTGAGGATTTCGGCCAACGGAAACAAGTCGTTCTTGAGAATTGGCGCAAACGTGACCAACCGAACTCCGGGCCGGGACAAACCATCGGACACCGAATCGTTTTCCCGCGAATAGGTCGACGCTACATACCAGAGCGTGCCGTCCTTTTCGGCTTGATCCAACCCACAATTCACCACCCGCATTTCCTTAAATTCAACTTCATTTTCCGGGATAGGATCAAGTTCTAATGCCTGAAAATCTTTCTGGGAGTAACGAAGGGTATCTTCGATTCCTGAAAACTGCAGCAAATGTCGTGGGTAACGGGGACAGAATCGAACGGCATAGTCCCCTTCGACGACAGCCGCCCCAAGCCCCAGCGCCACCGAGACGATCCCGTCTTGTTGAGACATCGGCGGATGCGGATAAAAATTGTAAGAACGTGCAACTCCTGAGAAATTAGGGTAGAACCGATTGTCATACTGTGAACCGACCAGTTTCTGAATGATCACCGCCATCTTTTCTTCTTCGAGGCGGTAGAGTGTTGTCGCAATGTAGGACTTGGATCGATTGGTGAAAGCTGAAGCGTACACACGAATGATGGCATTTGTCAGTTCCTTCAATCGCACCGCCGGGTCGGGATGGTTGTTCGGCAACACGTAGGTCTGATACACGCCCGCAAATGGCTGAAACTTGGAATCTTCGAGAAGGCTGGAGGACCTGACTGCAATCGGGTAGTTCACCAACTCGATGAAAGCCTCCAGATCAACGATGACAGAATCTGGCAACTTGCTCCCCATGAAACGTCGGACGATTTCATCGTCGTCGTGTGATTCTATAGCGAAACTACCCAATCCGTCAACTTCCATGAACTGGTCGAAAACATCGGTTGCCAGAACCACGGCGGGTGGGACGATCAGGCGGACACCGTCAAATCGATCGCGCAGTCTGAAGTTTCTCAGCAGACTGCTTACGAAGGCAAGTCCGCGCGCCTTGCCGCCCAGTGAGCCTGAGCCGATACGGGCGAAAGTGGATGAGGGGTCGAATGTCTTGGGATCAAAGTCAGCAGTTACGCCTGAGGAACGTTCCTGTTGAAAATCGTGTAACGATTGAATCAAAATATGGCGCAAATGCTCGATCGATTGGTAGTCGGAAACTCGGCGCGGTCGCAGACGATCGGCCAGCAGGAATTCGGCCCGGGCCTTCAACCAATTCGAAAAATGATTTCGTTCGGCGTGAAAGCGGATTGACTCGTCGGGCACGATTTTGAGTTGCTCTTCAAGAGTGCGCAGACTGTCGGCGCGCCCTACTTCCTTACCATCGGTGGAGCGAAAGACAAAATCTCCAAAGCTAAAATTCGCCGACATGAATTCGCGCAGATGCTGAAGCAGATGAGACGACTTTTTCAGAAGAAAGCTGGCTCCGATTTCTTTGGCAAGATGCTCAAATTCCGGAGAGTCTGATTGGAGAAGGATTGGTATATCAAAATGCGCTTCCTTCACTTCAGTTGCAAACCGCAGGCCAGCTCCCGGATCTAATTGACCACCGCGGGAAAACTCTATGTCGGAAATGATCCCAAGGATGCAGTCCTGATAGGTGACAAAGCAGTCCCACGCCTCCTCGTAATTACTACAGAGGAGTATTTTTGGCCGGGTGCGCATCCTCAGCAGTTTGTGCGAAAGATTGACACTTTCCGACATAACTGTCTGAGTATGTTTCACCACTTCGGCATAGATAATCGGCAGGAATAAAGAATAAATGTTGACGTTATCCTCGATGACAATTATCGACTGCACCCCCACAGCGCGGGTGTCGTGGTCAACATTGCGGCGATCCTCAATGAACTTGATGATCGCGATCAGGATGCGGAAATCCCCTTGCCAAATGAAAATCTTGTCAAAAACGGAGACATTGTGATAGGTCGTCAACTCGGCCAATTCACGCACATCGTATAGTAACATGACCACGGGCAAATCCGGTCGACAGGCTTTCAATGCTTTGGCCATCTCAACGGCACCCATATCGCCCAGGTTCATGGTGGTTATGATGAGATCAAAGCGATGGTCTCCCTGAAGTCGTGCCAGTGCGTCGCGGCCAGTAGAGACGCGGGTGATACTCGGAGCATTGAGGAGATTGAGACCCATATATTCGGACAGCAACATCTCCGAAAGGCTTCCGTCTTCCTCGAGGATGAACGAGTCGTACAGACTTGATGCTAACAGGATCCGTCTGACCCTGAACTGCATCAATTCCTGGAATTCATTGAATCGACTGATGTATCCGCGTTCGGTGAGAAGTTGCTTGAATTCAATCATGGCGTTGTGACCCTAACATACAAAATGGAGTGGCTTGAGGCCACTCCATTCTTGATGTCACGCAAGAGGTGATTGCTTAGACGAGACCTTGATCCATCATCGCATCGGCAATCTTGAGGAAACCGGCGATGTTGGCGCCGTTGACATAATTCCCCGGAGTTCCGAACCGGCTGGATGCGTCAACACATGACTGATGGATGCTCTTCATGATGATGTGAAGACGATTGTCGACTTCCTCACGTGTCCAGCTATACCGCATGCTGTTCTGCGACATCTCCAGACCTGAGGTCGCCACGCCGCCTGCGTTGGCCGCCTTACCCGGACCGTAGAGAATCTTGTGGTCCAGGAACACCTTCACGCCGTCGGGTGTCGTCGGCATGTTGGCTCCCTCAGCTACCACCGTGACGCCGTTTTTCAGCAAATTCTGAGCGTCGACGGCGTTGATCTCGTTTTGCGTCGCGCTCGGGAAGGCGCAATCGGCCTTGTGATTCCAAAGCGGATTGTAATTGAGCTTCGGATCTATAGGCGTATATGTGGCGCTCTTGAACTTGTCGGTGTATTCTTTGATTCGTCCACGGCGGACATTCTTGAGTTCCATGACAAAGGCGAGCTTCTTGCTGTCGATCCCTTCCGGATCATACACATAGCCGCCGGAGTCGGAAACAGTCAGTACCTTGCCGCCGAACTGATTGATCTTCTCGATGGTGTACTGGGCGACATTGCCGCTGCCGGAGACGAGGCAGGTCTTATCTTTTAATGTTTTCCCTTTGGTGTTAAGCATCTCAGCCGCAAAATAGACCGCACCATAGCCGGTTGCTTCAGGGCGAATCAGCGAACCGCCCCAGTTGAGACCCTTGCCGGTCAGCACGCCGGTAAACTCATTGCGAAGCTTGCGATACATGCCGAAGAGATACCCTATCTCACGTCCACCGACGCCAATATCACCGGCAGGAACGTCGGTGTTTGGACCGATGTGGCGGAACAGTTCGCTCATGAAGGCCTGGCAGAACCGCATGACTTCGTTGTCGCTTTTTCCTTTGGGATCGAAGTCCGACCCGCCTTTACCGCCGCCCATTGGCAGAGTGGTAAGGCTGTTTTTGAAAACCTGCTCGAAGGCGAGGAATTTCAGGATTCCGAGATTGACCGATGGATGAAAGCGAAGTCCGCCCTTATATGGGCCGATGACACTGCTCATCTCAATGCGAAAGCCGCGGTTAACCTGGATTTCCCCCTGATCGTTCATCCACGGCACACGGAACAGTATGACGCGTTCCGGTTCGATTACTCTTTCCAAAATCTTGGCTTTGCGATATTCGGGATGTTTTTCAAGTATCGGCGTAAGTGATTCTATCACCTCGTGGACAGCTTGATGGAATTCCGGCTCGTTCGGGTTTTTCGCCTTCACTTGCGCGATAACGTCGTTGACATAATTCGTCATGCGGTTTCTCCTTACAGTTATTGAAAAGTAGATTTCTTGTTGCTGATCCCCATCGGGGTATTACACGCCACAAAAGGACGGCTTTTCAAAGCCAGACAACAATAGGGAGAAGTACCGATTGGGGAGGGGGAAATACAGTAGGGGGGAAAGGTCAGGTTGTGGCCCTTGCTAAGAACCTAACCCCCCAGCCCCCTTCCCTAAAAGGGCAGGGGGAGGAAGAACTGAAAGCCAATGCTGATTGTTTTGCTTTTGGCTCCCCTCTCCGTTTCGGGGAGGGGACGGGGGAGGGGTTCCCTGCTTTCTCCCTCACGCCTCCAGAATATGGTTCCGGATGCAATACTTGACAATATCTGTCACGTTTTTGGCATTAAGCTTCTTCATTATCGAAGCCCTATGGGTTTCAACCGTTTTTGGGCTGATGTTGAGTATATCGGCCGCCTCTTTGGTCGAATAGCCATCGGCCAGCAGACGCGCAATCTCACGCTCTCGCTGGGTGACCAGCCCGCCGGGCTTTTGAGAATTCAACAGTGGCTTCACATATTCGGCCACCATATCCTGACTGGCCGGGCCGGACAGGTAGTAATCACCGCACGAGGCTTTTCGGGCGGCAAAGGCCAATTCTTCAAAACTGCAGGACTTGAGGAGATAGGCTCGCCCGCTCGATTCAAATGCCTCACGCATCTGATCCTCGCTGTGGAGCGATGTCAGGTAGACGATCTCGGTCTTCGGGCTTACGATGCGCATCCGACGACCGGTGCTGATGCCGTCAAGGCCGTGAAGTTGGGTATCTATGATGGCCACATCCGGATTGAGGACGGTCACCTGCTCGATAGCTTGCTGGCCATCGGTGAAATCGCCGACCACCTCAAAGTCTTCAAGCTGTTCGAAGAGGCAGACCAACCCCTGACGGACAAGTTGCTGGTCGTCGACAATAATGGTTCGAATCAGTTTCTTCATCATGGTGTTGTCAGGAGTAACATAGTGAATGGGGAAGGGAATCCCAAGTGGGGGGGGCCTCGACGTTCTATCTCTACGACGGCGGCGTTTTGCTTGTAACGTTCGATGCAAATGACAATATTATCAATATGTTCGTGAACGGACCACAGGGAAGAATCGCGAGTTACTACCAGAACAATTCGACCTATTTGTACTGCGGCACTGTCAGGTCATGTTTTGGTAGCACTGCAAGTTCCCTCTTGCATTTTCTAAATACTTGAGTATTTTGTCATACATTACACAGTTCAGTACCTTCATACTAAGTATGACGCGGCTTCAAAATACGGCCGTATTTCAGACAATGGAGTCTGAAATCTGATATTGAAACACCTGATGCGAGGTATCCACATGTCATTTTCTTTGAAGATGGTTCAATTAGTGACCAGGCTCGCAGTTGCTTGCCTCTTGGTTCCCCTTCTGCTCACCCTGAGCTGTAGCAAGAGTACTGAGCCGGATAAACCTCCGGATAACGAACCAATCGGCGTCCTGCTATCAGGTGCAGATACTAACCCGGCCCTGTCCGGCACAACTAATCATGGCCCCTTTGCTGTACCGGATGGGGAATGGATTGATGACTTTGCCACAACTCGGCTTGAAGCGGTGATCAATCCGAATGCGACAGTCGGCCAGGTCAATACCGCGCTGAATGCATCGAGTGCCAAGATCAGTTGTATGCGGTCTGGGTTGATGTTCACGGAACTGGTGGTGCCTGCTCAGGTATCGGTTGATCAGGCAATGGTGGTCTGCTCAACATTGGTGGCATCAGGTGCATTTCTGTCAGCGCATCCGGCATTCGAACCGACGGCCCCCAATGGATCATCCGAATTTCCCGATTATCCGGCCAAGACTTTGCTTGGGCATCTTGAGCTTGCTGGGTTCCCGGCATCATGGAATGCGCGCCAACTGCTCGAGTCCAACAACTCTCCCATCACAGCCATTGTTATCGATGATTTTTTGGAGACAGCTGCCAATCCAGAGATACCGTCTCAGACCTTTCCAGGAGGGGCTGGATTGGTGAATCTTGGGCAGAATTTTGTGCCGGGCGGTACCGAGTGGGACGGGAACCACGGCTTCATGGTGGCCGGTGTCATCGGCGCTAACCTGGACTCGCTCGGTTCAACAGGCGTGTTCCCCGGGAGAAGCGCGTTATTGAGACTGCCCTGTGTTCTCACGCACGGTTTCAGCACTTGGACGGCTGTGCTTGCCGATGCCGCCAATCATTTGCCTCTGTCAGGCAACTTCGCCCTAAATACTTCCATCGGTTATCCCGATAGCGACTTCAGTGTCAATTCAAAACTGCGCCGCATAGGGCATGCGCTTTTCTGGCGTGCGTTGATCGTGGGAGTGCAGGATAGGTGTCTCCACGCCACCTCGGCCGGAAACGAAGGGGTCGCATCGTATGACAGTTCCAACGCCATTTACAATTCGCCCTTCGCCATATCCGCCAAGTTTGATCACCCGATCGCGATGCTCCATGGCACAAACGTCACCCCGCAGGATAGCGCAAATCTAAATCTTATGATTGCGACTATGATACAGGCAAATGCCGCAATGGGGACAGCCTCAAGAAATCTACTGATCGTTGGGGCTTCAGACTGGGACGGTGCGCCGTGGGCCAGTTCAAACAGCCCGTCAGATGTTAGAATGGTCGGAACCGACGTTGTGACAACATGCTCAGAGGCAGATTTAAGTTGTCAACCCGGTGGCGGTGTGGCGCTTCAGGCGATTGCCAGCGGAACTTCATTTGCCACACCTCAAATTGCCGGACTGGCGGCCTATTTGTGGGGGCTCTCTCCGAGTTTGACGACGACAGATATGAGGAACCTCATCCAATACTGCT
>ERZ1292633.5729-Hain-H41-02um-R1-5729-length-11101-cov-6_pt1 | contig 11101 bp, 9 predicted proteins | sample MGYA00564406_ERZ1292633 | MGnify/ENA primary metagenome ERZ1292633 (study PRJEB36523, sample SAMEA6512639) | groundwater metagenome | collected 2019-01-08 | study: AquaDiva: Metagenomics assemblies of 32 groundwater samples
AACGGAATTGTGAATGTCGAATGGCGAATTCAGAATGAAGAGCCACGAAGCCACGGAGCCACGAAGCCACGAAAGGCGACGGCCCTGCCGTTCGATCTTCGACATTCGACATTCGACATTCAGTCTGCTCCGCTTCCTTATGGTCGTATTTCTGATTCTGGTGTCGGCGGGGTCGGCGGTCTTTGCGTCCCCCGACGGTGCGGGTTCTGAATCAGGGATTTCCAATGCGGTGTCCGGCGGGGCGCTTGAGGCGATGCTCTTCTATCTCATCGCGGGCGGCGTGGTGCTGTCGGTGATCGGGGTCTGCGTAAGTCGCAATATCGTCCGCATGGCCGTCTGGTTGTTCATAACGCTCGGTTCGGTGGCAATGCTGTATTTTATGCTGGCCGCGACGTTCCTGGGCGCGATTCAGTTGATCGTCTACGCGGGCGGCACGCTCGTGTTGCTCGTATTCGGCGTCATGCTCACGAGCAAATCGCCGTGGGTGAAGTTTGATTGCGGCAAGCTGGAGTTGGTCGCGGCCGCCTTGGTGTGTGGTTCGCTGACGGCGGCGCTCTGTTTGGTATTGTCAAAGACGGTTTGGTCCGCGACACCGGCGATCGTTCCCGGTCCGGCGATCGCGACGTTCGGGGAGCAGTTGCTCACGAAGTATCTCGTGCCGTTCGAAGTCGCGGGCGTGTTGTTGATGATCGTGATGGTCGGCGCGGCGTACCTTGCGAGGCAGGAAGAGTGAATCTGAACCGCGACCGTAAGGAAGCGGGATAGAACCGAAGACCGAAGTGAGAAGAGTGAAGATTGAATCGACGCCGCAGTGGTGTGTTTCTCTCTTCTAGTTTCCTTCAGTCTTCAAGTTTGAAACCGGCCCGTCGCTTGCGCTCCGGGTTCGGATGAAACGTGTGCTCTGAAATGACAATCGGTCTGACTCATTATCTCGTTGTCGCCGCCGTGCTCTTTACCGGCGGGCTGTTCACGATGATGACCAAGCGCAACGCGATCGGGATTCTGATCGGGGTTGAGTTGGTGCTCAACAGTGCGAACGTGAACCTCGTCGCGTTTGACCGATACCTCGGCCCCGGTCGGATCGACGGGCAAATTACGGCGTTGTTTGTGATCGTGCTCGCAGCCGCCGAGGCGGCGCTGGCGGTCGGCATCTGCATCAACGTGTACAAGAACCTCGCGACGGTCGACGTAGACCGCGCGTCGCAACTGCAAGGGTGAATTGCGAATGACGAATGGCGAAGATCGAATGGCAGGGCCCTCGCCCTTCGTGGCTCCGTGGCTCTTCATTCTGAATTCGCCATTCGACATTCTGCATTCGTGCCTTCGGGCTTGACTCGGATCAATGGCTAGTCACTCTTACGAACTCGCCCTCGCCCTCGGCATCTTGTCGCCGTTCGTGAGCTTCTGGCTGCTGGTCTTCTTCGGCCCGCGGCTGGGCAAACCGGGGGCTGGTTGGTTCGCCGTTGTGTTCGGAATGGGCGTTCCGCTGGCCTGCGCGACATATGTGCTGCTCGGCTGGCTCGACGCCGACGCAGCGACCCGTACCCAGCTCGCCGCCAACGCCTTCCGCTATCACTGGGCCGACCTCGGCAACGTCCCCGTCATCGTCGGCATCAAGCTCGATTCGCTCACCGTGGCCATGTACTTCATGGTAGCGTTCGTCGCCTTCTGGATTTTCTTCTTCAGCGTCGGCTACATGGCCGGCCACAGCGATGAAGTCGCTCACCAGCGAAAGTACTGGCGCTTCTTCGCGTATCTTTCGCTGTTCGGTTTCTCCATGCTCGGACTGGTGGTGAGCAGTAGCCTGCTGTTCCTGTTCATCTTTTGGGAACTGGTCGGCCTGTGCAGCTATCTCCTGATCGGCTATTACTTCGACAGGGCCTACGCCTCGCGAGCGGCCATCAAAGCCTTCGTCACCAACCGCGTCGGCGACTTCGGATTCCTCATCGGCTTGATGCTCATTTACTTCCAGCTTCACACGCTCGATCTCGATCAGGCCGCCGCCCGCTTCGCCGAACAATACGCCGCCGGAACGGGCATCTTTGCGAGCACCTACACGCTTTTCGGTTGGTCGCTGGCGACAATCATGGGCGTCGGTCTGTTCTGCGGAGCGATGGGCAAGAGCGCCCAGTTTCCGTTGCACGTTTGGCTGCCGGACGCGATGGCCGGTCCGACGCCGGTGTCCGCCCTCATCCACGCCGCTACGATGGTGGCCGCGGGTGTGTATCTCGTCGCACGTATCTTCCGCTTGATGACGCCCGACGCGCTGATGTTCGTCGCGGTGATCGGGTGCCTCACGCTGACACTCATGGCCCTCGTTGCGATCGTCCAGACCGACATCAAAAAGTGCCTCGCCTATTCGACGCTCTCGCAGCTCGGCTACATGATCTTCGGCATGGGCTGCGGGGCCTGGGTCGCCGCGTTGTTCCACCTCATCACGCACGCGTTCTTCAAGGCCATGCTCTTTCTCGGTTCCGGTCAGGTGATCGAGGGCTGCCACCACGAACAGGACATGCGCAAGATGGGCGGGCTGATGAAGAAGATGCCCGTTACCGGCCTGACGTTCCTCGTCGGCGTGCTGGCGATCGCCGGAGCGGGCATACCCGGTTCGCCGATCGGACTTGGCGGGTTCTTCAGCAAGGACGAAATCCTCGCTGTCGCCTACGTCCGCGCCTTCGAGTGGGACGACTACAAAAAGCATGAATCGCACGAGAGCGGACCCGGAAAACCGCTCGGCGGCGGCCATGCCATCCGAACCCCGAGCGCAAGCGAGGGGCGGTCTGGGCCCGTCGCTGGCGCTCCGGGTTCGGATGACGCGCGTCGCGTGATTCTCGCTAACGACCCCGTGCCCCACCGCGAGTTCGGCAAGGCCGCAATGTTCAAGCGGATTCCGGCGCTGCCAAAGTGGATGTTTTACCTGGCGATCTTTACGGCCTACGTCACGCCGTTCTATATGATGCGTGCGTGGTGGCTGACCTTCATGGGCAAGCCCCGCGACGAGCATGTTTATCATCACGCGCATGAGACTCCGCTGATGTTCATTCCGCTCGTGGTGCTGGCGATCGGCACGTTCATGTCGAGCTATTTCCTCTTCCGTCCGCTGATTGCTGACGCCGCTCGCGCCGCCAGCGCGGCCCCGCTCGTGCTCGCCACCGACGGCGAGGTTCACACAGCCGCCATCACGGCTGCGCACCACTGGCTCAAGCTCGGCGTCGGCGGGGCGTTCGTCGTCGGCTTTTTCATAGCGATCGTGATTTACGCCCGCGGAATGGCGACGGCCGAATCCATCCGCCGCCTGCCGGGCGTTTCGCTGATCCACGCTCTTCTGGTTCGCAAGTATTTCTTCGACGAGGTGTACGACTTCGTGTGGGTCAAGGGTTGTGTGGCCGTTGCCAAGGTCGCTCGCTTCATCGACACCTGGTTCGTCGATCTGATCTTCAATATCCTCGCGAGCGCGACGGAGCGATTGGCCGCCTTCTCCGGCATGGTCATCGACAAGCACGGCGTGGACGGCGTTTTCAACGGCATGGCCAAGACGTCGATGGATGTTTCAGATATTGTTCGCGGCCCGCAGACGGGGCGGATTCGCAACTACGTGTTGTTTGCCGCGGGCGTCGCGACGATCATCGTCGTCTGCATCCTTTGGTTCGGATTGCAGCCGGCCCAGGCCGCAACTACCGCGATGGTGAGATAATGGCGCTCCGGGTCCTGATGGCGGAATCGTAGAATGAACAACATACTTACATGGACCGTTTTCCTTCCGGCGATCGGGGCCGTTTTGTGCCTCGTCGCCCCCAAGCGGCAGGTCAGAATGCTGGCCGTGCTCACCACGCTGGCGACGATGCTGGTCTCGCTGACGCTGTTCAGCACGTTCATCGGCGGCGGCGACGATCCGACGGCCGTCTTTGGTGCTCGTTACGGCGCGCTCCATCACATCGTGCGAACGACGTGGATTACGCTTCCCGGCAAGCTCAACATCGAATACTTCCTCGGCATCGACGGCCTTGGCTTCCCGTTGTTCATCCTGACGACGGTCGTCTCGTTCCTCGCCTGCCTGGCCAGTTGGAACTTCGAACACTGGACGATCAACAAGGGCATTCGCGCATACTTCTTCCTCTTCCTGCTCCTCGAAACGGGCATGTTGGGCGTGTTCGTCTCGCTCGACTTCTTCCTGTTCTACATCTTCTGGGAAGTGATGCTCCTGCCCATGTACTTCCTGATCGGCGTGTGGGGCGGGCCGAGGAAGGAATACGCCGCAATCAAGTTCTTCCTCTTCACCCTCGGCGGTTCCGTGCTCATGCTCGTCGCCCTGGTGGCCATGTATTTCTACAGCGGAACGGCGATCCAACAGGCCGGCGGCGCGGTCGCCAGCGGCTATCAGCAAGGTGTCACGCTGACCCACGGCACATTCGACCTCATCGAACTAGCGACGAATCCGGCCATTCAGAGCTACTTCGGCGCGAAGACGACGATGTTTCTCAGCCTGCCGTTCGCGAGCGTGATGTTTGTCTTTTTGTTCATCGGGTTCGCCATCAAACTTCCCGCGGTGCCCGTGCATACGTGGCTGCCCGACGCGCACGTCGAAGCCCCGACGCCGATCAGCATGATCCTCGCGGGCGTGCTGCTGAAGATGGGCGGCTACGGCATCCTGCGACTCTGCTACCCGATCTTTCCGACCGCCACCGAGCCGTGGGCGTTCACGCTCGCGCTCATCGGCGTGGTGAGCATCATCTACGGTGCGTTTTGCGCCATGGCCCAGACGGACTTCAAAAAGCTCGTCGCCTACAGCTCCGTCTCGCACATGGGCTACGTGCTGCTAGGCATCGCGGTGATGACGCCCGCCGGTTTTCAGGGGGCGATGTTTCAGATGATCGCTCACGGCATCAGCTCACCCATGTGCTTCTTCCTCGTCGGCGTGATTTACGAACGCGCCCACCATCGTGAGATCAACCGCTTCGGCGGATTGTGGCTCACCATGCCCAGGTACGGCACGATGGCGACGATCGGCTTCTTCGCGTCGCTGGGTCTGCCGGGCCTGTGCGGATTCATCGGCGAAGTCTGGGTGCTGCTCGGTACGTTCGAGGCGGGTCCGCGTTTCGCGTGGGCGTACCCCATGGCGATCATCGCCGCCGCGGGCGTGATTTTGACCGCCGGGTACATCCTCTGGCTCATCCGCCGTGTCTACCTCGGCAAGGAAAAGGAAGAGTACGCGGGTTACTCCGACGCCGATTCGCGCGAGACGCTCATTCTCGTGCCGATGGCGATCCTGTGCATCGCGATGGGCGTCTTCCCGATGCAGACGGTGTTCAACTTCACCAACGGGACGCTCGATCTGATGCTCGCCCACGTAATCGGCGGCGGACACTAATCAGAGCCGCGACCGTAAGGGAGCGGACGGATTGGGTGATTGGGCGATCTGGTGATTTGGTGATTGTGTGTTGTACGACCACCGCATTCATTCAGAGCCGCGACCGTAAGAGCGGGCGGATTGGGTGATTTGGTGATTTGGCGATTTCGGGCTTGGACGCTCGTTCGCTGATGCGAATGTAACGATGACCGATCTCCTCGCTCAATCCAACCTCTGGTCCGGCGTACACGTCGGCGAACAGTTGTTCCTGTTCTCGCCGATGATCGCCCTGACCGCGACCATGCTCGCCGTCGTCGCGTGCCCGCTTATCGCCGGCCGGGGGGCGAGGACCATCGCCGCCGTCTCCGCGATCGGCATCCTGGTCACCTTCGTCCTCGCCCTTCGCGTCGCCCGCGCCGTGTCGGACGGCGGCACAAGCGGACTGTCGACCGTCCCGGCCGCGGGCCTGCTCCTCGTCGACAACCTCTCCGCCGGTTTCCAGATCGTGCTCATTGCGTTTCTCGCGGGCGTGACGTACCTGTGGTGGCTCGGCTCCGCCGACCGCGAAGCCGACGCCCCCGAGTTCTTCATCCTCCTGCTCGGCAGCGCGCTGGGCATGTCCCTCATGGTCAGCACCGCCAACCTGCTGATGATCGTCATCGCCATCGAGACGGCCTCGCTGCCCAGCTACGCGATGGTCGGTTTCGACAAACGCGATCGCCTCGGGGCCGAAGCCTCGCTCAAGTACATGATTTTCGGCGCAGTCTCTGCCGCGATCATGCTCTACGGCGCGAGCCTGTTGTACGGACTGATCGGCAGCCTGAGCGTCGCCGACCTCGCCCGCTATACGTTCGACCGTTTCTCCAGCGGCGAAAACGTGCTCCTGCTTTCCGTGGCCCTGCTCTGCTTTTTCGCCGGGATCGCCTTCAAGATTTCAGCCGTCCCCTTCCACTTCTGGTGCCCCGACGCGTTCCAGGGCGCCAAGATCGAAGTCACCACCTGGCTGAGCGTCGTCAGCAAAGCCGCCGGTCTGATCCTTCTCGCCCGGATCGTCTCGATCTTCTGCTCGGCCGTCGACAACCCGCAGGCCATGCACATGATCGCGCCGCTCGCCTGGACCATCGGCATCATCGCCGCCGTCACCTGCACGGTCGGCAATTTCGCCGCCTACAAGCAGCAAAGCGTCAAGCGCCTGCTCGCCTATTCCTCGATCGCCCACGCCGGCTACATGATGATGGCCGCCGCCGTATTCCTGCACCCCCAAAGCGGCGGCTACGAAGCCGGCCTTTCCGCTTTGCTCTTCTACATCGTGGTCTACCTCTTTATGAATCTTGGCGCGTTCGGCGTCACCGCGCTGGTCGGATGGGAAACGGGCGGCGACTCGATCGAGGCGTTCACCGGCCTGATGCGCCGCTCGCCGGGTCTGGCGATCCCAATGGTCGTCTGTTTGATGTCGCTCGTCGGCCTGCCGCCATTCGCGGGTTTTCTTGGAAAGTGGTGGATTCTCGTGGCCCTCGGGGCGATGGATCAACCCCTCGGCTGGTTCCTCATCATCGTCGCCGCGGTCAATACGTTCATCAGCCTCTATTTCTATCTGCGGATCGTCGTGCAGATGACGCTGCGCGACCGCGGCGACGCAAAAGTGCGTAGCCCGATCGGCGGAGTAGCCCTCGTCAACCTCTGCGCGATCGCGCTTCTCGTGTTGTTCGTTTTCGCCGCGCCGCTCAAGAACGAAGCCGACCGCTTCACGCGGAACCTATTCCGCCCCGTCGCCTCGGTTGCGTCGCGCGATGCGTCGCCGGATGCAGCGCCGACGAACCTGGCCGAGGGAACCATCCCTCCTTCCCAAGGGGGGACTGGGGGGGGGCGTTGGCTTCGGTCCCATTGAAGAAAGTTCCCTGATGGACGACGCCCCTCTCATCCCCGTACTCAACGAATTGCTGGCCGCCGAACAGCAGAACCTCGCTCCGCGCCTGTTCGAATCGACCCTGTTCGTTTCACGACTCGACGTTGAGGCCTACGACGTGGTCCGCGCCATGGCCCAGGCCTGCCGCGAGCACTGCGCCGCCCTGACGGAATTGATCCTCGATCTCGGCGGTCAGCCCGCCCCGCGAACCGGTGACGTAACCACCGCCGACCTCCACTTCCTCGAATTGCACTACGTGCTCCCGCGACTCGTCGCCGAACAGCAATCCCTCGAACGCAAGTACGCCGTCGCCGCGCCCCGCGTCGCCGCCGAGCAGAGCGCCGCGGCTCTGGTCAGTCGCATTCTCGATCGTCACCGCCGTAACCTCGGGCGGCTTCGCTCGTCTGTGACTAACGCGGGAAACGGTATCAGGGCAGGTCTCTTGGCCTGCCGTTCGCACATGTTCCCGCCGTCAGATCAACCCCGCGAGAACCAATCCGCCCAGTAGCCAGCAATAGACGGCGAAGTAGTGCAGCTTCGCCCGCATGACCGCTTGTACCAATAGCTCAAGTGAGAGGATGCCGATGAGCAGAGATACAAGGCTCCCCATCACGATGGGTCCCCAGGGCAATTGTCCCATCGCCGCCCCGCCCTGCGCAAGGAGGTCCTTGAATTGAATCGCCGTCGCCCCCAGAATCGCCGGAAATGCGATGAAAAAGCTGAACTCCGCCGCCCAGCGCCTGCGCAACCCGAAAAAAGACGCCGTGCAGATCGTCGCCCCGCTGCGTGAGATGCCCGGAACGATCGCCGCACCCTGGGCGGCGCCGATCAGCGCCGCCTGCCACCAGACGAACTTTTTGAGACCGCGCCGTCCGCGCGGCAGGAACACCATCGTCGCCAGCAGAAAGCCGGTGAAAATCAACTCCGCCCCGATCCAGCGCGGTCTCCCGAAGTCAGCCTCAAGCTGCTCCTTGAACCCCAGTCCGATCACCGCCGTGGGAACCGATGCGACCATGCCCAGCAGCGCGATCCGCCACGCATTGCGCCGCCCCGTCCAATGGGCGCTGCATTCCCGAATGAACTGCACCGCGAATCGCCCGATGGATTCTCGAAACACTACGGCGACCGAGACCAGCGTGCCGACGTGCGAAAGCCCGTCGAACATGAACATCGACGGACTGTCCGCCTGCAATCCCATCCATCGCTGCGTGAAAGCAAGATGCGCGCTGCTGCTGACCGGAAGGAATTCCGTCAGGCCCTGGATCACCCCAAGCACAAGGGCCTCAAGGTAAGTCAGTTCGCTCACGCGGCGGCCGACTCCTCGAGAATATGGCGCGAACGGGCAAGATACTGGAGCATCGAAAGCGCGGTCACCAGAACGGTGAGCCAGACAATAACCAGCTTGACGGTCGTCGCCGCGGACGCGGACATCACGGATTGCTCATGGGCGACCAGCAGCAGAATCGTCGGCGCCGCGAAACTCTGAATCCACATCTTCACCTTCCCGTGAAGCGACGCCCCGAACGCCCGACCCTGCGACTCGTTGAAACCCCGCAGCCCCGTGACCAGCAGCTCGCGGCCGACGATCACCACCACCATCCACCCCCGCATCTCGGTCACATTCCGCCCGTCAGCGTCCACAAAGCCCGGGGCGAGGAACAGGATGAACGCCCCGCAGATGAGCACCTTGTCGACCATCGGATCCAATACGCGCCCCAGCGGCGTCACCATCTTCCACTTGCGCGCAAGGTACCCGTCGATGAAGTCGCTCCCCGCCGCCACGATGAACACCGCCGCCGCCACGTCCAGCTGCCACGCCGGCGATGTACGCTGCGAGTATTGCGACAAAACCACGAAGAAAATGATCGCCAGCGCCAGCCGGGCGAGTGTGATCTGATTGGGAATGTTCAGCGAATACTTCATGCCCGCAACACACGCAGGGCTCGTCGCGTAGGCTTCGCCATCAGGTCGTACGTCTCGCGCCCGACGCAGCGAACGTTGACAAACTCCCCGGGGCCCGCGTCGCATCCCTCGACAAACGTCACCCCGTCCACCATCGGCGCCTGACCCTGATGTCGGCCCGACACCACGCCCGGCTCGATCCGCTCATCGACCAGCACCTCGAACGTCGAACCGATTCGCTCATCACCCGCCGCAAACGCGACTTCCTGCTGCGCCGACATCAAGGCCTCGACGCGCTCGCGCTTCACTTCTTCGGGCAACTGACCCGCCATCCGCCCCGACGGCGTCTCCTCCTCGCACGAATACGGAAAAACACCCAACGCATCAAAGCGAAAGTCCCGGATGAAATCCACCAGCTCCTCGAAATCCGCCTGCGTCTCGCCCGGAAATCCAGCGATCAGCGTCGTACGTATCGTCACGCCGGGGATGCGCTCACGAATCTTTTGCAAAAGCCTCTCGGTCTGCGACCGCGTGATCCGCCGGTGCATGGCCTTCAAAACCCGATCGTTGATGTGTTGCAGCGGAATGTCAATATACTTGCAGACGCGCTCGCAGTCCGCGATCGCATCCAGCATCTCGTCCGACAGCACCGACGGATACACATACATCAACCGCACCCACCCCAGCCCCTCCACGCGGTCCAGCGAACGCAGCAGCGACGCCAGCCCGCCTTCAATCCGGTCCTCGCCCAAACCGTAGCTCGTCGTGTCCTGTCCGATCAGGCTGATCTCCACCGCGCCGTCCCCGACCAGCTCGCGGGCTTCCTCCATCACCATCTGCGGCGGCTTGCAGTGCATCCGCCCGCGTATCGACGGAATGGTGCAGAACGTACACTTCTGATCACACCCCTCGCTGATCCGCAAATAAGCATAATGACGCGGCGTAAGCCGCAACCGGGCCGTGTCGATCTGTACAAACGGGTGGTAGTCCGAGAGGAAAATGTCCGCCGCTCGTTCCGTCTTCTTGCCGTTGCGCCGCGCCTTCGCCTCGACGCCTCCCAGCACCGCTCGAACAATGTCGTCGCGGTTGTTCACCCCGACCAGCGCATCGACCCCCGGTATCCGTTGCAGAATTGCATCCTTGTCGCGCTGCACGAGGCAACCGGCCACCACGACGCGCTTGAGCCTCCCGTTATCTTTTCGGGCGACGGCCTCGCGGATCACCTCATCCGCTTCCACCCGCGACGCCTCCAGGAATCCGCACGTGTTGATGACCGTTACATCGGCGTCGTTTTCGTCCGCGGTGATCGCGCACCCCGCCTCCGCCAACTGGCCGAGCATCTTCTCGGAGTCGACCAGGTTCTTGGCGCAACCGAGCGATACGAACGAAACGCGCGTCAACTTACCCATGCTCACACGTATCTTGCCAATTGAACGACCGCCTGACGTCGCAAAACCCGTTCCGCGCCGACCTCCGACCGGCCCGCGTCGCACACGGGGCTATTATACCCCCATCGAGCGCGATCGGCGACGGGTACCGCGAAAGCCTCCTTAGGTGACGACTTTCCCAATAAAGTGGCCCGCCCGGGTCATCCCGGACGGGCCGATTCTGGCAACGCTGCCGAAAGCAGCATCGTTTGCTGCTCTACGGCAGCCCACCTATGTGACTAAACAACGAACCACCTCCTCTCACGACGGGAACACCCGGCCTCGGCGGTTTTGCACCGCCTCCTGCCGGTCTGACCCAGCCCGCGGACCGTCGCCCGCAAGCACAGCGCGCGCCGCACGAACCTCGGAGTCCGGCCAGCGCTCGACGGGGTCGCGTCGCGTCCGCCCGAAGGATGCCCGATTTTGCAGCCACCCGGCGAACGGTTCTTCCCCGCACCCCAAGTTTACCACTCTCGCGGGTCCGATTCAACCAAAAAAGCCGATGAACTCATAAAGCAG
>ERZ1292633.5730-Hain-H41-02um-R1-5730-length-11101-cov-4_pt1 | contig 11101 bp, 9 predicted proteins | sample MGYA00564406_ERZ1292633 | MGnify/ENA primary metagenome ERZ1292633 (study PRJEB36523, sample SAMEA6512639) | groundwater metagenome | collected 2019-01-08 | study: AquaDiva: Metagenomics assemblies of 32 groundwater samples
TAAATCCTAAAATTAACAATACCCATGAAGATAATGCCATCGTGACTGACCCGAACAAAATATTTTTCTGGATATCTTCTACTTTATCCAGGCCTTGATATATATACTGGACCAGCGAAAGCAAAAGATTGGCCGCGCCTAGGAACGCATATACAAACCAAGCTGTGACAAGCCCGATCTGCTTTTCTTTGCCTAAAACAAAGAACCCGAAAATCCACATTATAATGAGAGCGACCGGCAAGACAATTACATAAAATTTTACAGCATATTTTATAAGTTCAAACAACCTGTCAATATTATAACGCGGCCCGGTAATTTCACCGTTTTCCAGTTTAAGCAACGCATATTCATGGCTCACGAATTGCGTAGTTATGGTATTAAACCCCAGTTCGGCAAATAGCATTAACGCTGATAAGTTAATAAATACATACCAATAACCTTGCTCTACGGGTGACAAAAAATAGATCAGAAAAAATAACGACGCCGGGCCCTTTAACATCAGCCATGCCTTGAAAACTAGCGTCCAAATCAGAGCCTTGTTAATACTAAAGTAATCTTTTAAAAGATTCTTAACCAGATTTATTCTAAATAATATGGGCATGTTTTATAAAACGTGCGTGTTTTTTATTGTTTAAAAAATAGAAATTTGTTTCCTTTGTTTTATTGGTAACCTTACTTATCCGAAAAAGGCGATTAGACTTCACCAAATAGCAACCATAATCAACCGTCTTCAGCAAATCTATCATGTCATTGGGATGATACCCAAACTTAGCAGACCATTTACGCAGCATTTCCAAAAAAAGCACAGGCTTGGTCTTTTTTAAAATATCAAGCGCTCCCCTGATAACAAATAATTCTGCGCCCTCCACATCGCATTTAATAAAATCAATCCGCGAGGGTAAAGTATCCGCTATATCATCAAGGCGCTTTACCTTGCACCGGATCTTTTTCTTGCCTGCCCCGATACCCAAATCCCGCAGCGAAGCAGCCCCGGTCAGCCTGGGGTTATAGTAAAATTCAAAAGTCCCTTTTTTGTCAGAAAGCCCGATATTACGCAACTCTACATTCGTAACTCCATTAAGCCGGATATTCTTCTTTAACAACTCAAATGTTTTAGCAATAGGCTCAAAGGCTATGATCCTGCCGGCAGGAACATATTTGGAAAGATTAAGACTGTACCAGCCAATGTTAGCTCCGATATCAAGAATAATACTGCGTGGATTAAGGAATTTACGCATCATCCGTAACTGGTCGCTTTCGTAGTCGTAAAAATTTAAGATCTCTATAGGAGTAGCCCGCTGATCATCTAAATCGCAAATTATTCCGATGCCGTTTTGCGTAGTAAAGCTTACCTGGTCTTTAGATATTTTAATGAAACTTATGTTTTTATCCTGAATAAAATCACTATAATCCCATAAAATTCGGTGGATATCATGCATTTTACGTATATAGGAAGCTTTACTTAGCGATCCTTTTTTAAATTGATTAAGTAATCGCCTCAATCCGCTCATAGAAAGCTCCTAACTGTCCTACTGAAGCCTTCTTCAAGCGAATAACGAGCCTTCCATCCAAGTTTACGAATTTTGGATGTGTCCGGACAAAGATACGCAAAAATACTTCTTATGTAGCCATCCTTAGCTATTTTTTGGATAGTTTCAACTTTAAGTTTCTTTTCCGGGAATAATCTAACCAACATATGCGCAAGATTAACAATACTTATATTACCATCCTCATTACCAACGTTATAGGCCTGGTCGTTTTTTCCTTTAAGCAATACCGTAAAAAAACCCACTGTTGCATCAGCAAGATAACAAAAAGACCTTACTGCGCTGCCATCGCTCTTCATTTTTATATTCCTTCCAGAAACTATATCGGAAACAAAATCTGCAAATACCCTGCCATCATCAAGACGCATCCCTGGCCCATAGGTATGAAAAAACCGCACAATCTTTACAGGTAAACCATATTGATGGCTCCAAGAAACACACATATTTTCACCTGCTCGTTTACCTTCAGCATAGCAAGAACGTAAAAACATCGGGTCTATAGATCCGGAGATATTTTCTTTAATTGGTACAGCCTTATTTCCTATTTTTCCATAAACCTCTCCGGCACTAAAAAATAAGAATCCTGCGCTTTTATTTTTAACCGCCAAATTAAGCAGGTTAGCTGTTCCAACGGTGTTAGCCGTAATTGTTCCAACTGGATCAATCCCATAATATTTAGGGCTTGCCTGACTGGCGGCATGAATTATAAAATCAAACTTGGTCTCTGACTTAACAGGAATACATACATCTTGAATAATATATTGAATGTCTCTTCTTCCTTTATAGCCCTTAAACCTACACAATACCCTTTCCCTGCTACGCCCAAGAGCAAAAACTTTAGCTTTCTTTTTAAAACGATAATCATTTAGAAAAAGAATTGTTTCTATCAGATAAGAAGGCAGGAAACCATTAGCTCCGGTAATAAGAATATTCTTGCCTTCTAATTTATCCCAATGCAACTTTACCGAAACTATTGACTCTAAATCTTCCTGAATTACGCTATTCATTTTATATATTCAACATAATAGTGACGCTACAGTAGAAATTAAATATTATCTACCACTCTGGGCGCAGGTAACGGTATAATATATTTCCCTTTAAATCCCTTTTGCCTTAATTTCGGCATCAATTCATCGGCTATATGCCAGGAAAACAAAAGGGCATATTCAGGTTGATCGGAAAAAAGCTTCGATTCTTCTAAAATAGGCACAATCGTCCCGGGAATGTATTTGCCGATTTTATGCGAACCCTGAATCTCCAAAACACAATCCAAAATACCGTCATCCAAACCCGTATAATTTATTAACGTACTTGCCCGCGAAGGAGCGCTTATCCCATAAATTTTCTTCCCGCTTTTCTTAATATCTCTTAATAATGAAAGCAACTCTAACTTCGATAAAACCACCTGTTCTTTAAATTTTAGCAAGCCTTCTTTACTGAGGACAACCGGCTTTTCCTCTGCTAAAAGTTTAGCTACCGTTTCCTTTACCGGATAGCGGCCTTTTGTTGCAGCATATACCCTGATTGAACCGCCATGAGTAGGAATACGCTTGGCATGGAATACTTCTAAACCGTGCATCTTTAAAAGATACTGTAAGCTGTGTAGTGAATAATACCGCAGATGTTCATGGTAAATCGTGTCATACTGCAGCGTTTCAATTAACGGGAAGAGGTAGTGCGACTCTGAAATAAATACGCCGCCTTCGGATAATAGTTTTTTGATGCATCTGACGATTTCATTAACATTTTCTATGTGAGCAAAAACGTTAGTTGCGGTAATAATCCTTGCCTGCCCATTTTCTTTTAAAATCTTATCCACAACCTTCTGGCTAAAATAATCTATTATCGTAGGTATTCCTCGCTGGATAGCTATTTTACCGATCTCCTCCGGCGTTACTCCTAAAACTCTGTGCTGGCCTTTAAAATTACTTAGGAGGTTACCGTCATTTGAACCGATATCAATAACTAAATCTTCTGGCTTTAAATCAATCAAACTGGAAGATTCATTATAAAGCTCGGCAAAATTTTCTCTTAATATTTTAGTGGTGCTGCTTGTATAAGGATACTCCGGAGGAAATAAAACCCCGGCATCAACAATAAGGCCAAGCTGAACCAAATGGCACTGCGGACAATATAATAATTGAGCAGGATAGCTGGCCTCTTCCTTAGGCCTATCTCCGATTTTATTCATTTTATTTACCGGAGGCAGATACCCCAAAAACAGAATCGGTTCTAATTTTGGGTTATCGCATACCTGACAACGTTCAACCACAATACTGGACCCTGTCTTAAACGCAAGCTTTATAGAATCTTTCAACTTTATACTCCTTTGCCCACAAGGGCACAACCGCGCAATCCTTTATAAGCGCGGGGTGTATTATTTTGGTTTTTTATTAGAATTCTTATCATACCAGGTAGCCGTGATCTTTAATCCCTCTTCAAAAGAAATTTTCGGTAGATACCCGAGTTTTTTTAATTTCGAAATATCCGGGCAACGATGCAAAGTTCCGCCTTCAGCTAATTTACCGGGTACGACAATAATCTCTTTTCCGAAATATCTGCCAACCTCTATTGCCACATCTTTAATTGTCACCTCTTCCATTGTGCCAATATTATATATGCCTAGATGTTCTCCTTTTTTTATCACCGAGATCAGGCCATTGGTAAAATCATCGATAAAAACAAATGCCCGCGTCTCTTCCCCGCTCCCCTGAATAGGGAATTTGATTTCTTGATCTTTATTCTTCTGACAAAGCTCTTTCATCCTTAAAACCATCTGCGGGATCACATGTTCCCAGCCCATATCCGGGCCGTAAACATTATGCGGACGGAAAATAACTACCCTATCAAAATATTTCCTGCCGTAATTTATAGCCATCAGCTCGCTGATAATCTTTCCTCCGCCGTAAGAATAACGGGGATTAAGCGGATCAGGGATACTTAAAGGCACTGTCTCATCCGTAGGTATTCTTGGAGGCGTCTGGTAAACCTCAGAGCTGGAAGCAAGAATTAATTCACCTACGCCTTCTTTAACGCAGGCATCAAGTACATTAACCATCCCCTTTACGCCGATCTCAAGCACCAATTCAGGTTTAGAATAGAAAAACTCTGTGCCGTTTAAATAAGCGAGGTGACAGACTGCATCTATCCCTTTACACGCATCTTGTACAACCTTTAACTCCCTGATGTCTCCTTCGACAATTTCTATCCGGGAAGAAATATCTTTCAACCTCAAGCAATTACCTCTCAAATCATTATCCAATACTCTTACCTGATTTTCTTCTTCTAAAAGCCGGCGCACAAGAGCGCTACCGATAAAACCTGTTCCTCCAGTTACCAAGTATTTCATTATAAAACCTTTTTATTCTTATATAGCTTGATTAACTTATTAAATCGGTTTTCCTGTAAAACAATGGTTAACTCTAAGCTTAACGCTCTGCGGTGGCCTCTTTAAATAAGCAGTTATAAATCCATAGAGATACCAACGTAGATAATCTGGAAGCCACTTGAATAAGTGAAAGTTACTTTTTCCCTTACTTCGCCTATACCAAGAGGCAGGAACCTCGGTAATCTTCCAGCCTAAACGATGGCATTTTACTAAAAGTTCAAGCGAATAAGTAAAACCATGGCTGGATTCAATCAAAACTCTATCAATGATCCTCTTGGAGAATAACCTAAAACCATTACTTGCGTCTTTTATCGGAATACTTGCCAGCCAATAAAGCGTAAATGAAGCAGAGCGCACCAGAAATGATTTTAACCACGGACAGCCTTTCATGCAGCCGCCTTTCATAAAACGACTAGCAGCCACAATATCACTGCCATCTTTAAATTCCTCACACATCTTATCTATTATTCTTGCATTTTCCGTATCATCTGCCGGAAAAACTAAAACCGCAGTTGCATCAATAGTATTAAATCCCGTAGTAACTGCACTATGCACCCCTTTGCCCTGATTTTTTACGAATAATACTTCGTAAGATAAATCTTTAATTATGCTCCTAACTACCGGTAATGTATTATCTTCATCAGAATCATAACAAATCAGAACTCGGAAAGAAACGGAAACATTCTCTTCTAGAGACATTAAAACCTCGCCGATGCTTTCCCCTTCGTTAAAAACCGGAATAATAATATCTAAGTCGTTCATTTATTTCTTTTCTAGTTTTTGTCGATTCTTTTCCATAGACCTGAATTCAAAGATGAATCTTTGCCGATTCTGAAATTGATCTTTTTTAAAATATCGGTATACTTGCACCGTTTTAACCAAGGCTCAAATTTCTTATACCTTTCGTAATCGGATTGTCTTTTTGCGCCAATATTTATTACCCCGATAAAACTATTACTAAGCATCGATAGGATCGCCCTAGCCAAATAATCGATAGTGACTTTAGACGAATACGAATCGCTAGCTGAAGAATCAAACCTAACCTTTTTAGGGTCAAAGAAACTTGTGCGGATTATACAAAAATTAGAGAGTAAATTTATGGCACATTCAGCGCCAAGCTTGGTCCAGCCATACTTATTGTAAGGTATGGTTTCATCTTTCTCCGAATAATTACCCTTTGTTCCGGGATACACCCCATCGGTAGAAATATGTAAAAACCTGATCTTAGTTCTTAATTTATCTTCTTTAACTATTAATGCGTTCACTAAATTGCTTGTGCCGATAATATTAGTTTTAAGGGCTTTCATAGGATTTTCTTCACACTCGGCCATGCGCGCCAATGCTGCGCAATGTATAATAGCGTCGAACTCATGCTCCTTAAAATATCTCTCTATCGAATTCGGTTCAGTTATATCAAATACACTCATTGCTGGAGCCAAGAAATGATGAGAAATACCCGATTTTAATATTGCCTGGCCTAGTTGTCCAGATGCACCCGTAAGGAGAATATTTTTATGCTTGCCCTTCTTCATTGCTTTTTTACTATCCCCCAAAGATCGATTACTTCTTTCCCGCGGGTAATTTTCAGGCTTTTATAGGCGGAATGAGGCACTCCAATTATAATAATGTCACTTAACTTCAACAATTTCTCTTTATTCACAAAAGTCCGGTCTTTAGCATACTCATCAGAATAATAAACTTTTGCACCATGAAATCTTAAAATCTTTCCCAGTTTGTAGGAGAGTGAATCTCTAATATCATCGATATCTGCTTTAAAAGTCATTCCTAAAATACCTATTTTAGCTTTACTTAAATCGTGCTTCTGCCTTAATTTATTTACTAAGAAATTAGGCAATCCTTCATTGACCAACATAGCCGCATGCCCCAAAACAAAATTATCACTGCTAAAAGCAACCAGCTGCATTGTATCTTTTAAAAGGCAAGGCCCTGCGGCAAAACCAGCAGTAGGTAGAGTAGCAGTCCTTCCATAACCTTCTGTCATTGCCTGACGAACCTTATTGTAATCAACACCGAAATCTCTGGCAATCATGTAAAACTGGTTGGTCACGGCGAACTGTATATACCTCCAGGAGTTAGAAAATAACTTAACCAACTCCGCTTCCTCTATTGAAGTCTTAATAATTTTAGACGAGATAAGCCCAAACAACTTAGCAGCCTCATCTGCAGCCTCAAGAGTCATACCGGAAACAATCTGGGGCAATTCCTTTAATTCTTTAACCGCATACCCTTGCACGATCCTCTCCGGACAATAAGCTACGCGCCAACTATTAGCGTTGCCGCCCAGTATTTTCAAGATCTGTCGGCAAGTATGGGGATATACGGTGCTGCGCACGATAATAACCTGATCTCTACGTAAGTACTTCTTTAATTTTAGGAAAATTTCCAGAAAAACGCGGGTTTTAGGATTAAGATACTCATCTATAGGAGTACCTAGAGCGATAATTATGTATTTCCCTTTCGAGGCACTCTTTAAATCAAGAGATACCGCAAGTTTTCCGTTTCTTAGAACCTCTTTCAGGATGGGTTCCGCGCCATATTCAATAAAAGGCATAATACCTTTTTTAACCAACCCGGCTTTTAGAGAATCGATGTCGGTCAAACAGGTTTTTAACCCCTCTTTGGCAAATATTAGGCCTAATGGTAAACCCACGTGCCCCAATCCACCGATTACTACCACATCAAAAAGAAAACGAGATTTATGCTTTTTACTCATTAGAAATTATCCTCCGAACAAATAATTATTTCTCTTCCTAATTACGATAACTCCATCAAGAAATTTTCTGGATCTCTAAAATAGTCAAACGAAAACTTTACGGACAATTCTTTATTGATTTACGAATCCAGTTATAGACATCGAATAAAGCTAATTTGGGAATTTTCTTAGGCTGCCAAGCTAAATCTTTTGTTACTTTATTATTATCGCTTAGATAAACTTTAATATCACCCTGACGAGTAGTTAAATCTTTCCCGATCTTTATTTTGTTACCAGTGATTTCTTGACAAATTTTGGTTGTTTCAATAAGAGAAAGGCTCATTTCTTTTCCGCCACCGACATTGTACACTCTTCCATTTATATTAGAGAGCTGTGATACTTCAATATCAATTAGAGTAAAAAGATCATCCACATGCAAAAGATCACGCACTTGTTTACCCTCGCCGCCAAAACCGATATATTTAAGCGGCTTTTTGAAATAATGCGCCAACATCCAATAAGAAAATATACCCTGATCAACTTTGCCAAACTGCCATGGACCGGCGATTACTCCACAGCGATTAATTACCCCTTTAATCCCGTAATTTGCGATATATTCCTCTAAAAGTAATTCCGAAGCAAGCTTGGTTGCTCCATATAAAGTCTTAGGACCTTGAGTTGTAAAATTCTCATTTATACCATTAATCGACCATTCAAGACGAGTATCAGTTTCAATTGTTTTAATTTGGTTAATCTCTTTATATGGATAAACACGGCTGGTAGATAGAAAAATAATATCTGCCTTATGCTTACGGCATAATTCAAGACAATTAACAGTTCCAGCTAAATTGGTATTTATGATATATGGCGGATTATCTATACCGGCCATAACTGAAGGTTCGGCAGAACATTCAATCATCAAATCCACATCAAAACCAAGAACTAAATCCTCCTGGTTCCTGATATCCGCGTGGATAAAATTGACATCATTTTCTTTTAAACGAGGAAGATTTAATTCACTACCGCGGCGCTTAAGATTATCCAAAGCGTAGACTTTAAACTTAGGATACTTGCGCTTAAAGCTGACCGCAAGGTTACTCCCGATAAAACCTGCCCCTCCAGTGATCAAAAATTTATTGTATTTCATAGGTTTATTATTATAACATTAACACCTTGCAAATAAAGGGTTTTTTGCTCAAAAAAGAAGGATAATTAGGCTACTTGCGAAGCCTGAATCAGTTTAACCAGTGCCTTAGGATTTTCGATTAAATCCGTTGCGCTCCAGGCATCACTAGAGTATTTTTTCATATATTCATAAGGCAAATATCCGTATCCAGCGCTTCCCCAACTTGCGCCCCAGGAATTTTTAAACTTAAAAATGCTGGTTTTATCATCATAGCCCACGATACAAATAGCATGTCCGCCGGCTAAATCTTCCTTAGGTTTAGGCATAGGGATAAATCCGCTGCTTTCCACTTTCTTAGTAAACCACGAATCAAAGACCTCTACCCCGGCAACAAAAGGGCCATTAATTAATAAGCTGCGCTTCATTTCAAGTTGAGACTTAATCCGAGCATAGGCCTTAATCTTAAATTTTATCGCATCCTTATCCGCGCCTTTCCGAGGAAAACTTTTTTTCAACGGAATATACGGCCAGAATGATTCATGGCAGACGCCATAATTTAATAAAACCTTCATCGCGACACGTGGATAGGTACCGTCTTCAAAGGGAATACCGTCGAATTTCTTACACAAATTATAAAGAAAACGCGGTGAAAGCCTAATTAGCTTATGGTATTCTTTTTTATCCTGAAATTCCTTAACCCCGGCAACCGAAGCAAACGCGACACAATTTCCAGAAATTAACACCTTACCATTACGCCGAGTTATTAACATAGAATTTTGAACCGTTGCACAATAGACTTTCCCTTTGTAATGTCTTGTATAAATTTGCTTTTTCCTGTCTATGGATAACTGTGTTGTTCGCCATATAGATACGACAAATCCCTGGTGGCAATTCTCAACTTTTATCTCTCTATTTTCTGATTTTATCCAACTTCCTCGTGGCGGCGTTATTCTTATAGAAGAATTCTTACCAGTTTTTAATATCAACTCCTGTAGATTGTCTGCCATTTGCTTACTAGTTGTATAATACCAAATTCTGTTGTCTTTTGTTTTATGACCATCCCCTAATCTAAAGAAATCCAAGAACATTTGAATTTGTGAGCTTGGGGCATTTTTTATAAAGTCTGGGGTATGTTTCTCAGAGGCGCCATTTATAGAATACGGTTTTAAAAAATTATATAAATCCTTACCATAGAATGTAAAATATCCTTTTCTAGTAGGCTGTTCTTTAAATTTAAAAGGTAATCTTTTCAATAAATTATAAATGGTGTCATAATATTCATCCTTGAAACAACAAATACCGACACAATAACCATAACGTAATGTTTTTCTTGTCCTTATCCAACCGTCTGACAGGAAAATACCCAGGAATTTAAAAAAATCATCGCCGTTTACTTGCTTATCGCCAATTTTCATATTTCTAACATATTTACCCTCAAATCCTTTGGGCGAGTTCAACAGTCCCGCATACCACCCTAAATCTTTTATTTTAACAAATTCGAACTTTGATGATAAGATTCTTCCTATATTGTCAAATTTCCTGATAAACATTCTATGATCAGGGGTAACTGCAAAATCAAGGTGTATGTTTGAAGAACAATATAATTTATCATCAAAATCGTATATATGCAATTTTGATGGTTTTTGATATTCCAGTTTGAAGGTACTTTGGTTTATAGTTGCAAGCTCATCTCTATTTTTAACCTCTGGGAAAAATTTCCATCCGTCTCTGGTTAAAACTTCCGTATCTTCTGAATGACATGTCCCTTCATCTCCCTGATTTCTAACCGGGCTCATCAATTTGGTAAAATCAAAACTAACCGGGATAGTAACCTTAGGCAAAACTAATCCCATCGGAATATCCCGCGAATCTTTTGGATCCTTAAAACAGCCCAGAGATAAATATTTATTCATGCAAAAATTATAGCACTAAAATCATAGACCGTCTATGTAATTGCAACAGAGATATATGGTTACGGAATAAATACTAGGGCGAATTTTTGATTAATACTAAAAAAGGATGGTGACTCCGGTTTCTATTGCTTGTTCCTTTTGGCGGGATTTTAATCTTATAAAGACTTTGCTATCAAGATGTTTTAAGAATTTATGCGTCATGGTAAGAGTTATACCTAAAGGCTTTCCGAACTCGTTTTTAAGCGCAAGCTGAATGTTGTCGCGGCCGAAGGTTACCTCTGCCCCAAATTCTATTGACTTTATACTACCTTGGCCATAATCCATCTGAAAAGTAAACCCCAAATTACGGCCAAACTTCCATTCACCGTAAAGAATCAGCAACTGACCAGGTTGAGTCAAACGGCTTTGACGAAT
>ERZ1292633.4073-Hain-H41-02um-R1-4073-length-13753-cov-12_pt2 | contig 11099 bp, 4 predicted proteins | sample MGYA00564406_ERZ1292633 | MGnify/ENA primary metagenome ERZ1292633 (study PRJEB36523, sample SAMEA6512639) | groundwater metagenome | collected 2019-01-08 | study: AquaDiva: Metagenomics assemblies of 32 groundwater samples
AAACGGGAGTTGGCCCGTGTGACGCAGGAGCGGGATTTTTTAAAAAGTGTGGCGGCGTACTTCGCCAAGCCGTCAGCATGAGGTGTCGAGCCATTTATGCACATGTGGGCTGTGTGCCGGTGCGGCGGATGTGTCGCCTCCTGGCGGTGTCCCCCTCCGGCTACTATGCCTGGGCCGCCCGGCCCGAGAGTCCCCGTGCGGCCGAAAATCGACGGCTGGTCGCCGAGATTCGGATCATCCACGCTGCCTCGCGAAGGACCTACGGCAGCCCCCGGGTCCACGCGACCCTTCAGGCCCAGGGTAAGCGGATCGGTGAACACCGGGTGGCTCGGCTCATGCGCGCGAATGCGATCCATGCGAAGATGATCTCGAAGTGGCGGGCCACCACGGATTCAGCGCATCGGCATCCGGTCGTGCCGAACACGCTCAACCGTCAATTTGCGGTGACCGCCCCCAACCGCGTATGGGCCGGCGACATCACGTATGTCTGGACCACCGAGGGCTGGCTCTATCTGGCGGTGGTGCTGGATCTCTACTCACGTCGGGTCATTGCCTGGGGGATGGGGAGCCGCCTGACTCAGGAGTTAGCCACGGCGGCGCTCACCATGGCCGTGGAACACCGACGCCCGGCACACGGCGTGGTGCATCATACGGACCGCGGGGCTCAGTACGCCGCCACCACCTACCGCGCATTGCTCGCCGAGCACGGTCTGACGGCGAGCATGAGTCGGCGCGGGAATTGCTGGGACAATGCCGTGGTGGAAAGCTTCTTCCATACGCTGAAAACGGAACACGTGCATCAGCAGCGCTATCGGACGCGCGAGGAAGCCCGGCAGGATATTTTCGAATGGATCGAAGTATTCTATAACCGAGTCCGCCGGCATTCGACCCTCGGCTACCGCTCCCCCGCCGAGTTCGAAGCCATGGCGACGGACTCTTAACCCGGTGTCCATGAAATCGAGGGAAGATCAGTGTACCGGAGGGGATTATTGTCGACATAGCTGTAGCGATTGAGCTCTTGCGGGTCATCGGGGTCGGGCACAATTGTATCCGCACTGATGAACCGGCCTAAGACTGCATCGTAGGTGCGGGCTTCGTAGTAGTAGAGCCCCGTGCTGTCGAGTTCCTGGCCCGTGTACTTGTAGGGCACATCGACCGGGAGGGTTGGGGGGGTGGTGAAACTCTGATTGGTGCGGGTGGCGCCGTAGGGATAGTAGGTGACCGCCTGAACTTTGGCACTGGCACTGTCCGTGATCACGCTGCTGGACCCCAAATGATCTCCATGCCAATAGTGCAGGAGGCCATTGGCGGCCACCGTGGCGATACGGGTGTCGCCGGCCCAGATAAAGCGGGAGCAGCTCGTGTTGTCGCATTCGTAAAGTTTGCTGATGTACCGGGTGGTTGTGGCGCCGACGATCTTCTTCACCCGGCCGCCATCCCCGTCATACACGAACGTGCTTTTGTTGGCCGCGGCAGTGCAGGCCCCTGTGGCCGTCGCGATGCAGGTGGGCTTGTTCTCGTGATTCCACGCGTACACGCGGCCGGCTCCGGCCGTCATGTTCCCGTTGGCATCGTAGGTATACGGTGTCCCTGCGGCGCAATTCGTCACCGTCGTGGTGCCAGTCGCACAGACCGCATGCGGGTGGGTCACACTGGTGGGGCCGCTCACCCCCGGATAGGCATACTGGCCGATGGGTTGACCAGACACATTGGGCTGTGTGCTGGTCGTCAGGCTCCCGATTTCGTCATGGGTATAGTGTGATGGCTTTAATCGGATCCGTGAGAAAATTCACGGATGGGTGGTCTCGTATCAACTTAAAGTTCCATCCACCAACGCGAGGCGCAGTAGTCTGCCTCAGTCTCCAATACCCAACGTGATCAGGAAGCTGGCTATCTTGAGGTTTTGAGGTGTCTGGTCAATAATTGCCCCCGCATCTGGCAGTTGGGCAACGACCCTCTTGGACTCTTCTTTCTCATCAACGATTCATAAAACATTTCGCTCTTTGCCTTCATGCAAGATACGATCTCCTTGCGCTGTGCTCTTGAACCACACAATATCACCAATGGTTGGCTGGTGACCTAGCGCCTCCCATTCAGTGCGAATTCGCGTAATGATCACCGCAGGAGGAAGCTCCCACCCTGTTCCTATCCATTCGCCCTCCTCCCCCAGCATACCTGCCACAATAAGACCCGCATCCAAAAGATCGTGGAGGATGTCCAGCGTCTGCTGCTGCAACTTCTTCGGATCAATCGCGTTGGTAAGCTCTATTAGCTGATCCTGTCTTTCTTGAGTCCATATGCCTCCAGGAGGAGAGTAGAATGCGGCACCGACTTGTTGACTTATTATCTCCCTCGTGACTGCGGTGATGACATTCCACAATCCCTCATCTTCGATACTACATTCCTCTAATATGTCCTTATGCAAGCGTGATAAATTCATTGAACGCTCACCCTACTTGATGTGAATTTTGTCAAGATCTAACCCCGGAACCTTTAGGTCAATTGTAGGGCCAAATTGCTTCGATTCTCTGAAACCGATAAAGGCGTCGTTCCCTAAGTCGATATATAAGCCCTTATACGTTGGATGGTCAATCAAGCGACCTTGCTGTGCGCCCTCCAAAAAGAGGGATTCGATCGCAGGTCTTCCACCCTCTATAACTTGTACCCCTTTTGTTCTTCCAGCTTCTCCGATTAGCTTACCGCCTGGGGCGAAGAGATCTTTTATGATCTGAGGAACTATTTTAACCGCAGCTCCTACAGCAAACACTCCCTTGATAGTTCCGCCAATGGGCAAGAGATCGTCGAGGTTTCCAAAGAACACGTCCGAGCTAGCTCCTTCGTTTCGTGATTCAAACTTTGCCATCGCATTCTGTTTGATAGCCGAGGATTGGCTCACACCGCCGCCCCGCGGTGCAGGAATTGTAGAGGGTGAAACTGGTGGCCTGGGTGATGCCGTCAAACGTTCAAAATCGCTTTGGATAGTCGGTAGCCCAGCTTGACTAGCAAGGCTATTGCAAAAATAACTCCCATCATTTTTTGCGCACGCATAAGAAGCATGGCCGCTGGGATCGGTGTAGCGTACTGGATTATTATCGACATAGCTGTAGCGATTGAGGTCTTGCGGATCATCAGGTCTCGGGACCAGCGTATCCGCACTGATAAACCGGCCTACGGTCGCATCGTAGTAGCGGGCCTCGTAGTAGTAGAGGCCGGTGCTGTCGAGTTCCTTCCCCGTGTACTTGTAGGGGACATCAACCGTCTGGGGGGGGGAACTCTGATTGGTGCGGGTGTGGCCATAGGGATAGTAGCTGACCGCCTGAACTTTGGCGCTGGCGCTGTTCGTGATCACGCTGGAAGAGCCCAAATGATCGGCATGGAAGTAACAGGCGGGATTGCAGTTCTGCGCGGTTGCGCTGTCCGGCAGGATTGCAATTCGTGCATCGCCGGCCCAGATAAAGCGCGAGCAGCTCGCGTTGTCGCACTCATAGAGCGGGCTGATGTACCGGGTGGTCGTGGCGCCGACGATCTTCTTCACCCGGCCGCCATTCCCGTCATAGACAAGGGAGGTTTTGTTGCCTGCGGCAGTGCAGGCCCCTGTGGCCGTCGCGATGCAGGTCGGCTTGTTCTCGGGGTTCCACGCGTACACGCGGCCAGCACCGGCTGTCATATTCCCATTGGCATCGTACGTATACTGCGTGCCTGATGTGCAATTCGTCACCGTCGTGGTGCCAGTCGCACAGACCGCATGCGGGTGTGTCACACTGGTGGGGCCGCTCACCCCCGGATACGCATACTGGCCGATGGGTTGACCAGACACATTGGGCTGTGTGCTGTTCGTCAGATTGCCGAGTTCATTATATTGATAGGTGAACAAGGCGGCAGCCCCGCCCGTCCCATAGGGACCGGTGGCCTGGGTGAGTCGGTCGAGGTGGTCATAGACAAAGTGCTGGTCGCCGGCATTGCCCGCCACGGTGGCGTCCAGAAGATCCTGCACATTCCCGGCGTTATCATAGCTATAGGTCAGCGCTTGCAGCACCCCGGAGGCGGTCGTGATCGTGGCCACACCGGAGTACGCGCTGAGATGATTGGTACTATCGACGGCCCGGACGCGATAGTTATAAACGGTGTTTGTGGTCAGTCCGGTATTGGTCAGGGTCGTCACCGGGATGGTGGCAACGGGAACAAATGTGGTGCAGCTCGCGCCTTGGCACCGTTCAACCTGATACTGGATTAAGTCCGAATAGTCCGTCGATCGGGTCCACGTCAACATGACTTGCGTTTGGCTTTGTACCATAACGAGAAGTGCGCTGGGCGCAGTGGGATTCACGCTATCGGTGGCGACGGCCGTCGCACTGGCTGAGTAGGCGCCGAAATTGCCCGTGACATCGGTGGCGCGTACCCGATAGGTATAGGAGTTCCCATCCAGCAGGTGGTTGTTCATATTGCTATAGGTCAGCGTCGGGGGGGTGGTCCTGGCAATCTGCACAAAGTCACTGCAGCCGACGCCTCGACACCGTTCAATCCGGTAATCGGTAATCCCGCCGGAATCCGTGGCCGCCGTCCAACTGAGATCGATCCGCGCGCTGGGGACCGGCGTGGCCGTCAACGATCCTGGCGCGGTCGGCGGTGTTACATCGGCCGGCAGCGTCGTGGTCTTGGTGTAGATTGAAGAGTAGCCCCCGGCATTGCCCGCATAGTCCAGACATCGGACCCGATACCGATAGCTCGTGGCGGGGGTCAGCCCCGTATCCGAATACCTGGTGACCGTCGTCGCCGCGATCTCGACAAAATTCGTGCAGCCCGATCCTTGACACCGTTCGAGCCGATAGTTCCACAAGTAAGAGCCTTCAGTCGGCTGTTCCCACGTCAGGTCGATCTGGCTCGTGCTGACGATCATGATCCCCACACCCCCTTCAACGTTTGGGGGTGTGGTGTCCGTCGTCATGGCTGTAGCCGTAGGAGAATAGGCCCCAAGATTGCTCAACGCGTCATACGCCCGCACTCGGTAGGTATAGGGATTCCCTGTGGTTAACCCGGTGTTGCTAAAAGTAAGCACCCCCGCTGCCGTCGTCCCGACTTCAAGAAAGGCCGTACAGCCGACCCCCTGGCAACGTTCGACACGGTACCCCGTGACGGCCGCGTTGTCCGTACTGGCCGTCCAGCTTAAATCGATTTGGGTTGTGCTTATGACTGTGGTCGACAGTGATAACGGCACTGTCGGTGCAACGGTATCGGGGGAGTTGACTGTCTGAAGAGACTGCAATCTGGAGGTGGTTGGTTGGTATGTGCGAGTCGTGACAACTTGGTTTCCATAGGCCGTCGTACCAGGTTGACCTATGGCGTTAAAATTGGAATAGGTCACGTAGGTTGTTGCCCCTTCGGTGACCTTCTTCAGTTGTGGCCCATCGTAGGTATAGGTCACCGTCGTGACGGGCGTGGGCGGTGTGGTATTGGGGTTGGCGGGATAGCCCACGCTCGTAAGTCGGCCTAAGGCATCATAGACGCTGGTGGTGGTATAGGTGGTGCCATCCAGGGTTTTGGCACTCTGTTTAATCCTGCCCCGGCTGTCGTACTGGAACGAGACGCTCTGTGCCGCATCGGTCACCTGTTTCAAGCGCCCCTTGCCATTGTTCACTGCGACCGTGTCGTCATAGTTGTAGACGACATCCCCACTGCCCAGAGCCTTTTGGGTGGTGAAGTCCTTCTGCCGGCGGCGGTTCAGTTCGTCGTATTGGAACCAGAGTACTTGGCCTTTCGCGTCGGTTTGTTTGGACAAATTGCCGTTCTCATCGTAGACGTAGCTCCAATTACCCATATCAGGATCGTGCATCGTTAGTTTTCGACCCAGGGTATCGTAGGACATCGAACTGACGTTGCCCTTCGTATCAGTCACGGAGAGGAGATTGCCCATGGGACTGTAGGTGTAGTTCGTGGTGGCGTAGAGGGTACCGGTCGTGGTCGCGCAGTTGGCTTGTGTGCCGGTATATTCCTGAACGGTTATGAGCCGGCCCGAGGCGTCCTTCGTCTCGACCTTCTTATGCAGTCCAGGATCAATGGTTGTTGTAGTCCAGGCGTTGTAGCAGACTTGGCTGATAGTGTTGTCGGGATTCGTCGTCTTGATCGATCGGTTCAAGGCATCGTAGTCCATCGTTCGCCAATAGACGGTATCGCCAGTGAAGTATGGGAGGCTGGTTCGTCTGACTAAGCCACGTACGTCGTACTCGGTGTCTGTCAGAATCACTTTCAAGGCACCGCCGCCGTCAGCTGCGCTGGGCTGCTGCTCTTTCGTCGTGCGGCTTAACCCATCGAAAAAGGCTTTGCTTACGAGGCTCGCACTGAGTCCACCACCACTGATCGTACGCTGGACGTGTTGGGTCCCTACGACAAATGTGCCGCCGTAGTTATAGGCCATGGTGGTTACGAGTCCAGCGGGCGTGTCGGGCGTAGTGGTCGTGAAGATCCGGCCCAGCGCATCATAGGTGTAGGTGGTGGTTCGGAGATTCGGATCAGTCAGCGTGTACACCTGGCCGTAGAGACCCGTGTTCACCACCACGCCGTTCACTCCATAATAGACCGTCGTGGTCACATGCCCCAGGGCGTTGGTGCTCGTGAGTGGAAATGTGCTGGTGGCAGAATCATAGACGAGATTCGTCTTCTTGCCTCTCGGATCCCTGGTGCAGGTGAGATTCCCGTAGCTGTCATACTCCATGCCGCTGATCGGAGTGAGCCCGCCTTGATCGCGGTATTGCTCCACCTTCGTCACGTGGCCTTTAGTGGGGGTCTGATTGCCGACCGGGGTGGTACAGCTGCCAGCCCCATCATAGGAGTACTTCGTCTCCGTGAGTTTGCTGCCGCCGATGCCTTGCCCTGCATAGGTGGCCTGGGCTATCGGGAACGCCACCAACCAATTGGTCGTGTCGTAGATTCCGAACGATACTGCCGTGGTGGTGTCGTCGGTCGCGTTCGTATTGTTGTTCGTGAAATCCCCACGGTCATAGCTCAGCGTGACATTGCCGTAGGCATCATAGGTCACCGCTTGGCTTTGGGTTTGCTTGGCTAAGACGCCGTTCTTGTCATAGAATGTCGTGGTGACAATCGCGGGCGGGGTGAACCAAGGGGCTGCATTACCAGGATCTGGGAGATAGCTTGTGGTGGTCTCGACAACCGGCACATTTGAATTCGAGATTCTGACGCGATAGGGCAAACCTGCCGTATAGCCGTCGGCAACATTCGGATTATTCACATCGACCGCGACATCGTTGCCTTGGTGAAACCACGTTTCGGTTTTGGTCTGTTCACCGTTCGGACCAACAGGACCGGTCACGGTCGTTTTGTTCACACCCCGATAATCCCGCTCAGCAATGTGGTAGTAGGCACCGCTGTAGCTATACTGTGTCGAACTGCTCGTCCCAGTGCAGGCAGTCCCATTCCAATTGTTGCACGTGGTGATTTGCGTCACTCGGTTATAGCCACCGTTCGCCGAGGGGTCATAGGTGACCGTCGTCGCTCCGCCGAGACCGTTCGAAAGCGATGCGAGAACGTCCGTTGCGAGTGATGGCCCAGATGGCGCATAAGCAATCAGCCATCGCCCATTGCCATTGCTGGGTATCCACATATAATCCGTCTTGCCGTCGCCGTTGAAGTCTCCAAATCTCTGGTACAGGGCAGGGTAGCTGGTCCTGTTAGAGGCGCTACCGTCGAACAGGTTAGCCAGCGCGGGCTGGTTGTAATTCGGGGTGGTCAATCCCACCTCGGTCCCATAAGCAATCAGCCATCGCCCATCGCCATTCGCGGGAATCCACATGTAATCCGTCTTGCCATCGCCGTTAAAGTCTCCAAGTTGCTGGAATTCGGCAAAAGTCGCGTAGTTCAAGTAGAACCCATCGATCGGATTCGCGAGAGCAGGCGGGTCATAGTTTGGCACGATGAATCCCCCTGACGCGGCGCCATAGGCAATCAGCCATCGCCCATCACCATTGGCGGGGATCCACATGAAATCTGTCCGCCCGTCGCCGTTAAAGTCTCCAAGCTGCTGGGATAGGGGGCTACCAGCGTGGCTGACGTAGACACCATTAATCAGAGGGGGGAGAGCAGGGAAGTTGTAGTTTGGTATACTGAGCCCACCGCTCTGCAGGCCATATGCAATCAGCCACCGCCCATCGCCGTACGCGGGAATCCACATGTAATCTGTCCGCCCATCGCCATTGAAATCTCCAAACTTCTGGTACAGTCCAGGAAAAACCACATCCACGTCGGGACGGTTGTAATGAACACCATCGAACAGATTGGGGAGAGCAGGGAAATCGTAATTCGGTATGCTGAGCCCACCCCCTAGCAAGCCATAGGCAATCAGCCATCGGCCGTCACTGTTATCGGGGATCCACATGTAATCTGTCAGGCCGTCGCCGTTGAAGTCCCCAGTCTGCTCGTAGATGTTCGTGAAAAAATAGGATCGGCTGAGGTGGACGCCATCAAACTTATTGGGGAGCGCGGGGAAGTCGTAATTCGGTGTGCTGAGCCCACCCCCCTGCAGGCCATAGGCGATCAGCAACCGTCCATCGAATTCAGGCATCCACATGTAATCTGTCCGGCCATCGCCGTTGAAGTCTCCAAATTTTGTAGATTTGGCGGTCTGGTTAGTGCTGAAGTGGGTTTCATCGATCTTATTGGGGAGCGCGGGGAAGTCGTAGTTCGGTATGCTGAGCCCACCCCCCTGCAGGCCATAGGCAATCAGCCATCGGCCGTCACTGTTATCGGGGATCCACATGTAATCTGTCCGGCCGTCGCCGTTGAAGTCCCCCTTGAAGTTTCCAAGGAGGAAGAAGAGATTGCTTGACTCAGAAGCACGACTGACGTGGACACCGTCGAATAGATTCGCCATGGCAGGTACGTTGTAGTTAGGAATGGGAAGCTGGGTAGCGTGCTGCTGCCATCCCAGGCTGAGCAGAGGGTACTTCGTTGCCAGGGGCTCGTTCGTGATGGTGCCACTGGTATTGACTGCAGCATCCTTGCCGAATTGCTGCACTGTGGCCAAACGTGACGTGGTCGTGTTCGGGTTTTGTGTATAACCAAGCTTATAGGCCCTCACTAGAATGCCGTTCGCACTGATGGCAACCGTTTTCAGGCGAAACCGCGTCTTGACCCGATAGCCCGTATTGTACAAATCGGCTTGATCCTGGCGTAACCCATCATCCCGCCAAAATTTCACCGTCTTCGTGTGGGAGAGCACTGGTGCAGTCGGTGTAGCCCCGGTGCCATCGTTACCGCCGTAGCTGACTTGGTCCAGGTAGAGTTGATTGTTGTCACCGACATATGTTGCTGTGAGATAGTTTCCGTCCCGATCAGTTATTTTTTCGAGGCACCACTTATAGATCTTGGTCCCAGCCGCGGGATCATACATGCGTGTCGACGTCGTAGTGCCAAAGAGATATTTCACACCCTTCTTATCCGTCACCTCCCACCCGCCTGCGCCTCCGGAGAGTTTCTTGATCCGGAAAAATCCGACTTTCACTTTTTCGTGATAGAGTGTCGTGTCCGTCGTATCCTGCACAAGATCCGTTGACACGCCGTTGAGCCGCATCGTGTAGACCTTACCGGTTCGCTCTTCGGTTGTCGTCGGCGTATAGAGCACGCTCCATTTCGTTTGCCGCTCAATCGCCCCCAGTTCCAGCTGCCATCCCACTCCGGTCCAGCTACTCTCGCTATTGCTGGCATAGGTGAATGCGAGATTTGGCTGCATGCCGTTGCGGCCCGGGGGCACCTCAATCGGAATACTGCCGGTCAGTGTCCCGGTGAAAAGATCCGGTTGCACCGACGCGCTGATGCTGGGCAGCGGAATCGCACTGTCGGTATCCTTAGCGAAGATCGAGCTGACAGGCAGCAAGCTTGCAAGTGGGAGTGCGAGCAGAAGAGCATGAATGAGGCGGCTCAACATGGCCGAATTCCTTTCACTCGTTCGTAAACCGTGACGCGCAAGTAGCAAGAGCTGAGAGATCATGGCGCGTGGTGTTTCTATCGCATGTTGTGTTCATCGGATCGTGCGTTCCAACCAAACAACGCGATCGACCAGCTAGATCACGGAAACCATTTCGACGAGACGCCGCGGAGTCTAGGCTGTTTAAGGAAATTGGCAATACTCTCTTTCGTGGTGGGGGGTCAGCTCGGTTAAGAGGAAGTACTGAGCAACAAGAACAGGCCCAGCGCCTTTGTCCATCACGGATCTTGCCGTTTTTGCCACCCCCCACGTTCGAGGGTCCCCCCACGAACGAGAGTCTTGCGATCTTGGTCGTAGGCCTCTACAACTCTGACTCAAAAAACATGTTCCTCGTGATCTATCAGAGGAAGAGAGATGACCTCATCAGAAAGATTGACGACAGGACTGATCGATCGTGGTCTGTTGGCGCCTGATCAAGTGCCGCGATTGCATGAGCAGACACAGGCGATGCCTTGATCGTCGGACGAGCCTTGGTCCTACCGACGTCGCAATAGCCCTAACTAACGGACAGTCACCATGCCGACAGTGATACGCCAGACAGCCCTCGCCGATATCCTCATCCGCCGCGGGCTCCTCACGGCTGAGCAATTCGATACGTATCGGGCTGAGGCGCAGGGCTCCGAGCGGCGGTTGCGCGCCGCGCTGACGCGCGACCAGGTGCTGTCCGAGACGGCTTGGGCGGAAGTGTTGGCGGAACAGTACGGGCTGCCGTTCGAATCGCTCGATGGCTATCGGGTCGAGTTCGAGCGGTTCGTGGCGATTCCAGTCGAGGCGATGCGCCAGTTCGGGTTTGTGCCGGTCGATGAGCGGGAGGGCATCCTGGTCGTGGCGGTGGCGGACCCGCAGGATCTGCGTCTGCTCGATCACATCGACCGGATCGTGGGCCGCGATTTCCAGGTGGTGGTGGCGCCCAAGAGCGCGATTGTCGATGCGCTGCAAGCCAGCGAGCGGAATGCGCAGATGGTAGCGCGGGTGCGGGATGAGTTTCGCCCGCTGCTCGTTCGTGAGAACGAGCAGGGCGAGGAGGTGCTGTCCGCCGATAAGATTCACAAGGACCAGAGTCCGGTCGTGCAGCTCGTCGACACGATTATCCTCAATGCGTTGC
>ERZ1292633.5733-Hain-H41-02um-R1-5733-length-11099-cov-22_pt1 | contig 11099 bp, 5 predicted proteins | sample MGYA00564406_ERZ1292633 | MGnify/ENA primary metagenome ERZ1292633 (study PRJEB36523, sample SAMEA6512639) | groundwater metagenome | collected 2019-01-08 | study: AquaDiva: Metagenomics assemblies of 32 groundwater samples
TCTTTATCTGGTTTTCCCAAACACTTGACGCAATTTCCATTATGGTTGTTTTTCCTAAAGAAGTTTCTCCCCAAAAATGAATTAAAAAACTAGAACAATCCATGATAGACAATAAAGGAGCTGATAAACTAGCGTATATTGCAAAGGCTATTTTTGGGTTTTTCATTAAGGGCTTTATGTTCTTTATCCATTCTTCTTTAGAACCATTTATATCTAATGATTTTGTAAATTTTTCAAAACCAAGCTCAGGAGAAAAAGATATATTATTTTCTGCAACATCTAAACCTAAAATATTCTTACCTAATCCAAAAATATTTTTTTTATTTATTTTTTTCCAGCCGTTATTATTTGTAAGATAAAGTGTTTTTATAATGCTCATATTAGCTATTTCAAAAGCGTTTAGATACTCAACCATTTTTTTTGCATTTCCAGTATGAACAGGAAAGCCCGAATTACAAAGAAGAGTTATTTTTTTTGCATCACACATAACCTCTCTTTCAACTTTTTCTTTTTTCCATTCTCCATTTCTTTTAAAAGCCAACATAACACTTATTACGTTTTCATCTGTGTTAATGGCTTGTTCTGTTATCAAAATTGGCATTGGAGATACAGGATCTATTTTTTCATCTCTTATTGTAATTGTTATTTTATCTATGCCTTCTTCTCTGATTTGATAATCATTTGGTGTTATAAATTCGTATTCGTCTATTGCATCTAAATGATATTCTAATTTATCTTCTTCTTTTGGTTCATAAACTATTTTTTCTAAATTAAGCAAATCTTTTAAAGAATAACCATCATTAAAAAAATCTGAAACATCATATTTTTCTTTTTTGTCTTCAGGAAAAGAGTATATTTCAATTGTTTTATTTGTTTTTGATAATTCTTTGGCTAATCTTATAGCTCCTTTTTTTCCTGCATCATCTTTATCATAAAATATTTTGAATGCTTCAATATCAAGAAAACTATTTAATCTATCTAAATCTTTTGGGAAACTTCCCTCACCAGTTGAACTAGTTACAACTTTATACTCGTTTAAATTCGATTCTAGGATTTTTTGAGTTAAATATATACAATCATACTCACCTGCGGTAAAGATTAAAAATTTAACCCCTTGTAGTTCGTAATTTGGAAATAATTTTGATTGTGTATCAGTTCCCTCAAAAAACATTCTTTTAGTTTCTGGGTTAATTCCTTTATAACCAGTTATTTTGTCTTCTCTCTTTTGAGGAAAAAGAATAAAATCATTTTTTACTTTCAAACCAAAAAGCTTTGCAGTTTCTTTTTTAATTCCTCTCTTTGATAAATAATTTAGATGCTTCTCTTTAAGTTCTTCTAATATTCTTTTACCTTTTTTCTTCTCATAAGCTACATTACAGATACTTGAGGCTTTTATAAGTGCTTCTTCAAAGTTGATATTTTCAATTTTTTCTATAAAAGAAATTTGATCACCATTTCCGCATCCAGTAAAACATTTCCACCCTGTATCTGTTATTGAAAAGCTTGGGTTTTTATCTTCATGGAAAGGGCAATGATATGTTTTTGCCGTATTTCCCTTTTTTACATTGTATATTTCTAATAAATTTTCTAAACTTAATCGTCTTTTTATTTCTTGGATAATTTCTTTTTTATCCGCTTTATTGTCTTGTTCCATAATCCTAAACCTTTTCATCAAAAAATATTAATTTATTTTTTGCTTAAAAACATCGGATAGCTCTTTAAAATGTTTAGTAACAGTCTTGAAATTCAGTATATTTTTTGCTAATATACTATTATTAAGTTTTCAAGACTGCCCATTTTAAAGAGCTAATATTTTTTTGCAAATCAATTATAACTCAACTGGACAGTCTTTAAAACTCTTAAATACAAAATTTCTAAAAATCCTTTATTCATCAACTTAACCTCTTTCAATTCAAAAAAATTAAACATAAAAAAAAGTGCCGAGGGCTAACTCAGCACTATATTTTTTGATTAGGTTTGAACAGGATAAGATTTATGAGTTGTAGGATTTCCTACTGGTCCTATTAATCCAGATTGAAAATTATCGTTAAAAATAATTTGTCCATCTTTTTCGAGAACTAAATGAGCAGTTGCAAACCATCCCCAATTATCACCAGTAACACAAGCATTTATGATAGGTAGTTTTCCTGCATCAGGAATTAACTCTATCAAGCCCCAACTAGTGAACTTTCCAATATCATCTGATATTAATTGAATCTCGTTTTTTGTTGAAAAAAAAGATTTTACATTATCAGATGGGTCTTTGTAATGTTTCCCAAAAGAAGCATTTTCCAAAGTAAGATCTAATCTACCGTTTGTTATAAAAAGAATTTTGTGCATATTTTTTTCCCCTTCTAATTTGATTCTGTTGGCGATGCGGTCGGAGTTGGTAAAGCACTGGGTGAAATAGTTGGTGTTTCCGAAGGTTCAACAGAAGAAGAAGGAGAAGGAGAAGGAGAGGTAGAAGCTGTTGGAGTTCTATCTGGAACACTTACACTTAAAACATTTACCAGTAAAACAGAAGAATTATTTTTTGAAATAGAATCTCTTTCTTTGCATCTGTTACAATTAATGTTTGTTGGTAAAAAGTCGTTTCCTGCATTCATTTGACAAGCTCCCAAGCCTACAAATAAAATAGAAAATAGTTTGATTTTTTTTGACATAATCTTTAAGCCCTTTAAATTAATTTTGTTTACATTGCTTAATCTTTTTTTTGCCTCTAAAAAATATAAAACAAAGTAAAACTACATAAAACATAAAAAATTAATGAAATTGAAAGTAGTGAGTAAAGAAAAAGTTTCTTTATTTGGTCTAAATTAATCTAAAATGATATTAAAATAATCTAAAATAAACAAATCAACTTTTTCAAATATTTAAGCCAACATCTTTTCGAGTTCTGCAATTTTATCTTGAATCATTTTCTTTTTTTCATCAGAAAAATTGTTAAACTCTTTCATAGCTTTATTAGCTTTTTTTAAAGGAGATTCTTCTCTATCTTCTCCAGTAAGTTTTTTTACAGATGCTTTTAATTCATCTTTGCTAATTTCAAAGCTTATAAAAAGATTTAAAAGTTCTTGCATTTTTTCCTCTTCTTTTATTTTGTTAAGCATTACAGCATAAGAGTATAAAAGTTTTCTTTCTTGCATTGATTTTATAATATCAGGATGAAAATTAAGCACTTTTAGTTTATTAGTAATACTTTTCAATGAATACTTATCAGTTTTTTCAATGTTGTATTCTAAAACCTTTTGAAATTTTTTATCATCTATAGAAAAAGATTTGATTTTACCTGATTCCATATTTTTGATTTTGTTTAAAAAGTTTCTTACTTCATCATCTGAAGTATTGGTGCTAACTGCTAGGAAATGTATCAAAGAAACGATTAAATCATAATCATTTAGGTTTTGTCTTTGAGCGTTTTCTGTAATCATTATGAGCATTTTTGATTCTTCGTCTAATTCCTCTAAAACGATTGCATCAATTTGTGTCCATACTAGCTTATAGAATGCTCTAAGTCTTCTTAAACCAGAAATAAGCTCATAATCTCCATTAGCTTTTTTTTCTAACAAAATAGGGCTTAATTGTCCTACTTCTGAAATGTTTTTTGCTAACTTTTCAATGGTTTCTTCATCAACATCTGTTCTGTCGTGATAATTTGGAATAACAATTGAACCTGTTCCAACTTTTTGGAGAGTTCCTTTTTGTAAAATGTCGTAAATTTTACTCATAAATAGCCCTTTATTTTATAAAAATGATATAAAACATTAAATTTATATTTTTTTTGATTTTTTACTATCTAAAAGATGATATAGACTTAGTTTTATAGTATCTATTATAGCACAGAATTTGCCTAAATTTCTATCTATATTTTAAAGTCTTAGTAATTGTTTACAAAATAAAAAAAGCCTGTAAATAAAGGATTTGAGTTAATAGAAATGTTTCTATTAGTTTTCATTTTTTCAGTAAAAATATTATTGATTTTCAATTTTAAAATAGTTTCTTTTTTTCTATGTTATATTTTCTCCCAATATGGAGATACAGCAAATATTGAACTATAAAAATAAAAACCTAGTATTTACAATGCTTTCAGCTAAGGAAATCGTTTACCTTAGTTTTTCTAAAAAATACCTAATTTTTACCCTCTAAAAAAACAACCCTTGTCAATAGGACGTTTGAGTTACCCGAAACGTTTAGGGTAACTTTTCATTTGTTGGCTGAAATAATTTTGATTTTCAATTTTAAAATAGATTTTCATTTTTCATTTTAGAATAAAAAAAGAAACAAAAAAACATTTATTTTTCCACTTGACACTATTTTACTGCATGTGTTTAGAATTTCTAATAGTTATTGTTATCTTTTGGTGTTTTTCATGTCTATTCAGTCTTTTATTTCATCTTCTAGCGTTACTTTTGCACATTGTTCAGTTTGTGGTCATTTTTTACCTGTTTTTCATCAGGTTTCTTTACCTTCTGGTCGTGTGTTGGTTCGTTACTGTTCCACTTGTTTCAGCTAGTTTTTTCTGCCCTTTCTTGGGGCTTTTTTTTGAAAAAATAACTTATTCATTTAAAAAAGCTAATTTTAGATAAAAATAACTAAAAAATATATTTATTTTATCACTTGACACTATTTTACTGTGTGTGTTTAAAATTTCTAATAACTACATTATTATTGTTTTTTTCGGGGGTTTTCATGCGTGGGGTCTGTTGCACAAACCCGCATAAATTCCCAACATAATTCTCTAAGTTAGTATTTACAAGCTTTTTAAGCTATAGTATTTTAGAATTTGATATAAAAACGAAGGTTTATTTTTTTAATTATTTAATATATTAATGATTGATTATTCTATTCAAAATATAATCAAAATACCATATTTTCAGGTTTTATTATAAAATTATAAATATATTTTATTTCACAATGTAACATCTTGGGAATTTATGCGGGTTTGTGCAACAGACCCCTGCGTGTTTCCATTACTGGTTCTCGTTCTCTTTCAGTTTCACATTCTGACATCCAGCAGTTTTTGCCAGTTGGCACTACTTCCATCGTTTCTGGTGGTGCTATTGGTGTTGACACAGTGGCTTCTTCATTCGCTCACGCTCATGGCTTGGGCTTGGTTGTCATTCGTCCTTCTTACTCTCATCCGTCTGACAAGTTAGCTCCATTGCTTCGCAACACTACCATCGTTTCACAGTCTGACTATTGCCTTTTCTTCTGGGACGGTGCATCTCGTGGCACAGCACACACCATCTCTGAGGCTCGTCGTTTGGGTCGCTCTGGGTGTGTTGTTGTTCGTGGGCTTGTTTCTCATTCTTTTTCTTTTTAGTGTCTGCCCTTCGGGGCTTTTTTTTATCAATATTGTTTTATTTATAAAATAAAATATATATTCCATGCAGAATTATATAGTCCAATAAAAATGTCCAAAATTAAATTTTTTATTTTAGATAAAGAAGGTAAAAAATCATTATCTTTAGCAATAACACTAATAAAATAAAAACCATGATAAGATTTTTTTTGAGTAAATCTTAATCATGGTAATCTTATTTAATCTAATAAATCCTGTTCAAGATTAATCAAAACAATATAAGCAACTTTCTATTGTATAAGAACATGTACTCTCATCTTCAGTTTCAGATTCATATATTGTTTCATCTGAATTTGAAACTACAACAATCGCAGTTGTAAAATCTTTATTTACTCCAATAAAAGGATATAATCTATCTGATTTTAATTTTACTATTCCATCTTTATCAACTTCATTTTTTTTTATTCTACTTTCCGATATTTTTTCTGTATTTAAATTAATTTTTGCATCTTCTAAATCTAAATATTGTGGTAATTTTATTGGTATTTTAGTATTTGAACCAGTATCTGGATTTTCAATTTCATCTAAAAAAACAACAGACGCTTTTGTATTTTTTCCACAATTCCCTTCCTTTGGTGCAACTATTTTTATTCCTAATGTTGGATTTTTTGTATATTCATCTGACTTTACTTTTATTTTAAAATATCTTGATGAATTATTATATAAATCAAAATCTTTTTTTGATTTTTGTATTTTTGAATTAAGTTCATCTAAATTTTCAGGTGATATATATTCTTTTGGTTCATAATCACTATCAAAAAATCTATCTCTAATATAGCTATGAACAGCATAATCTTGATAATGTTTTATTATTTTAGCTCTATTTATTATTACATCTATTTGATACTTATCAGTTCCTAAATTAGGATATAATTCTGATTTTTTATCTTCAGTCAATTCTGATTTTGTGTTAGGATGAGATAGAAATGTAAAAAAGTTAGTTCTATTATAATTATTACTATTTTTTAGTTCATTTCCCTTGCCACTACCATATTTTATTGGTAAATCTAATCTTTTTTTAATTGAAGATATAGGTTTTTTCTCATTTAATAAAACAATACTTTTATCTAATCTTACAATATATTGATCTTTATCTTTTTTGGAATCAGTTAATTTTTTACCATATTCATTAAAAGTTTTTGCACCCATATACATTGCAGAACTTTCTCTTATCCAAATATATTTATTCATCTCTTCTTCTGTATTATTGGCATATTGAAAAACATGCCACATTTCATGTTCTTCACCAAAACGACCTTTATCATCATCTAAATTTATTTCAATACTAGATTTTCCTTCTTCATAAGATGTTTGCCCACCGAAACCAACACCAAGGTTATTCATATAAATGGGTATTACATTTATTATGCCATTCTTTTTATCATTCCACTTCGATTTAGGATCTAATTCAGTTAATTGATTATAGTAAACATAAGCAGAATTAAGTCTATTTGTTATACTTAATTTTTCATCTTTTTCAAGCGTATCTCTACTTAGAAATTTTAAAACTATATTATTTGTATTATTTGATTGTATATTGAATGATTCATCTGGTATAAATTGAGTTGCACCACTATCAGGTTTTATAGTTGCTCTCATAAATTTTGCAAAATAAGAAAATGTATCTATCTTAAAAGGATAATCATCTTTCCAATCTTTAAGCTTTGGAACTATAGCAGGGTTTATATTTTCATAACGCCAATTTTTTTTGTTTATACTAGTTCTTCCTTCAAGAATCAACCAAGGATTATTATTTCCCAATCTTGCTTTATCTGTTTCTGTATAAAAATCTGCTGGTTTATTTAACTTCAAACCAAAAGGTTCTACTTTCATTATTGGTGATAAAAAATCTAGAAAAAAAGAATAATGAGTTCCTATAATTTCAGGTCTATAACCTGATAATTCTTGCCTTAAAACAATAGTAGTATCAATATTTAAAGCACCTTGTGGTATTTCTATTTTACCAACACCAGTTAATGAAACACTTCCACCTTTTACACCTACTTTTCCAATTCCATCTGGGTATTCATAAGTATTTGATTTATAAAATCTCATACTCATATCTTTTACACCTTGATTTTTAAAATTTAATACATATTTTGTTCCATCTGGGCTTTTCCAATCTTCAGGAATATTTAATGGTTTTTTCCCTATTTTATACCAAATTCTTTCTTTACCTTCTCTATCTTCGCAATAATCTCTATCATTTTCATATCTTTCATCTTTGTCATAGTCATCTTTCTCTTCTTCCCTTTTCTTATTTTTGATTTTAACTGATTCATATTTCATTTCTTGTTTGACATAATATAATTCATCACTTAATGTTATTTTTGTATTATTATCATTTCTATGAGGGTTTAAGATTTTTATATAACTTTCTACTGCATTTTCTGGTACTTCTATACTAGCTACTCCATCTGTTGCGTCATTATCTGTTATTTTAAACTTATTTCCCTTCATTATATTTATTTTAAAAATTCCATTCTTTGGTACTTTTATACTTTTTATTCCTAATTTACCTTTTACCTCTGTTCTAAATAAAATCTTAAAAAATCTTGATTCTGGTAAATCATCTGTTTGTTCTAGTTTTTTTAAGGGTACTTTTGATTCAAAATTCAATAATTGCTCAAGATTATTTGTATTACTATCGCTAATTTTAAAATCTGCTTTTACTATTGGTATTTTATAATTTGACTCATTACTTACATTTTCTTGAGTAACGCTACAAGATGGAATAAATATTGATGTAAATAATCCTATTGATATTTTTTTTAATTTATTTTTCATTTTTTTATCCTCTTATTGTTGTGGAACAATACAATTAAAATCTTTTATTTTATTATTTGAACGATCTTTTATTTCTAAGTTTTCGCTTAAAATCTTTAATTTAGTATATGCAGAACTTTCCATTATTAATGCTTGTTCTATTTCATCTTTTGTTGCTTGTATTGAAAATCCTTTGGGAACAGTTACTTTTAATCTATTGATATTTGTAATATCTCGTTCTATTTTTATTTTATTAATACCACCATTATCAGCAGAAGAAAATTCTCCTATAGGAAGTTTACTAGGATCAACATCTGATGTAACCCCATTTATTGTTGGATCTTCAACTCTTAGGTAAAAAACATTTTCAGTACTTGATATTGTATAGTTTTTTTGTTCTAATTCTAATATTAGTTTAGGAGGAGTATTATCTATTCTTACTGAAGCATCTGATATTTTTTCTCCTGATTTTAATTTAATAGAATATGTACCATCACTTTGCCCTGAACCATCCCAATTTATCTTAGCATCTCCTAATCCTTTTGATTCATATACAGGTTCATTATCAGTTGTTTTTGATATTATCATTTCCCAGTTACATTTTGGTGCATTTATTTCTATCTTTGCAAAACCACCTTCTTTTGCAGAAAAAATACCAAGAGTATTCGCTGTTGATACATTTAGTTTTATATCTTCGCATCTTTCAGATATTAACAACTCTTGAGAATTTCCAGCATTATCTTCGACATATAATTTTAAGCGTCCAGATTTTCTAAAAGAACCCTCTAAATCTGATGGAGAATCACTAGAAGTTATTTCGGCTGTTATATCATAAGATCCATTGGCTAATTTTGTTTTTTCAATATTTGATATTGTTGCATTTGGTATGTCTAATTCAAGATTAATTCTATCTAAATTTATACCTGATTTAACAGAATTAACTTCTTTATCATTTACATTAATTTTAAAGATTGTTTTAGTTCCTTGTTTAAATATAGAATAATTTTTATCTATTTCAGGCTTAGTATTATCTATCTTTACATCTTTATTAATAAGGAGGTCTCGTCTTAGTGAAGAACTCAATTCAAAATGATAATCACCATCAATTGTATTTTTACCTATTATTGTTGATAGCTCTGATAAAGATTTATCTCCTTTTCCTGTTCCAATCCAACCTGATTGGCTATACCTTAATTTAATCTCCCAATTTTCATCTGTTTTAGCTGAAACACCTAATGCTATTGATTTTCCTTCTACTACAGTAGAAAATATAATTGGAGAAACTGTTAAGTCTAATTCTTTATTCTCATCAGGATTTCCACCACCACCATTTCCTCCATCTCCATTACCACCATCGTCTATTTGAAACGGTTTACAAACTAATTTAGAAAATCTACAATCATAATAAGGTTGAAGATATCCATTAGAGGAATAGATAGGGGAATAAACATAAGAATCATAATCGCTATATGTATTTTCAGGACATCCATTTGCCTCTATTAACTGATTGTTACTACTAAAATCTAGTAATTGAGGACAATGCCCCTCTTGAGTTAAAGTTGCACTTCCCATATCTATTACATCTGTTTTTATTCTAAAATTATATTCTAATTTTGTTTTACTCAAGTTTCCTGTTTCTTTTATTATAGGATTACATGATAAAATAGTTATTAATGATAACATCCCTGTTTTTATTAATAATTTTGATTTTCTTTTATTTATAAAACCTAAATATGATTTTAATTCACTTTTTTCTATAACTTTTATTATTTCTTCTGATTTTTCATAACATTCTCTTGCTTTAGAATATTTTTTTATTAAAAAATATTCATCACCTAAATGTTTATAATAATATGATTTATCTGATATAGACAAATTATCATTTTTTAATTCTTCTTCTAATACTATTATATAATTTTTTGATTGTTTTTCTAATTCCTCATAACTAAAACCATTATTATGTATTACTTCTATTTCGGTTATATTTTTTTCTTTTAATAAACTTTTTATATCTAATACTTCATGTATTTTATTTTTATACTTTAATCCAATATTATTTCTAAATAAAAAAGTTTTTATTTGTTCTTTAAATGGGTTATGTTTATTAGTATGAATCATTTTAAATTTGTAAATATCTATATTTTCATTAGTTTTTATTAATGTTGATAACATATTTTTTGACTTTTCTGTTATTTTTTGATCCGCATCTATACTTAAAATCCAATCTCCATCTGCATAAGAAATACATTCATTTCTAGCAATTGAAAAATCATATTTCCACTTTGTTTCAAATAGTTTAACTTTATTAAATGATTTAGCTATTTCTTTTGTTTTATCAGTTGAACCAGTATCTAATACTATTATCTCATCGACTATTTCATAAATAGATTTTATACAATCTTCTATATTATCTTCTTCATTTCTGGCTATCAAACAAGCACTTACTCGTTTATTTTTAATCATAAAACACACCCCAATACTATGATATTACATTATTTAAAATGTCTAATAACATTTTTATATCTGCAATATTTCATATACATTTTCTAAAAACAATTTTATTATAACAGAAAAATCATATTTTATTTATTTTTCAGACATAAAAAAACCAAGTGTTAACCTGGCTTTTGGAGTTATTATTTATCCTTCTGCGTAAATAGGGTCATTCCCTTATCGAATCATCTTTTTTATGAATAAAAAGCTCACTCCTTTGATTCTTTGCTATTTTTATAACTATTTCTATTTAAGGATTTTAAGTTATTGATTATTGATAATTTTGATTATTTCTAACTGATTTTCATATATTTACTAACTTTTAGCTATCTAAACTCCCATTTAATACAATTATATTTTAATAAAAAAAGTAATATTTTAACTTGTTTGAATAAAAATTAAAAAAATAATGATAATAATTCAAAAAACGAATTTGTTAGTAAATTTAAATTCAACATGCTTTAAACATTGATGAATA
>ERZ1292633.5735-Hain-H41-02um-R1-5735-length-11097-cov-5_pt1 | contig 11097 bp, 7 predicted proteins | sample MGYA00564406_ERZ1292633 | MGnify/ENA primary metagenome ERZ1292633 (study PRJEB36523, sample SAMEA6512639) | groundwater metagenome | collected 2019-01-08 | study: AquaDiva: Metagenomics assemblies of 32 groundwater samples
ATTTTGCTCTAGTTGACGCATCTCTAACTTGCGATTTCCAGCGGCCGTCCTCTTTGAAATAGTAAAGATCGCTTCCGTGGGTCATAATGAGGTAGGGAATTCGATAAAGATTTGAAAGTTGGCGGGCGATGGGGGGAAGAAAAGCGGTGTGAAAACAATGAATAACATCAGGTCTAAATCTTTCAATTGCTTTAGCACTTTTGAGTAAATAATAATTATAAGTTTGGATCATTTCTTGGGCCGAAAATTTGGAATATTTTTTTGCCATCGGCAACTCTGGATTACCGACGAACACACCGGTTATTGGAGGTTTGAGTCGAAAAACTTTAGCCTGTTTTAAAACCCGGGAGTCTGGGGCGACGATAGCTGCCTTAAAATCATCATGATATTTATCTTTCAAACTGGAGATAAGACGACGGAGCCAATTGCCCGACCCATTGCCCCAAAGCGGAAACATGTAGAGATAAAGGACTTTCATAATTGTTGATTATTATAGCATTTTAAAGTCTAATTTCATCTGAGCAAATATTTTTGGAAAAATTTCCGTTTCCAATAGTTTTTTTTCATCCACAGAAAAGTTTTGTAGAGTATAAGTTTCTCCCGGAATCTTTCTGTCAGGTAGACGATTATCAACACCAATTCGTATCCTCCAAAAATCTTTAGTTTTGAGATGTTGTTCGATTGATTCGAGACCGTTGTGAAGTTGGGGGCCGGAAGCGAACTGAATGTGAAATTTGCCCAGGGGAATATCCAAGTCATCATGAATTATTATTAAATTTTTAGTTTCTAATTTCAAATTTCTAATAAATTTATTAACGAATATACCAGATACATTCATAAAGCAATCGGTTTTTAAGATCTTAACTTTTGTCCGCCAGCTGGCGGATTGATTTTCAAGAAGATATTCCGCAAACATATGTCCGACGTTATGGCGATTGTTCTTATATTTAATTCCAGGATTACCGAGGCCGACGATTAAGATCATAGGGAAATTATAATGTATTTTTGTTATATTTATAATTAATCTATGTCAAACTACATTCCTGATTTTTCAAAAACGCATTGGATGGTCAGTAATCCCTCCCGGACTACTCGTACCGGCATGGATGGTAAACCATTTCGTTGTCCGTTTTGTCCCGGCAACGAAGCCGATACGCCTCCAGAAGTTTTCAGGATAGGGGAAGGGGAGGCGGATAAAGAGGGGTGGAAAATCCGCGTTGTTCCAAACAAATTTAACATAACTGAAATTCATGAAGTGATCATTCATTCACCCGATCATAATAAAAATGTCGAAGATCTTTCACTTGACCAGATCGAAAATATTATTAAAACTTATATCAACAGATTTAATTTTTTAAAAGGAAAAGGCAAGGTTTTTATTTTTTCCAATCAAAGTTTAGTCAGTGGGGCTTCACTGGTGCACTCTCATTCACAAATTTCCGTTGTTCCCAACGAAATTCCCACTAATACTATAAGTTCGCAACCAGTTGTTAACATAGTTGAACAAAATAGCAACTTTGTCTCTTATTGTCCAGAATATTCAGAGTGGAGTTATGAAGTATGGATTAAGGCTTTAGGTCAAAATAAATTTGAAAACCTAAACGACAGCGAAATTAAAAGTTTAGCTGTTATTTTGCAGTCAATGATTAAAAAATTAAAAAAAATTCATGATGGAAATCCTCATTATTCTAAAAAACCATTCGGGTATAATTTTTATATTTCCGTAAATGATCCTTGGTATTTGAGAATCATTCCTCGTTTCATGGAGCGGGCAGGGTTTGAATTATCTACGGGGATTATGGTTAATTCTGTTGAAGCGAAAAAAGCGAGTGAGGAATTAAAAAAAATTTTATGAAACCAACAACTCAAGATTATATTCAGGCAGAAGAACTAAGGCAGTTTATTGAGAAAGAAGTCCTAAAAATCATTGAAAAACTATTAGAAAAACCAGACGCAGTAAAAGAAAATATTCAACAAATTGCCAGAGTATCCTTAGAATTAATCAGACCGGGAATGAGAATAGATGAACTTTATCAAAATGCTGTTAAACTGGATGATAACCATTCGGAACTTGGACCGATCGTTGTTTTAATTATGAGAGAATATGAGAAAAAATACGCTAAAAAAGCTTTAACCCAAGTAAGTCAATTAATTAAAGCTAAGCAGTATGACGAGGCACAAAGTGTTGTCAAAAAAATATTAACATATAAAATCACTAATTAAATTAATAGTTTACAAAATAAAATATTATGGGTGGAACACCAGTAGTAGTTGATGTGCCACGACCAAGAATTGAAACGCAAACAAAAACACCGCCAAAAACAGAAGCCCCTCAATCAAAAGATGGGAAAAAAGCTGTTGAGCAATTTGCCAAAATGGTAGAAGTAGCTATCGTCGACAAAAATAAAACTACTGAAGCTTTGGCTGGAATAGCTGGCTGGAGAATAATGGCAAAAATTGACCCAGAAATAACAAAACTGTTTTCACAAGTGAGTACGCTACTGAAAGATGGAAAAATTTCTAATGAAAAAGCAGAAGATTATTTTAAAAGGATGGGTGATATTAGTAAGTCGGGGATAGCGGCTCAATCAGAACAAAATAGGTTTGCCCCATCTTTACAAAATTTAAATGAAGTCGTTGGGGCAGAAGTAAAATCAGGGACTATCGGCCCTTTTATGAGGGATCTGAACTATCATTATATTAAGTATGATATCAAAAGACTAGAAGGGAATGATGATCCTAATGCAAAATCAGAACACGAACAATTAAAAGGCGATTTGATAGAGTCAGAAAAAGAGAGGGGAGATCTGAAGCCGGAAAATGACGAAATTGTCAAATTTTCTTTAGCATTAAGAGGAGAAAAAAAACTGCCAGAAAAATTTAAGGATAGTCCACTTGAGGCAATAGATGATTTTTTCCAGCATAAATTAAAAAATATTGTCAAAAATGAAAAAACTAGGGTGCAAATGGCGCAAAGATTAGGAGTGACACCTGATGATTTGACTAATCTGGTAGCAGTCTATGAAAATGGAAACCTAATAGATAGACAGATGAACGCTCTTGACAATGAAATAAACCCAAAAGGGCAAAATAAAGCTGCGATGGTAGGAGGTATATTTGGCCTATTTCTAGCTCTACAAGCGTATCTATCCTTCAAACAAGAATCCCAAGCCGGACCTCAACAAGGCTGACTTTAAATAGCTGGTGTTGGAGGCGGAGGCAACGGGACAAAGAACTGTTCTCTGTATTTCTTTTTCTCATCTTCATTTTCCGCTGGAATGGCCTCATATCCACGCGCTAAAACTAAAGCACTTTCTAATTGTTTATAGGTTTCCTTTGTTGCACCCTTTAGACCGATTATTTTTAGACCCCTTATTGGACCACGGAATATCCATTCCTGACCCTTAGGAATACTTAATATTACATTCAATTCATCCTGAATATCTCGAATTGAAACGTTGTTCGTATCTATTTTTTCAATTAATTCATTGACATAGACCCCTTCATATGAGTCGACATTAGTTATGGCAAGACTTTCAGCCGGAGTTCTCGCTAAGAACGTTGTTAGTTCTTGTTGAGCTCGTTGTTCCGCTTCTATAGCCGCTGATTGGACCGCTCCCTGATCCTCTTGTTCTCTTCTTTCATTCATTTGGATAGCTTCATCTGTAGCTCCTCGTTTGTCAAAAGCTTCATTTACAACATCTGCCTCATCCCTCATAGCTGAAATATCGGCGGCTTTTTTATCCATCCCTTGTTCAAGTACGGTACCAGCTTTTTCATCCTTAACTTCCGCAGCTCCTTTAATAAGTTCATTTTTGTATGTCTCAAAATCATATTTTTGTTCAGTAATTGTTCGGTCAAAAAGCAGTTTCAGACCTTTAGCTCCCATATTGACAGCTTCAGGTGTGCCAATTTTCACTTTAGTTGGAGCATCAGCATCCTTAAGATTTCTGAGACTTCCTTTCCCCTTTAACATAGATCTCTCCGTGTCATAAGTTTTTAGGAAGAATGTTTTTAATAAATCCTGCTGTTCTTGAGATAAATTGGGAGTATTATTTTGAAAACCTTCGTCTTTAATAAATAAAATAAAAGAGTTTGATAATTTATTTCTGACATCCACTTCTACAATGTCTTCACTTAATAAATTTTGTCGGGCTTCCTCTCTTAATGACTCAACCGTCATTTCAATTGGAAAAGCCATCGTTATTTGTTGTAGTTTAACAGGGTCCAATCCGGTCACTTCAGCGGTAATTTGAGCCAAAGAAGCTCTGTTTGCCTCAAACATAGTCATATCTTGTGTTTCCTTGAAGTTGGCGCTCTCCTTAATTGTTTTGGCCATGGTCATAATATCATTCTGGTCCTGACGAGTAAAGCCAAATTCCGTAAAAGCTTTTCCATCGTCTTGAAAATCTTGGGATCCATAGACGTTCAGTAAGGCCGCATAGGCTTTTTGCTTGGTGCGGGTAATGGCATGACGCAAATCTTCAGCCTGACCAACATCTTTTGTTTGAGCAATTTGAGACTCAATTCGAGCAATGGTCAGATGAAATTCCGGTGGCATCATAGCGTTGGTCATCGCCTGAGCGACACGCATATCAACAAGTGCTGAATATTCTGGAGCTCCTACTTTTTCAACAACCCTTCCATCCTCAAGCTTGACATCTTTATGATCAGCAAAAAATGGAGTGGTTTCCTTCATAATTCTCGTTACCCCTTCACCGGAATAGTCTTCATTAACTAATTTAGCCATGACTCTTCTCATGGGTGTTTCTTGGTCAATAGCGAAAGGCTGATAACCCTGTTCAACAATATATTTATTTAATTCTTCACGTCCACCAGAAGCTAAAGCATTAATCAAGCTTTGGTTACTCAATGTTCCTCCAACCTTATTTAATAAAGTAACGTCTTTTGGATTAAGAACCAGCTTAGATGCCTCATCCAAAAATTGAGAAGTCGTTTTTGGATTGGATTCCCCAAGGCGATGAAGTATTAAACTAATTGCTTCTGACTTTTGTAATCCATTTAAACCAGGAATTTGCAGACCAGCAACTTCACCTTTTTGAAAATTCTTAGGTTCAAGACCCATTCCTTTAAAATCTGATTCGTTAAGAATATTAAGTCGCATTCCTTCCTGAAGTATTACCCTTAACTGCTCATCTTGAAGTACATAGTCCACTAAATTAGTTTTCTTATCACCGACACTTATTTGGGTACCTTCACGCATCTTATCTGGATTGGGAAAATTATCTTTGTCTATTATCAATTCCGCTCCCCGAGCTTTGATTGTTGGAATAGTATCAAAAGCATCATCAACTTTTTTAACAGCATTCCAATTAATAGTTGATTTTTTAAGAACATCCGGTAAAGTGGATGCTTTGGCTAAATCTGAAGATAAACCTTGAGGAATCGCTGTTGCTGCTTCGCCTGTCATATTATTTTAAGATAAAAACAATTATTAATTACGAAAAAAATACTAACCTAATTTAAATAGTACACTAATATTTTTGCAATTGTCAATAGCATTAGCATTTTATCAACTAAACAAATTTTGAATTGACTTATTGTTACATTTCTATAATAATGAATTAATATGACTGATGCAACACCAGGCCAGGTTGAGTCACCACCAATAAGACAAAACACAGGACAAATACCAGAAGCAGATAAGGCTAGACTATTTAAACGTGCGGTCGGAGATCTTTATGGTGAAAAGAAATTGAAAGAATTCAAAAGCAAAGGACCAAAATTATCTGGATTGCAAAAAATGGCCGATTGGATGAATTCCGACGAGGTAAAAAAAATGGGAGTCGGTGTGACTTTAGTTCAAGGAATAGAGGCTGATCGGGCAAAAAAACAACAAGAAGAAAAAGAAAGACAAGAGAATGAAATTAAGGAACCATCACCGGCGCCAGTTTCATCAGAAGATGACGGAAAAGACACAACCCCACAGGAAGTGTTTATTCCAGAACCTTTAAAAACAGATTTTGGGGTTGGAATAGTATCCGATCCAACCCGCATTGAACAGGAGATAGGTGGTTTAGCACAACATGACCGGTCGAGAGAAAAACCAGGTCGGGACAACGGATTAAAGGGAGTTGTTTCTGGTTTAATTTCTCCAATTATTCATCCAATCCAGTTTGGTCGAAATTTTGTTCAAAACACTCTTTTCAAAGGCTCGTTTGACGCCCGATCAATGGGTTTTTCCCGTTCAATGATGGAAATTGCCAGGACCGAGCATGCCGGTCTTGACTCCAGTATTCCTCTTGAGATGCCTCAGGAAATTCTTGACAAATCGATCGAAGAGGGGAGAAAGATAAAAGAAGCAAGAAGTTGGTTAGCACGGTTAGGGTTAGGGTTAGGAGATGTTGGAAGTGGGTTGACAGGATTTTATGAAAATTCGGACATGAGATATGCCGAAAAATGGTTTAAAGAAAATGGCAAAGAATTAATTGAAGGGGCAAAAAAAACCAGTCTTTCTGAGCAGACTGAGCTTGGAGAAAGATTTGCTCTAAGAGGAGACAATAAAGATGTAATTTCCAATCAAGTTGGTGAAACACGCTATAAACTTGATGAAGTAGTTACTGATAAACCGGTCCGCGATGGGCTACAGACAAAAATAAAAGAATTAGTTGCTTCATATGCTAAAGGCACGATTAACGATGAGGAGCTTTTAAAGCAATTTAATGTATATTATCATAAAGAAGTTTTACCACATGTATCTGCGGATAAACAGCAGGAGATCACTGGTACAAAAAAAACTATCAGTAGTATCGAAGTTTCTTCCAATATCCTTAGGATTGCCAAGGAAATGAAAGTTGAGGATAAAGTAGCCGTTGATGAAACCAAAACACGTTATCAACGTTATCAGGATGAAAAAGCCGATGATGGGGAGGCGATGTGGAATAAAATTCATTTTGATATCTATCTTGGAAAGGGAAAATATGAAGTATCCAGAGGAGAAGCCAGACTTACAGGATTGGAAAAAAACTTAATTCACAACATGGTTGAAAGGGACTATAAAATAAATAACGATTTAATACAAAGTAGCGTTGCCGAAACTTTAAATGATGTTGGCATTTACGGTCTGACATACGTTGTTGGGGGAACTGGTGCGATGTTGGTCGCCGGTAAATCATTCTTCCATGTTGGAGGTATGGCTCTAGGATCAGTTGTTGCTGGAGCTCGGGAGGGATTCTTATTCTCAAAAAAAGGGGGAAAATTGGTCGGACTTCGAGGGAAGGCCGTCAATGATTTTGAACAGGTATCAAGAGAGACGGCCAGCGGAAGAAAATCAAAAGAAGATGCCAAGCTAAGACCGATGTTTGAAAAGGCGATGGTCGATCAAGTAAAAGCGACGGATTTAATTGGATCGATTGATTCACAACTACAAAAAGAAATATTAAGTGTCGATGAGCAAAAGCAACTACTTCAAGTTTTAGCCCATGCCAAAGCCAGAATGAATCTAACGGATCTTTCAACTCAAAAAGGTAAGGCCTGGCTTGATATGGTCGGAGAAATATCGGTCGCCCAAAATTTTATTGGATTTTCAGCTGATAATAATAATGCTGAAATGACTGCTTTACGGGTAAGAATTATTCAGGGTGGACTAAAACTAGGTAGAGCAAATCCTGAGCTATATGGAAAATTAAACGATTGTCAGGCTGTTTACGAAGCTCAACTTCGAGTTGGAAGCTTTGAAGATAAAGTTGTCTTAGCTTTGGCAAGGGATACTGGAATTACACAAGATGAAGCAAGGGCAAAATTTTCTGACTTGTTTGAAGATTTAGGAATTGATAATAAAGACAGAAAATCATTAGAAGCATCTTCAAAAACATTGGCTGGGTTAGTGAGAAGAAAAGCATTTACAACTGCAGCTTTTGCCTTAGCTGTTTCCCCAATTATAGGAGGAGAAATGAAATTATTGGGAGTTGGTGCTGACGCACTTGGAGAAGTTGGCAGAGGCATATATGAAGCCGCAACGCATCATGGTGCTGAATGGAGTGCTAATTGGGCTTTAGTTGGGCAAGGTCAAGTGCCATTGACGTATGATGCAGATCATAATCTACAAAGTGGTCTTTCTCCTTTACAAAAAGATGTTTTGGCAGTTGAAAAATGGATTAAACCTCCTTCAGGCGCTGACCATATCGAAACCATTGACACGGTTCAAGTTGTCTTGCCGGGTGGAGTCCAGCATGGATTTATTCAAGATCATCCAGACCAAGACGCTTTAATTGATACGAGAACAGGAGAAGTTTTAGTTCATATGGATAGGTCAACTTTATTTTATAATGAACAAGGAGAGCTAATGGTAACAAATGATGTTACTGGAGAATCAGATAAAGCGTCAGTTGTTTTTACCGCTTTTGAAGAAAATGGTATTCATTTAGTTCCGGATCCAAGTCATAATTCTAATGTTCAAGGAAGTGGCGAAACAATTTTTCATGCTGGTACTTTACATGAAGATAGTAGTGTAGTTGTTGATGGAAAAAGTGTTTCAACAACGATTCCAGATAATACCCATTGGGTAAAGGATGGAGACAAATGGGATTTAAAATCTAGTGATGATAAAACTACCTTGATCGACAATGTCACAATTAAGTCAAATGGAGAAATAGACATTCAAGGGGCTAAGGTTGATTCAACCGTTCAAATTGAACCTGTTGCGTCGGGCTCAGGCGGTGAGACGACAGCGACGGCAGATCTTTGGGGTGACATTTCCAAACACAACTACCGGATTGTTTGGGGGGAATCAGAAAATATTAAGCCCGACCATAATTCTATTTTTTTTACCGGTGACGGCACAGGCACAGGAGAACATTCCAGAGGCATCCAGATTACTTTTGAAGATGACCAGATAAGAAACCCCAATGGCAATATGCCGCTTACTACCCTAGGTAATGAATATGATAAAGAAAACATGGCAGTCTTATTTGAAGTTAGAGAATTACATGGCGTTTCCGACGGTCAGGTTCTGGTAAAAGACGTTATTGAAAGGACTTCTGATGGAAAGTTTGCCCTAACTCTTGACCCGACGAATACGACAAAAATGGTGACGATCATTAGCGGAGGTAATGAAATCAAAATCAGTATGGCTGAGTTGGCCCAGAACATTCTTAACGAAAAGACGATAATAGATCTGCCAGAAGGAAGTCTCGACTCGGAGTTTTACGGCAAATTTGACGTTTTTAATCTTGGTAATGATGGTAGAAACGGGATAATCAATATGGGGTTTATAACCGAGGCCAACTGGCTGAAAAATGACAAGTATGGAGCCGACTTCGAAAATATCGGTGGGGGAGAGGAAATGCTTTTTATGCCGGTTCATATGATGAGCGGATCAAATAGTACAAACAACTCTCCTGTTGACATTGCCGGCGGCGAACCAAATTACCAGTCAACAATAACAATAGAGGATATTGTCAATCCCATTTCTGGAGGAACCCAATTAGGTTATAAAATCGAATATGATCAAAGTACCAATCTTCTTCTTAACTTCTTTTCCGGATTAAGACCAATCCCAATCAGAGAAAATGTGGAAAAAAGTGTCAGAGGTGAAGTCAGTGCTGTTATTCCTCCTATACCACAATCAACACCAACCCCAACACCTCAGCCAGAACCGGAAGAACCGAAAGATGCAACAAGGAAAAAGCTTGAAAAAATTGCCGCAAAAATTCAAGATAGAGAAAAGCTGTTTAATTTGCCAGTTATTAAGGTAGAACAACTTGACGGAGAAAATATTGTTGAAGGGCGTGTTTTTGAAAGTGCTCCAATAAAATATGATACTACAACCCCTGATAAAGAAGAAGAATATGAAATATATTCTCAAAATAATGAGATCTATATTAGAGCTGTTTTGGAAAATCCAAACTTTTTAATTAAATATCTTGATGAAGATAATAAAAGTCTAATTTCTGTTAAAGCAGACCATGGTATCAAACTTGAGAAGATAAATACAAAGAATGATTTAAAAGGAACATTCTTGATTGGAAATGATTTCTATTGGATTAATACAGATAAAGGTATTTTTAGCAAAGTATCAAAGTTAGAAGTCGATCGGATTAAAAAACTAGAATGGTTTAAAAATATTTGACATTTGTTATTAATTTCATTATTCTGAAAATATGGTAGATCAAAATCAAGACAAAAATCTTCTGAAAAACCAACCACAGAGTGTCCGTGATCAGGTAGCCCTTTTATCTTTTGTCGAAAATCTTATCAAAGAAAAAAATGATCCAATAATAAAGCCTGAAGAGCTACCACAAGTCAAAGCTATTTTACTGAACGAACTTAATCAAATGATAAATACTCGTATGGTTAGGCTTCTTGACGCTCCCGATCAAAGAGAGCTGGATATACTTCTCAAGAATAAAGTCCCGGACGAAGAATTAGATAAGTTTTTTGAAAAGAAAATCTCTAACTTAACGGTTGAATTAGCATCGGTATTAATTGATTTTAGAACTGCTTATTTATTACCATTGCCTACAGCTAAAAAAGAAGATTTATCTCCGCCGCCTCCAGCGCCAGTACCAGCACCAATAAGCCAAAGCAGTTAATTATGGAAAACTCAGAAAATCCACTTCCACCTCCAGCTCCGGTTCGTCGGGAAGTTGTGTCGACTCCAACGGTAGAATCGGTAAAATCAACGGAAAAAGAATTACATAACTCCCACTTTCGTGCTCTCCATGGTCGGATTTTACTTGGAGGCGAGACTCTTAATCCGGATAACAAAAATATTTCACCGGTTACTAAAGAAACTTTGTCAACAGGCAATCCTCAGATTTTGAATGAATGTGCCACCAACTGCCGCAGGAAAGAATCCACTGTGGAAAAAGATCAACTTGAAGGAGAGATTAACTCTCGGGTTGCCAACAATACTTTAGTATTAAAACAAGACCTTTCGAAGATAAAGGACTTTGATCAGGAAAAAACCACCAGATGGCAGGCGACTTTGACTAAGCTTTTCGGCAAAGATACCGCCTCAGCCACCGAATCCGAAGTCCGCATTCTTTTTGACAAATATTTTTACAGTAAAGATAAACTAGGGAATAATTCGGACACCAATCTTTTTTCCGAAGATATTTTAAAAGTTTTCGACGG
>ERZ1292633.5736-Hain-H41-02um-R1-5736-length-11096-cov-59_pt1 | contig 11096 bp, 11 predicted proteins | sample MGYA00564406_ERZ1292633 | MGnify/ENA primary metagenome ERZ1292633 (study PRJEB36523, sample SAMEA6512639) | groundwater metagenome | collected 2019-01-08 | study: AquaDiva: Metagenomics assemblies of 32 groundwater samples
TCTTGCGGGCCTGACGCACCGTCGCGATATGGTCTATGTTCACGCCTAATTTCATATACGTCTTCAAGCAAATACTTCCAACCTGGTCAAGAAAAACAAACCACAAAGAACACAAAGATAAAATGTTGACAAAGTTATTACTATCATCTATCTATTAAGTAAAAAGGAGACCGAGACAGATGATAGTAATTATCCGAATGCTGACGGACGATGCGAGCAAGAATCTCTGGGATGAGATTGCCAACCGCAAGGACGACCTGCAAAAAGTCCTGCAGAACCGCGGACGGCTTCTTTATCTCTCCAAACGCAAAGGGCATAATGAAGCCAGTTTATTCGTCCACGCCAAGGATTCCAACGTTATCAGCGAATTAATCACCGGCCATCTCAGCCAGGTGAAATCAATCTCAGCCATCTGGGTGATTCATCTCTTTAAGCCGAGGTTCTTCCCCATACCGCCGGATACGACCAATATGAAACGTTTTGTGATTACGGCCAAGATTAAACCGGGCTGCCTGTCCGAGGTCTATGGGAAGTTGGCAGACCCGAATCTGCCCGAGGGCCTGAAAAAGGTCTATTATGCATTCACCTTCCACCTCTATGATGAAACCCTCCAATATTCCTTGCTGGTAAATAACGAGGAGACCCTGAAGAAATACCTGGCGGAAAAGATTAATAAAATAGAAGGCGTGCTCAAGACCGAGATTCATCCGATAGAAAAAACCAAACCGTTTATCTCCTACAAGGAATGGCAGGACTATGCGGGTGATGACAATACCATCCCGACCTGGCAACAGCATATGGTCAGCCAGTTTGAGGAATAATATTTTAAAATCTCTCTTGACAAAAATAATATCTTATGTTAACATACCTGATACTTAATGGAATCAGCGTAAAAAAGTATGGCGCCGATGGCGCCATAAGAGAGGATAAAAACTATGTACCAACACGAAATCGGCAAGTCCGCAGGCGAAATCTGGAGATATCTTGAAAAACACGGCCCAATCCCGATAGACAAGATTCAGAAAGACCTCAAGAATATTTCCAAGGAACTATTTCACCAGTCGTTAGGATGGTTGGCCCGGGAAAACAAGATTGATATCAATATGGAGGTCAAACCGGCGATGCTTTCCAAGAAGAGTTAGAATCTCGTTGCAATAGACCTAACGAATCTTATTGGCTGGAAATTTCTTACCCGGGCAATTGGTCTGTTGCTTGTCCACTTCCTTGTGAAGCAGGATATTTGCCTTGGGAATCCGGTATTGTTTCTGCAGGTCGGATATAAGTTTAAGCAGCGCATCCATCTGTTTGGCCGTCGGCCTTGACTCATCAAAATTACCCACCAAACAAATACCGACTGATTCCTGATTCATCCGGTTATCATAGCAATGGGCGCCGGCCATCTGTCTGGCCCAGCGCTGGCCCGTCTCAACCTGGCCGTCCTTGGATTTCGCGCCGTTGCCGACGACAAAATGATATGCCAGCCCGTCTTTCATCCCCTTTTCATTGCGATGGTAATTATCAAATATTTTCGCATTGCCCTGTTTGGTAGCGCTGTGATGGATGACAATATACTTCCACCGGGTGGCGGGCGGATACTTAATTGCCGGCGCATTGGCAGAAGCGCTCAACGGAACGGATGTATTTGACACCGCCGTGGTATTCTGCGGGCTGCCCTTTGGCTTATCCTTTGTCTGGGATTCGGCAGTCGGACGGTCTTCGGCCCAGTTGACCGAATTGCTTAATACCGGGTCGCTGGAAAACAGATAGACGGCCAGCACAAAGGTAATAAAGGTAGCCGCCGTCAGCAACAGGTCTACTGCTTTCATATTTTACTATCGGTAAGAGCGATAAGTGACTTTAGTGATTATCTGTCGATTTGCACGAATTTTTATATTTTTCTTGACCCCGTTAGAGATGTTTGATATAAAACTCACAGGGTATAAAACTATAAAAACCGGCTGACATAATTAGGAGATAATAATATATTAACGGGGTTGACCCCTTAGAGATGTGTGATTATCTGCTAAACAAAATGCGGCAATAAGCCGATAATAATTAAGGTAAAACCCCGATATCATCGGGGGTATCGAGATAACAATATCTAAAAGGAGGTAACAAATGATAGATAAAAAGGTATGGACTATCAGTGGTTGGGTCATCGCCCTGGCCGCTTTGAGCATAGGGAACCTGTTCTCGCAGGTAAAGACAGCCGAACCCAAGAAAACTGCGCCCGAGGTAACCGAGAAAGTTAAGGCATCCGAACCAGAAGAGGTGGTAGAAGTCACGGTTCCGAAACTCAACCTGCGCGCCGGCAACGGCACTAATTATCCGGTGGTCCAGTCGCTGACCAAAGGCGAAAAACTGGTTGTGGTCAATTATAAAAGCGGCTGGCTGGAGGTAAGGGTCCCGGATGACACCAAATGCTGGATAACCAAGAAATACGTGGAGGTTACCAGTAAGGAAAAATCGCTGGGTGTGGTAAAGGTCGGCCGCATTAATGTGCGCAGCAAACCGGAATCAGGAGAAAATATCATCGGTCACATCACTGAAGGCCAAATAGTCACAATCAAATCCGAGAAAGGAGAATGGTATCAAATCGCCCCGACGGAAAACCTGACCGGCTGGGTGAACAAGAAATATACCCGCTACTGGGGTAATCGTCAACGTTTGGATGAATTAATCAATAAGACCATCCAGGACGAAGCCAGCAAGCAGTCGCTGGTCGGTATCTTCAACCAAGCGGAAAAACTCTATGATGCAGAACAGGAAAAACCGCCCCTGAAACATAACTATACGGAAGTGCTTCGTCTCTACAAAGAAGTCATAAACAAGACCTCCGATAACGAATTATTGGAAAAGAGCCGCGAGCGCGTTAAACTATTAGAACCAAAACAGCAACTTCTCGACGAATTCGTTAATGTCCTCACCACATCACAGGAGCAGAAAAAAGCCATTGAGGAAAAATATAAGCAACGGCTAATAGATTTAATAAACACAAAGAATTCGCCGGAACCCTACGATGCCCGGGGCTGGATGGAATCAGAAGGCAAGTATATCGGCCGGCCGGCCGCGCACAAACTGACTATGGGCGGCAAGACCCTGTTCTTCTTGAAAGGCAGTTCATCCATCAATCTGGACGACTACTACGGACAATATATCGGCGTCAAAGGTAAAAGAGTCGCTAATAAATCAGGCGTCGCAGAAACCATCATTATCGAAAAAGTAGACCTATTAGAAGAAGACCAATAACGTTTAGATTTAATAATGAAGGAGTTAATGAAATAATTGAATTGACTGATACGGGGAAATGAATCGCATATTACATTAATAACCGGAAAACCGAAGGCAAAATTAGAGTATGACCATAATACTGTATTTCTTAACGCTACTGCTTATAGTCAACAACAAACTCCCCTGGCGGAGCTATACCCCTACAAGGGGCATGCTTTTTGACTATACTATTCAAAGTCCACTGAGCGTTTTACCTGAAATTTTGCCGATACCGGGGTATTCTGGCTGTTAGGTCTCTGATTCATTTCGCAATGTAATCGCCCAATCAGGTCAATAATCATTCTGTTTATTCCTATTATACTAACAATGGCCCAGAATGATTTCTGGGCCGTCTAACTTACTGTCACGGGTCGTGTTGCCCGCCGGGTGACCAGCCACTAACAGTAAATAAGAGAGGAAAGCCATATGAATTTCAGCGAGATGAATATCATACTGATTGCGGCGGCTTTTATTCTCGGCGCTGGGGGCGCGTATCTGTTTATCTTTCTCCAGCAAAGAAAAGGCAAACAGAAGGCAACAGACATAATCAATCAGGCCCAAGCCGAGGCAGAACGAACCAGGAAAGAAGCGTCCTTCTCAGCCAAAGAGGAGACCTACCGCCTTAAGGAACAAGCCAACCGCGATGTCCAGGAAACCAAACGGGAACTAAAGGACTTTGAGCGCCGGCTCCTGAAACGCGAGGACGCCATTGACCGCAAGGCCGATACGCTCCAGCGCCGGGAACGCCAGATTGAAACCATTGAAAAAACCATTGAGGATAAAAGCAAACTGATTGAAACCAAGAACAAGGAACTGCAAACGATTATAGACAGCGAAAAGCAGACCCTGCACCAGATTTCCGGATTGAGCAAGGAAGAAGCCACTAAGATTCTCCTGAACAAACTGGAAACCGACCTGCAAAAGGAAGAGGCCGACTTGGTCAGGAAATACCAGGAACGGACCAAGGAAACGGCCGAGGGTGAAGCCCGGCGGCTCATCACTATCGCCATCCAGAAATATGCGGCTGACCAGAGCGGCCAGTCATCCGTTTCTACAGTGGATATTATCAACGACGATATGAAGGGCCGCATCATCGGCCGTGAAGGCCGGAATATCCGGGCCTTTGAAAAGGCATCCGGCGTGGAACTAATTGTGGACGATACGCCCGGCGTGGTGGTCATCTCCAGTTTCGACCCGGTCCGCCGCGAGGTGGCCCGCAAGGCGCTGGAAAAACTGGTCAGCGACGGCCGCATCCAGCCCGGCCGGATTGAAGAAATCGTGGAAATTGCCAAGAAGGAAGTCAACGAAGCCATCAACGCATCCGGCAAACAGACCTGCTATGAAATGAATATACCAAATATCAATCCCAAACTGGTAGCGCTCCTGGGCCGGTTGAAATTCAGAACCAGTTACGGACAGAACGTCCTGCAACATTCGGTTGAAGTGGCGCATCTGGCTTCCTCCATGGCCGCGGAACTGAAACTCGATGCCACACTGGCCAAGCGGGCCGGCTTATTGCACGATATCGGCAAGGCCATTGACCAGGTGGAAGAAGGCACTCATCCGGCATTGGGCTCTGACCTGGCCCGGCGCTGCGACGAACGTCCTGAGGTCATTGACGCCATAGAAAAACACCACGAGATGGTCAACCCTGATTCGCCTTATACGGTGCTGGTTGCCGCAGCTGATGCGATTTCCGCCTCCAGGCCCGGCGCCCGGCGCGACAGCGTGGAAAAATATCTCCAGCGAATCAAGCAACTGGAAGACATTGCCAATGCCTATCAGGGCGTGGAGACATCTTACGCCATCCAGGCCGGCCGGGAAATCAGGGTCTTTGTCAGCGCCTCCAAGGTCGATGACAGCCAGGCCACCATTCTCAGCCGAAATATCGCCCAGGATATAGAAAAGGAACTGAAATATCCGGGCGAGATTAAGGTCACGGTCATCCGGGAGACCAGGGCCGTGGAATACGCCAGATAATTATGGAACTGAACATCCTGATAATCGGTGACATCGTCGGTCGTCCAGGCCGGATGGCCGTCCGTGAGATTGTGCCGCAGTTAAAGGAGAAAGAAAATCTCCATTTCTGTATTGCCAATGCCGAGAATGCCGCCGGCGGCTCTGGTGTCACCGCTAAAATCGCCGATGAACTATTTTCCTATGGCCTTGATGTCCTGACCTCAGGCGACCATATCTGGAAACAAAAGGACATAGTTGACTACATAAATAACACCACGGCCCTGCTCAGGCCGGCTAATTACCCGCCTGAAGCCGCCGGCAACGGATACGGGGTCTTCCCGTTACGAAGTCGCAACGGAGTCCCGATGATTTCGGGAAAAGATAATCAGGATATCAAGATTACCGTTGTCAACCTCCAGGGCCGGGTCTTTATGCAGCCCAATTCCGATTGCCCGTTCCACGCAGTTAACAATATCCTGACCAATATCCAAAAGCAAACCAATATAATCATTGTTGACCTGCACTGCGAAGCCACCTCGGAAAAAGTAGCCATGGGCTGGCATCTGGACGGCCAGGTCAGCTGCCTGTTCGGCTCGCATACCCATATCCAGACGGCGGACGAAACTATTCTGCCCCAAGGCACGGGTTACATCACCGACGTCGGGATGTGCGGGCCTTATGATTCGGTTATCGGCCGCCGGACTGACCGGGTCCTCTCCGCCTTTATCACCGGAATGCCCGCCCCATTTGACGTAGCCAAAAACGATATCCGCCTGAGCGGAATTATCGTGACCATTGATTCCAAGACCGGTAAGGCGCTCAGAATAAAAAGGATTCAAGAGAAATTCACTCCGCCAGCCGACCTATCCGAAGGAGAATAATCATGAAATCATTGCCCGGATATTTCCTAACCTTTGCCATTGTTTTCTTAATGCTCGGCTGTAGTGCCGGGCAGATAAAACCGGACAAGCCATCCCTGACCATTGCCAGTAACGGGAAATCAGAGTACGTCATCGTTATCGCCAATGACGCATCCCTGTCCGAAAAATACGCAGCCAACGAACTGCATAACTTCCTCAAGGAGATTTCCGGCGCGGATATTCCGGTCATAACCGACAGCCAGGAAATGCAAAAACACGAAATCATCCTGGACCAGAACTCCCATTTGAACAAAACTACCGCCACGATTAATTTCGCCCAATTCGGCAATGAGGGTTTTGCCATTCAAACCTCAGGCAACCATCTAATAATAGCCGGCGGACGGCTCAGGGGCACTATGTACGGCGTCTATACTTTTCTGGAGGATTATCTGGGCTGCCGCTGGTTCAGTTCCAAGGTCAGCAAAATCCCCAAACAACCGGCAATAGAAATACCATTGTATTTCTTTAACAGCCAGGGTCCAGTATTCGAATACCGGGAAGATTTTTACACTGACGCCTTTGATGCGGAATGGGCGGCCCGGAATAAAATGAACAGTTCTCATGCCCGGCTGGATGCCGAGCATGGCGGTAAAATCACCTACCATCCATCCCTGGGGCATACATTCTATGCATTAGTGCCGCCCGAGAAATATTTTGACAAACATCCGGAATATTTCTCGGAGAAAGACGGTAAGCGGTTTTACGAGGGCGGCCAGTTGTGCCTGACCAATCCTGATGTGCTCAAACTCTGCATCCAGGAGGTTAAGAAATGGATGAAAGAGAAACCCGAGATAAATATCATCGCGGTTTCACAGAATGATTGGGCCGGCTGGTGCGAGTGTGCCGATTGCCGAGCGCTGGATGAGCAGGAAGGCAGCCAGAGCGGCACCATCATTAACTTCGTCAACCAGATAGCCCAGGCCGTTGAAAAGGAATATCCTGATAAAGCCATCGACACATTCGCTTACCAGTATAGCCGCAAACCGCCCCGGACCATCAAGCCGCGCCCCAATGTCATTGTCCGGCTTTGTTCAATAGAATGCTGTTTTTCCCATCCGCTGGCCACCTGTCCGAAAAATGCATCGTTCCTGGCCGACTTAAAGGGCTGGTCCCAGATATGCCACCGGCTCTATATCTGGGATTATGTCACTGACTTCGCCCATTATCTTATGCCCTTCCCCAATTTCTCAGTCCTTAAGCCCAATATCCAGCTCTTTGCCCGGCATAATGTCAAGGGTGTTTTTGAAGAAGGCAACTACTCAGCCGGTGGCTGCGGCGAACTGGCCGAACTGCGCGCCTATGTCCTGGCCAAACTGCTCTGGAATCCTGACTATGATTCTGACAAAGCCATGGCTGAATTTATGGCTAACTATTACGGCTCATCGGCGCCGGCCATCCGCAAGTATTTTGACCTGATTCACAACAAGGTCCGGGATGAGAATATCCATCTGGGCATATTTGACCCGCCCATCGCCGCTTATTTAACCGGGGATGTGTTAACAAAAGCCACTGAATATTTCAATGAAGCGGAGAAACTGGCAGATAATCCTGAGATATTACAGCGAGTCCTGATAGCCGAGATGCCGATTCTTTACGTGCAGATTGTCACCGCGCCGGACGACCAACCGGCCGCTGAACTCCTCGCCAAGTTCCTGAAGATAGGCCGGGAGGCAAAAATAACCAATCTCGGAGAATGGGGCGACCGGTCTCTGGACCGGTTTGAATCGGTAGTAAACCACCGGCGGCCATTCCTGGGAATTCGGTCGGCAAATAATCCGCCGCCTGACGTTAATGGAATCCTGATAGAAGAAGTCATCCCCGGCAAGCCGGCCGAACAAGCCGGGATAAAAGCCGGCGATATCATCATCAGCATTAATGGCCAAACCGTTAAAAATCTGCCGGAACTGGCTAATATCATCAGTGAGTATAAAGTCGGCCAGTCCGTTAAGGTTAAGATTAAACGGGGCAAGGAAACCCTGGAACTGACTCTGACATTAACCGCCGCGCCGTTGTATTAGGGTCTCGCGCTTTGTCATTGCGATGGCGCCTAAGCGCCAGAAGCAATCTCGTCTTGTCATTGCGAGCCCAATAGGGCGAAGCAATCTCAACCGACAACAACTATATGACAAACCAATACTACATTTACATCGCCACAAATAAAGGCAACAACGTTCTATATACCGGAGTCACAAACAATCTGATAAAAAGAACTTATGAACATAAATCCAAGTTAATTGACGGCTTCACCAAAAGGTACAACATAAATAAATTGGTTTATTATGAAATCTTTGATAAGATAGAAAACGCCATATTAAGGGAAAAGCAAATAAAGGCCGGACCAAGAAAGCAAAAGATAGCGCTGATTAATAAAATGAACCCTGATTGGAAGGATTTATACAATAATTTATTATTGTGAGATTGCCACGCTCCCGATGGTCGCTCGCAATGACAATGCTCTGGAACTGTCATTGCGAGAAGCGGGATTCCTCGCTTGTCATTGCGATGGCGCCTAAGCGCCAGAAGCAATCTCATAGCGCCAACGGGATTGCCACGGTCCCCTACGGTGACCTCGCAATGACAATATTGGCGGAATCCGTGTACTCAATTTAACGATGAAATTAGATAACAAGAACCTATCTTTATTCTCCGGACAGAGCAATACACCGGCGCCGTCGTTGATCCCCAAGAAACCGCTCTCGGTCTCAGAACTGACCGAACGAATCAAGACCATGCTGGAAAACGCCATCGGCTCGGTCTGGGTCACCGGCCAGGTCTCGAACCTGCGCCAACCCGGGTCCGGACACCTCTACTTTTCCTTGAAAGACGAAGCCAGCCAGATTCGCTGCGTGCTCTTTGATTCCACGCGCAGAGTATTGAAATTCCAGATAGAGAACGGTATGGAAACCATCATCCTGGGCAAGGTCAGCGTCTACAAGAAATCCGGCGACTACCAGATAATCGTGGATGCGGCCGAGCCCAAAGGCGTGGGCGCCCTGCAGGTGGCATTCGAGCAACTCAAGCGCAAGTTAGAGGCCGAGGGCATGTTTGACCCGTCCCGCAAAAAGCCCCTGCCCTTTCTGCCCGGCACTATCGGAATCGTGACATCATTATCCGGCGCGGCTCTGCAGGACATCCTCAATATCATCGACCGCCGGTTCCCGACTGTCCATATCATCGTCTATCCGGTCAAGGTCCAGGGCGAAGGCGCCAAGGAAGAGATTGCCCAGGCCATAGATGATTTTAATACATTACCTAATCCGCCAGATATACTCATTGTCGGCAGAGGCGGCGGCAGTATCGAAGACCTCTGGGCGTTTAATGAAGAGATTGTCGCCCGGGCTATCAGCCGTTCCACCATACCCATCATCTCGGCCGTCGGCCACGAGATTGACTGGACCATTGCGGACTTGGTGGCCGATAAACGCGCGCCCACGCCTTCAGCCGCGGCTGAGATTGTCCTACCCGTCAAAAAGGAACTGATGGACACGCTCACGGATCTGAACCAGAAACTCGTTATTTCCCTGCAACATCAGACCGAGATGGCGCACGGCAAATTAGATGCACTGCGCAAAAGTTTCGGCTGGCAAGCGCCAATCAACCGCATTCGGGAACATTACCAGCGCATGGACGAACTAACCACCCGGCTGTCCGGATTCATTAAACAGAACATGGAAAAATCAGGCCTGGCGTTAGCAGAAAAATCGGCCCGGCTCAATGCACTTTCTCCGCTGAATATACTTGCCAGGGGTTATTCTATTACCTATACTGTGGGGCATAACAATACCTTTCCTCTCCCATCCCGCTTGAGCGGGAAGGACAAGAAGATACTTAAATCAGTTAAACAGGTTAAACCCGGGGATAACATATTAACAAAACTAACGGACGGGGAAATTAGTTCAAAGATAAATTGAGTACACGGATTAAACAGATTTTGCAGATTGAGCGGATAATAATCTGCTTAATCAGCTATATCCGCTAAATCCGCTTACGCAATTGTATTTACTATGAAAAAAGAAAGATTCGAAGATTACTTAGCCGAGGTGGAAAAGGTGGTAGCCGAGTTAGAGGAAGGCGATGTGGACCTGGAACAATCCCTGGAGAAGTATGAAGCCGGCATCAAGCATCTCAAGAAATGCTACGAGATACTCTCCGCAATGGAAAAGAAGATTGAGGTCCTGACCAAGGATGCCGAGGGCAACCTGACTGCCAAGCCACTTAAGAAATCCAAGGAAACCACAGACTAACTCCTTAGATACAGTGAAAGCGAATATGTACACAGATAAACGCAGATTTGGTAGATTTACCGGATAATCTGCGTAATCAGCGTCCATCTGCGTCCCATTAGTTCTCTTTGTGTTCTTTGTGCCTTTGTGGTGAAGAATTGATTTTATGAAAAAATGCCCCTTCTGCGCCGAGGAGATTCAGGATGACGCCGTCAAGTGCCGATACTGCAATGAATTCCTCAATAAACCCAAGTGGTATTTCAAGACCAGCACCCTCGTCATCGGGTTCCTGTGTGTCGGCCCGTTGGTCATCCCCTTAATCTGGCTCAATCCGGGTTATAAGAAGTGGCTGAAAATCGCCCTGACCATCATCTTCCTGATAACCGGATATTATATGCTCCTGGGAACGATAGAATCCATCAATGTCCTCATAAACATCTACCACGACTGGCAGGAATACACATCGTATTAACCCCATTTTGGCTATTCCCGCCTGTTTTAAGGGCATTTCTTGGTCATTGGTCAGAACTAATCAGTCATTAACCAGCCCTGGTCGTCCCAGGGTAGATAAGGCGCTTTTCCCGCTCAAATACCTGCTGGGCCTCAGCCAGGTTGGCCGCCGGCAGGCCCCAGGCCACCTGATTAGTCACCACCCGGTTGACAAAATTTGCCTGCCAAAAGTAAAAATCCTCGTTCTGTCTCGGGATAAGCACTTTTTTCATTG